>OLSC01001273.1_pt1 | contig 24256 bp, 25 predicted proteins | sample 1672881 | NCBI WGS metagenome assembly OLSC01 (sample SAMEA3136733, study PRJEB25190) | human gut metagenome | biome: human gut; feature: human-associated habitat; material: faeces | place: Austria | collected 2013
TTTCCTTTATAGCTATAACGAAGATAACATTCGTCTGCTTCAACCAATCCATCAATTTCTCCCGTTCCCATAAATGAGTTCAGAGCATCTAAAATTTTATGTTTCCAGAAAAAGGTTGTGGTAAGTTATTCTGTAACTGCATATAAACTTTCCGTGTTTCCTCAGAAATTCTTTTTCATCTGACTAATTCACTACAGACTAAATTAAACATTATAAAATCAATAATTTTAGTCATCAACATTTGGCTAAAGCAGAACACAAAAAAGATGAACTTAACCTCACTAATAGAGTTCACCTTTTAAAATGATTTTAAGAAAAGCTTAAATTATCTACTCGTTCATCTAACCTCTCACCTTTATAAAATACACAAGACAAAATGTACAATAAAGAGTTTTAACAAGCTCTCGCTTTGAGCCATACATCTTTATTCTATCTTCATGTTTATCATAGTAGACTTTTACTGGTATTCTCGTTGCTATCATATTATTCAATGCTATAGATACCTCCTCTTAAATAGTAATAATTTTATTTCTCTCATTATCTTTTACTATTCTAAATCCATACCCATTTTTATAAATCATTCATTTGTTTAGCTAAAAATCTATTTAAAAATCTATTATTTATAAGAAGCATATAGTTCATTATAAAATATTTGTGTAAACCAATATCATGTGATTTTAAATTGCTTAAATTACAAAAATCATTTTTCCCATAAATTCTAACATCCAGTTAGCGAAACAAACAGTTATCCATTCTGATCAAGGTTCACACTATACAAATCCAAAGTTCTCAGAAAAGATCAAACAGTTAAAGATTAAACAATCTATGTCACCCAAAGAAAACTGTTGGGATAATGCTCCGCAAGAATCATTTTTCGGCTATCTAAAAGACGAGATAAATCTAAAAGAACCAATGACCCTTGAAGAATTATCTAAAGAAATCGATGATTATATCTATTACTATAATCACTATCGACATCAATGGAATTTAAAAAAGATGATTCCTGTCGAATACAGGAATCATCTTTTAACTGCCTAGTCTTCTTTTCAATTTTCCTTAACAAAAGGTACAGATTACTCTTTAACAAAATATATTAATTTCTCCTTAAAATTTCAGCATTCATTACAGAAAAAACATGTGAAACAGTCTCTTTACAATCTGATACTTGTTTCCCATATTGTAAGCGATACTCCTCTAACTGTTTAGCGAAATCATATAACACTACTTTTTGACTATCAGATAAATTATGTTTGGCTACATACCCTTCTAGTAGCAAATCAAAGGTTGGAGTATTCATTGCAATCTCTCTCGCCTGTTTTTCTCTTTTCTCTATATATTGCTCCATCGAAATAGAAGTAGTTTCTATATTTTTCTCAGCATAATTTTCGATAAACTCTCTCTTCTCATTTATGAACTCTTCATCTACTTCCTTCGCTAATAATTCTGCTATAAATAAATCCATAAAGGTATACATAAAATCACCAAGAAAAAACTTTTGAAACTCATTGGCATCGTGTTTAATTGTACTTTTAATATTTTCACCAATTAAAAAACATTCAAGTAACAGTTGCGAGATACTAATATCTAAATGTTGAAAAACAATAGTTCTTTGTTCTATTGAAGAATCAGATAAATATCTAAATAAGACATTCATTTGCTCTTGAACCCTTTCTAACATAATTTTTTCCATAATCATTGCTCCATATATCGGATGTGTTTTCACTTCATTTTTATGATTATCATTCAGATTTTCAATCTCATTCAAACAGTATGCATTAAATGCTTGAAATTTATCTAAGTTCATTTTTTTATATGAAGATGCCTTAGAATACATAGGGTTATTTTTATACATACGAGTTAAAACAACTGCTAAATCAGCCCATTCTTTCTTAAATAAAAAATCATTATCACCCTTTTTTTGATCCTCTCTTTCACCTAACTTTCGACCAATTTTTTTGAATTTATATTGTGGAATTTTATACGCTCCTTTTTCACCATACATATCATCTAGGCGATCATAAAATGATGATCTTTTATAACCTGTTTTCGATAAGAATTCATTTAAACTTAAATCTTTCCCAAATTTATTATCCATTTTCTATACCTACTTTCTTGACGTGTATTGGGTAAATTGCAATTAATTAGACAGTTTTTTTAATTGAATCCCTTGCTTTAACGACTCCATATTCATGATACTTAAAATTTGACCTTTTACGTATACATAAATTTTACTCTTCACATAAACTCTTCTTTTTGAGGCGAATAGCTAAGATTTGATAACTTAGCTATTCGTAATTAAACTATCTTTACTCATTAATACCATAACTTATCAGATTGCCACTTGCATCATAACATTCCACTGTTCCATCTTCCTGAAGTAATCCATATGATGCATCCTTTAGCTGGCATCTTCGATACTCAGTTTTGTTTCCATATGTCTCAAATAATTCTCTATTCCATGTTAGGCCTCTACCCCTAAAAACGCTAAACTCAGAGTGAAGATCATCAAAATAGAAACCTTCTATTCCTAATGAATCAATAAAAGCTAAAAACTCTTGAATAGTTCGTACTAAGTGAGCAGCATCTTGAAGGTATACTGGCTCTTTTGTTTTCCAACATAAGCTAAGTAGTCCCTCTTCCCAATAAACATCCGAAAATTCTAACCCCTGTTCTATACATAAAGATTGGAATTCCTTAATTGAAAATTCATGAATGTTAACTCCCATTTCCATAAAAAAATTGCTATAAAATACACGATATAAATTTTGACAATGAATACTCATTCCTAGTTTTACATTAAACAACTTATCGAACGACAGATTTTGACCAACCTCTTGAAGTAATAGAGTAGCTATATCCTGTGCTTGATCAAAATATTGCTTAAATGGCCTAAATACATATTCCTCATATTTTAAATCATAGATTTCATTCACATTATACTCTCCTTCATTTTTAATCTGTTGATAGATCATATCACTGTTTAAATCAAATGTTTTATTGTACATTCATATCACTCCAACTTTAAAAATAATGAACGATTAATTACGTATTAGACAGTTTAAACATTCATCTAAAAACGTATTTTAGCGACCTTAGATAGGTTTTAAATTCAACTTGTAATTCTTCAATCTCAGACTTACAAAACACTCTATCTCCGCTTAAATCGAATCTAAAAGCCTTATTTTAAATTCCATCTTCATCACCGGTAGCTCGTAAATCAACCTGGACTATATAGGGACCATTAAAAGATTTGGAATCGTGTGAAAAAGTTAATACACGATTCCAGTACTACAAGAATCAGTCAAAATCACAAGCTTCATCATAAGTGATAGGATTACCGTTAACATCATAACACTTCATCGTTCCATCTTCTTGTAGTAATCCATATGCTGAATTTGTAAGCTCTTGCTCTTGATGATGATTTTTATCGTCATATGTATCAAATAGACGCTTATCAAACTTTAAATTTTCTCCTTTAAATACACGAATATCAGAGTACATTTCCTCAAAGAAAAAACCTTCAATTCCTAACGAATCAATAAAAGCTAAGAACTCTTGTAGTGTTTGCACCAACTGTTCTACATCCGGAAGATATACAGGAACCCTAGTCTCCCAACAAAAACTCAACAAGTTACCTTCCCAATAAACACGTGAAAACTCAACTCCTTGCGCTTTACACAACGACTGGAATCTTTTAACTGAATAATTATGAATATTTCCATCTTGATCAATATTAAATTCATTATAAAATACACGGTATAAATTATCGCAAAAAATACTCATAGCCAATGTGGCATTAACTAAATCACTACCGTCTTGTCTCAGATCCCTATATTCAAGCAATGACTCTGCTAAACTTTTAGCTTTTTCCGAATAATGTTTGAATGGCTTAAATACATAATCATTACTTTGGAAACTATATAGTTCATTGATATTGTATTCACATTCATTCATTTCATCTTGAATATTACAATCGCTAACTAAATTAAATTCTGTATTATACATTAATATCACTCCAAGTCTAAAATAATAAATTACTAATTATCATTCAAATTATCTTTTTCTTTAATCAAGAGATGACTTTTTGTCAGCAAAAACTCACTAAGCCAATTACTTAATAAATCGATTAAATCATTACCTATATTAGGATTATGCTCATTAGCATAATCCCCCTTTTTTAGGCTTTCCTTCGTTATATATTGCTTCATTTTTGTTCATCTCCATACAATTCCTTATTAATCTTAGGTATATCAAACACATAACAATTAACACGTGTCTTTTCTTCTCCAATTGTTCTACGTTGACAAATTCTATCTTTACCGCGAAGTATCCAACCTTTTTTCAACCAAGCATTAATAATCGTATCCATTGATTGAAACTTATTATCTTTTTCAAGAAATTCTCTAAGCTGATGTTCCGCAATCCCAATCTCTAAAATCTCTTCTCGATTATTCTTTTTACTGATTTCTGTTATCAAAAATCCCCAGCACTCAGTATTATTTACATTACGGTTTGATCTAGATCGACGTACTGTTTTCTTAAAATGATGAAAATTTTTTGAGACAATTTCCATGATGTACTCATAAGCTTTAATGGCAATATCACTTTCACTTAATCTACAATTCTCATTTGTTATTAGGAAGTCTAATATCCCTTCTAAATCAAGCTGTAGATTCAACTTTTTATTAGCAATATGACCTGTTAACATATAAATAGCTAATTTTTGTGCCAAACGATCCTTAATATGAGCATGATTTAACTTTGATTTGATTTTATTGCACCAACTTTTATGAGCTTTAACTAGACTCTCTTTATTCAATTTCATCAATTCTTCGACAAATTTAGGTCCTAAATGGCCATAATTATCTAAGCAAATGCTCTTAATCTTGTTAGAATTTTCACTATCTTGAGTCCAAGTGATACCTGAATACTCCGAAACACGAGCTCTAATTCCCGTATTATTAGCAGCTTTAGAAATAAGAGAAAACTCTCCTGAAGATAGTACTACTGTACGAAAAGGTGATTGTTCTGCTAACAAGCAATCTTTTGTCATCCGATTCTTATCTTCTCCTCCTGTAATAATATACAAGAATTCAGTCCAATCCTTTGTAGAGCTCATACTAGCTTCATCAATTCCCATTGGAATCCCCATATTTCCACTTAATTTTTTTATTAAACCATTTTGGGTTGAATTATAATTAAAGATAAGAGAATTTTTAGAAATAGTCGGCGCACCAAATAAAGATATAGCAAGTTGTAAAGCTGTCGTTTTACCTACACTACTATCACCTACAATATGAATCAATTGAGATTGGACGTGAACATCTTCACCTAAAAAGGCAACGGTCGGTGCTGTAAGCCCAAATAGTACAACTGCTTCTAAGGGAATATTCCCCTTCACTTCACTTTGATACATCCTATCCCAAGCTTTAAATGTTCCTTTAGGCTTAACACTATACACCCCATCATACTTTGAAGATTTAGTGCCACCAATGAGGTTATAATGCTTAAAGACAAGCTTATTGTCATATTCTGAAAATCCAAGTGTAGTATGTATATACGATTGTATAACATTATCCAACGCATTACGGAGATGCTGTAAAACGTATCCTTTATTTAAACTAGTAACATCTGCGCCTATACTGTTTAAATCTTCAAGTTTACTTGTAGATAAAAGAGTACTTAAATTTACTTTATGAGTTCGGAGTTCCCCCCCATAAATGGGGTAGAACTCTAATATTACCATTGCTTGATGGGTATCAATATCGACTTCAACTTCTCTAACTCCAATATAACGTCCAATTTTTTTATATACGTTGTTATTAGTATCATTGTAGTAAAGATAAAAATTTGTGTAATATATATCTTTGTGTATAACATTCGGATATCTAGTAATGTTAGTTTCCACCATTATAATTCATCTCCTTCTTCAAAAATAAAGTCCTCAAGTTCTTCGTCTGACACACCAACATCTAGGTCATCTAAATCTAAGTCCAAGTCTAAATCATCTTCTATATTTTCTACTTGCTCTGAACAGCTCGCTTGTTCCCCCACAAGATGATTAGTCTCTTCTACAGTAGATACAGTATCTTCAGACGATTCAAACTCTAATCTAACGGAATCTGCTCGACTTTGAGTAATAAAATTATTAATTTCTTCCTCTTCTAAAGGAATCATATCTACGACATTACAATAAGGACCATTATTTTTTACGGTTGCCCTTACATAGACCCCTGCTAAAGACTCTAGATCAAGTGGGTAAGCTTGTAAATCAATTTCAAATTCTAGAAATAACCTTTTTAAAAAATAATTGTCAGGAGAAAACTGTGTACTATACTTTAGCGCAACATTCATCCCATCGTCATCTTTTAATGAAACATTAATAATCAATCGAGGTCCAGTTTTACCTGCTTTTAGCTCTACTAGTCCAGTTTTACCGTAATAAATACCATCCGGCAAATAAGTAAAAACCATTTCTTCCTTAAACCATTGAGAAAGATTGTTTAAATCAATTCCACTTTCACAATGAAAATTTTGCTTACTGTACTTTTTAGACTTAACACTCACGATAATCACTCCGATATTCTAATTTCATCAGCTCTTGCCGACCTCATTAGAATACCAGCTTTTGAATGCTTTTCATTTTGGGAAAAAACCGTATTTTTTCAAAAATCATGATTTTTTTGAAATTTAGAGATAAAAAAAAACATCGTTTTCCGATGTTTTCTAGTTTTTACTGCTTTTATTTAATTCATCAATTGTATGGTTTAAATCCATAATTTGCTTTAATATCAATCGATAATAGTCTAAGTTACATTCTTTCTTCTTATAATGGACTGTGAAATCATCCAGTTCATAATATCCTGTAATGATCTCATAATTTAATTGATTTTTTATTAACTCTAAAAGACCAGCTATACTGTCATCTTGAAATACACCTAAAATTGAAATATCGATAAATTTATTTAAACCCAATATCTCTTGAACCCATCTCTCCTTTTTCGCTGCGTCCAATGTAAAATATAATGGTACATATTTCTGTCTTTTATCCACCAGTGGATTTAGAAATAGTAATCGCAAATCAGAAATAGCTTGCAGTGCTTCTTCTTCGGAATTACAATATTTGCTTACATGAAGTAATATAGAAATCAACAAATTATATTGTAGCGATTTTTCCAATTGATAACATTCTAAACTCTTACTTATTACATCTGAATCTTCAATTTTCAATTTATAATGCTCATATAATTCTTTTAAATTTTTTAAGTTTATATTTTTAAGCTCTCTATTAATACGACCTGTAGTGGTTCTATACGCTTCCAATTTTGAATCATTATTATTTTTAAAATAATCTCCTTGATCTTTTATCTGACGATGAGTTTTATACTGATGAATTTGTGACTCTTTAAGATCTATCTTTCTATTCATATAACAATTTCCACTCATATTTGTATTTTTCAATTTTTCACTTCGTAATTTTTTTTCTTGAATAGTTCGAAAATTTATTCCATGATATTGATCTATCCCCCTTTCAATAAATGTATCCAGATTACTGTTTTTTCCACCATTTTGGTAAAAATAATCTTCTAATCCTTCATCTTTAATAATCATTTCATTTACTTTCGTTACACTATACGTCGGTTCTAGCGATTGAAGGTGTGTTACCCAAAAATAGAATCGAACATACTTTTTAATATCCTCTAAATCAATATAAAAATGATTTGTAACATATTGATGAAACATTAAATCAACCATTTGATTGATATGGTGATTAATAAGCTCTATAATCATTAAATTATCTCCTTTTATTGACTAGCATCTAACTTATGAAATTATCTTCTTTTCCATTATTTGAAAAACAATTTAATTTTCAACCCGAAAACCCGTTATTTTTCGAATCATAATTCGTTATCTATTACAAAACTCTTACTTTTTTTTTCTGATATATATTTTTTTACGGGTTTATGGGTTTTCGGGTTTATTCATTCTATCATCAGAAAATAATCATTTTATTATTATACCAAATATAACAAAAAAAAAATAATGTTTCAGTTTTTAGGCTGAAACATTATTTTTTTAATCAATATTCCTCTGCTAACAACATCGTGGCATATTCTCCTTCATCTATGATGAAGATTTTCTGCTTCATTGGATTAAGTGAGTTGATTTGATAGACTTGCTTATATTCTGGAACCTCTTGTCTATGTTCTATCTGTTGCATATGGTCTGCAGTGACTGTCAATTCAAAGACTTGTAAATAGTCGTATTCTCCTCTGGCTTTAGCTGCTTCGTAACATTGCCAACAGAAAAATTGAATATCGATTGGAATTTGGTCATTGGTTCCACGTGTTAAGTATCGTTTCATGTTTGATTCCTCCTTATTCGTTTACATCCAGCGTTTGATATCTTCGGGATCAAGTCCTAATCGATCAGCTATCCGATCAATGGCTTCCATTTGACTCAACCCTTCCATGACGAGCTCTAAGACTACCGTTATCACTTTTAACCAATAAATCATCCTACTGACCTCCCTCTAATGATTCATAACGTTGAACTAATATTGGATACATTTGTTGTAATGTTTCTTCTAATAGATAAATCACCACATGATCATCACTGGATAACATAAACAACACTTCCACATACTGTTTTAGATCATGACCTTCAAACGGTTCGATGTATTCCGGAATTAATGTTGGATATTGGTTAATGAAATCATGGATTTCCTCCTCTGCTAACAGAATATAGCCACCTAAATCAGTGACTAATCGTTCATCACCATAATGAACATTTAAGACTTTAAGTATCTCTTCTGCTTTGGTTAGTACCCTCTCATCTAGGTGTGTTTGTTGCTTTAACTGTTCTAACTTCCAAATTTTCATTCTTTATTTCATCCTTTCTTTGTTCCTATGTAAAAGACCTAGCCCCGTAAGGCTAGGTCTTTTCATGAATGTTTTTATTTGTTAATTAATTACAACTAATTATAATTAAATACACTTTCTATCAATCAATAAATCATGCTTAGTACATCTTTACTAATCGCCACTCATTCTTAATACGTGGACATAATGGATGCATGGGGATATTGCGGTATGGATCACAAATCACATACATCTTATCTTTAAATGGTTTTAGTTTTTCCAGTAACTCTTCCTGTCTTACTGTTATCTTCTTACTCCCCTCCCCTATTGAACCCCATGCGATAATCACAATATCTGACTTTAAACATGACTTTTCAATGTAGACATCATTCTCTTCCTCCACTAATTCAGTAATCTCTTTTCTATAACTAATCTTGGGACAAATTAAAGAAAAGAGATTTGTGATATCGACTGCTCCATAATCTAACCGATTTAGATTATTGATGACATTCATCGTTGTATGATCGATCTCTACTTCATTTGCCGAAGATGGATTAATCATAATAATGGTTGCTTTAGGTTTATTTTTATCCCACTCTTTCCTTATGATATAACGATGCTCCATATCATCACTGTATACGACTTCTGTTCTTAGACTCATTCTATTTACGATTGCCATTTTCAACCCTCCTTTATTTGTTTAACGATGATAAATAAAGAGATAACTATATTCATCTTTTACAGGTTTCAATCGAAGATAGAAATTGAAATCAGCGGTTTCAACTTTGAATAGTTGTTCATAACGATATCCCTCTCCTCTACATCGATCAATGACTTTACTAAATACATCTAACTGCTCAAAGATTAACTCCTTGATTAAAACTTGTAATGCTGGGATAGATATATTGTATTTATCTACAACATCATCAAACTGTTGTGATGGTAACCACTTATTGCAAACTTCATCTCTCCTTGATCCTGACCAGTCTAATCTCATCATTCCTATTGACTTGGATTCATCTAACTCCACTGGAACAAGTTCCTTTACCTTCATCCACTTCAACATTTCAACCTTCTCCTTATATAAAGACAAATAAAAAGGACCAAGCAAACAAAAGTTCACTTGGTCCTCTATTAATCAATCTTTAATTTTTTAATTCTGAGTCACAACGTCACTCATCTTCATCTTCTTCATAATAAACACCAAACATCCTATCCACCTCCATAAATCAGTTGCATTTCTATTATGGAATATTTTGCCGGATGATGTCAATGATGTTATTTCATGATTTCAAATTCTGTATGAACTAAATCTGATGAATCTAAGATGATCTCTCCATCAAGATATTGCCTTCTAACATATTCAACTGCATCACAATCCATTTCATCAACATCGACTTCAATCACTCGTTCTAAAGTTTCCGTTATACAGACGGTTAATTTATAGCTCATAATACTCTCCTCCTAATTTGGAACATATAAAAAAGGCTAAGCAACATCATTCGTTACTTAGCCCTTTATAAATATCCTTTTTCTTTTAATGATGTAAAAGAACCATCCCCTATAATGAGATGGTCCAGTAATTTGATTCCTAATAATTCACCTGCTTCAACTAACCGATGGGTTAATTGAATATCTTGATCAGATGGTGTGGTATCACCTGATGGATGATTATGAAACGCCATCACACTAGCTGCATTCGATAGGATGGCTGTTTTAAAGACTTCCCTTGGATGGACAATCGCTTTATTTAGTGAACCTACTGATACCACTGTGATATTAGTCGGTTCATTTTTAGTATTCAAGCAAGCCACGATGAATTGTTCACGATCTAATCCTTCTAGTTGTTCTTTAATCATTTCATAAGCATCACTTGGTGATAAGATTTGACGTGTTTGATAAAGGAAGCTGGACTCCTTTACCATTTTAATGGATACGATATTAATACGTTTTGCGACATTCGACATGCATACTACCTCCTGAATAATCATTCAAGGAAATAATATATGTTTATAAATGTTATTATTACATTTAACTTACTTTATTCATTCACTCCCATTTCTTTTAAAAATTATATTCGAAAAAGAAGTGGATAATTGAGAATCTGAGGATTAATTTAATTAAAAAATCATTGGATTTTCATTAATCAAAAGAACTGACTTCCTGTTCTTTGATAACTTAGTTTTAGTTCAAAGTTAGAGGTTAAAATAAACGTTTATATTACATGCTTAAAAGTTACCATTGAACTTCTTTTGATTACATAGAAAAAGTACCACAATCATAGACTTACTTTAGGGTCTATGATTGTGGTACTATATCAAGATTGACTCGCTTTTTATTACTTAACATCTGGAAATATTAAAAACAGAACTTCAAAATAATTTATAATATACAATTAATCTTTATTGAATAAATCTCGACTATATACTTTTTCCTTTACATCATCTAATTCATCAGAAATTCGATTAGCAACAATGATGTCAGATAATTTCTTAAATTCTTCTAATTTATCGAGGATCTGGCAATCTAAATCAATCTGTTGGCTAACTTTAGGTTCATAAATGACTACATTAATGCCTCTAGCAATAAGAGAATGTATAATATCTAATATTGCCGATGTGCGACAATTATCAGAATCAGTTTTCATTGTTATCCTATAGATTCCAACAGTTTTTGGATTATTTTTAATAATCATATTTACAATATGATCCTTACGTGTTTGATTGGCTAATACAATCGCACTGATAATATTATTAGGAATATCTTCATAATTAGCACATAATTGCTGAGTATCTTTTGGAAGACAATATCCTCCATATCCAAAAGAAGGATTATTATAATCGGATCCAATACGCGAATCTAAACAGACTCCTTTAATAATTTGCTCTGTATTCAAATTGTGCGTTTCTGCATAGGTATCTAATTCATTAAAATACGCTACACGTAATGCTAGGTACGCATTAGAAAATAATTTAATAGCTTCAGCTTCTGAAGAACCTGTAAACAACATAGGAACATCTTTTTTCACAGCTCCCTGTAACAATAAATCTGCAAATATCTGTGCGTTTTTCGATTTTTGACCTATTATTATTCTTGATGGATATAAATTATCATATAATGCTTTACCTTCTCTTAAAAATTCAGGAGAAAATATAATATTGTTTGTATCATATAATTTACAAACCTCAGCTGTATAACCAATTGGAACAGTTGACTTTATTACTATAGTAGCCTTAGCGTTAATAGATTGAATTTTCTTTATGGTATGATCAATTGTTTTGGTATCAAAAGCACCTTTTTCAGCATTATAATTTGTTGGTGTGGAAATAATAATGTAGTCTGCTTGACTATATGCTATTAATTCATCAGTAGTAGCAATTAAATTTAAATCTCTAGCCTTTAGATATGTTTCAATATCTTCATCAACAATGGGAGATTTTCTGTTATTAAGCATATCTACTCTTTCTTTATCAATATCTAATGCAATCACTTCATTGTGCTGAGATAACAAAACCGCATTTGATAATCCTACATAACCAATTCCTACTACTGTTATTTTCATTTTCAATCTCCCTTTATTTTTTATTGATTAATATTTTAATCTTATCTTGCTCCCTTTCCAGTAATAACTACAAGAAAAGTATTTAGAACAATCCATATATCCATTATTAAACTTTGATTCCCTATATACTCTAAATCTTTTTTTAATTTCTCATGTGGGTTCAGATCGTATCCACCTGAGATCTGAGCCAACCCAGTTAGTCCAGGGGTAACTGATAATCGATTAACAAATCCAGGATATTTATCATTAAATTTGAATGTTAATGTTGGAGTTTCTGGTCTAGGCCCTACTAATGTCATCTCTCCTTTAATAACATTAATTAATTGCGGTAATTCATCAATCTTTGTTCTTCTTATAAATGTACCAATTTTTAAAATACGAGTATCTTTCTCTTGAGTCCATTGTTCTCCATTTCTTTCTGCATCTAATCGCATTGATCTTATTTTGTACAACGTAAAAACACTACCATTTTTTCCAATTCGTTTTTGTTTAAAGATGACTTTTCCCGGTGATTCAATATAGACTAATACAGAAAAAAATAATATTATGGGACTTAATAAAACTAACCCCATTAGAGATATAACTATATCAAAATTTCGTTTGATAAAATAATATCTTTTTACGTTGTTACTTTGATCTTTTTTTAAAATTATCGATTGAAATTGCAGATTATCCACACAATCCACCTTCTTTTAACTTTAAAAATATCAAACGTTTATTTTTATCTAGTTCCCCATTTTTTATCTCGTAATGTAAATAAAGCATAAATACGAATAGGCAAAAGACATGTCATATGAATAATCCCATATAGTGGAGCTAATAAGAAAAGAAATGGCTGTCGTATAATATAGAATACATTTCGTGAATATGCCGTTAAACAAGACATACAAATGGTATAAAAGATTAAAGTCCAGGCAAAGTTAGTCACTTGATAATAAACACCTAAAATTAAAGCTATCGAAAAAGTTAACCATAGACCTAATTCCAATATAATCCAAAATAAAACAAATGGTTTTTTAAATCCAATCTTTAGTCCAATAATACTTTCTCTAAAGAATGACTTATTCCATCTAACTTGTTGTTTTAAAAACTTAGAAAGACTTTCTGGAACATCAGTTTCACAAATCGCAGTTGATTGATAGACTGTTTTCCCATATTGAATGGCATAATTAGTTAAACATCGATCATCACCATATTGAACAGGAGCACCAAGAAACATTTGTGATTCATATTTTTCTAAATTATCAACTAATACTTCACGACGATAAGCACTTAAAGGTCCACTACATACCAGTATATTACCTGTTACTGATTGCGCTGCACGCTCTACTCGAAATGCATTTTCATAGCGCATATCAATTAATGTGGTTAATAAATTAACTTTTCTGTTTCTAGCTATAACATGTCCACTTACAGCGTAGACTGTAGGATCATTAAATGGTTTCATTAATTCTTCAATTGCATTATTATGTAAGAAACAATCGCTATCAACTGTAACAAAGAAATCGGCTTCTGAACGTTTAATCCCATAAATTTGACCCATTCTTTTTCCAACATTAACAGGTGACTTGTAAATGTGAATTTTTTCTGCTTCTGATCCTAACGTTAATTTATATGCTTCTACAGCTTCAATCGCTGAAGTATCTGAACTACCATCATCAAAAACATAAATACTATGAATTGGATAGGTCTGTTGCATAATTGTAGTAATAGTTTCCATTAACAATTCAGTTTTTTCATTATATACCGGTACTAATACACTGACTTTTTTATCAGTGTCAAAATCTTTTTCAACATGTTTATAATTAAATGCAAGCACCATTTTGAACATTAGGTAGGCTAACATAATTCCACCGTATACACTAATCATTTGATGTTGAGTTGAAGATTTCATATTTAATAAAACAATAAGCAGTAAAAATACAATAAATACACTGTAGATAATAACTTTTTGTTTTTTCATATAACTTCCTCCTACTTTTTCAATCTATTAAACAATACGTATAATTGTCGAAAAATGTTGAATACTGTATAATTTTATATAACAAAATAAAAAATGTCAAATAGAATTAAAAGTATGTGCCGATATGAGGATGTATACTACTGAATTTGAATCAATAATTATTGCACTTTATAAAACTAAGCGTGGATACTAACCGGTACGCCCCATCTCCACCAAAAAATTCTCGTCCGCAATATTTACAGTAAAAAAACATATCTAAGTACAGAAGGTGATTCTGAGTTTAGATATGTTTTTTTGTTTATTATCAATGGTTTCAAGTATTTTGATAAAACATTTCATCGATATAATAGCCTACTATAAAATGTAATCTTATGATGAACTTGTATCCATGGTGGCAGTATCCTCCACCATGAGCACAATTACTATTAAAATTAGCAAAAAAAGAGATAACCAAGCATCATTAGCATCTAAGATGATTTCTTCATCAAGATATTGTTGTCTAACATATTCAATCGGATCACAGTCAATGTTATCAACCTCTACTTCAATCAGACGTTCCAATGTTTCAGTAATACAAATCGTTAATTTATAACTCATTATCTCTTCTCCTTCTCTTATTCATGATATATAAAAAGAGCTAAGCGACTTCTGTATCACTTAGCTCCTTATAAATAACCTTTTTCTTTTAATGATGTAAAAGAACCATCTCCGATAATGAGATGATCTAACAACTTGATACCAAGTAACTCACCTGCTTCATATAAGCGTTTGGTTAATTGAATATCTTGTTGTGATGGTGTAGTTTCACCTGATGGATGATTATGAAACGCCATGATACTCGCTGCATTCGATAAGATGGCTGTTTTGAAGACTTCTCTTGGATGTACAATTGCTTTATTTAATGAACCTACTGATACCAATGTGATATTAGTCGGTTCATTTTTTGTATTTAAACAAGCAATAATGAACTGCTCCCGATCTACTCCTTCTAGTTGTTCTTTAATCATTTCATAGGCATCACTAGGTGATAAGATTTGACGTGTTTGATAAAGGAAGCTGGACTCCTTTACCATTTTAATGGATACGATATTAATACGTTTTGCGACATTCGACATGCATACTACCTCCTGAATAATCATTCAAGGAAATAATATATGTTTATAAATGTTATTATTACATTTAACTTACTTTATTCATTCACTCCCATTTCTTTTAAAAATTATATTCGAAAAAGAAGTGGATAATTGAGAATCTGAGGATTAATTTAATTAAAAAATCATTGGATTTTCATTAATCAAAAGAACTGACTTCCTGTTCTTTGATAACTTAGTTTTAGTTCAAAGTTAGAGGTTAAAATAAACGTTTATATTACATGCTTAAAAGTTACCATTGAACTTCTTTTGATTACATAGAAAAAGTACCACAATCATAGACTTACTTTAGGGTCTATGATTGTGGTACTATATCAAGATTGACTCGCTTTTTATTACTTAACATCTGGAAATATTAAAAACAGAACTTCAAAATAATTTATAATATACAATTAATCTTTATTGAATAAATCTCGACTATATACTTTTTCCTTTACATCATCTAATTCATCAGAAATTCGATTAGCAACAATGATGTCAGATAATTTCTTAAATTCTTCTAATTTATCGAGGATCTGGCAATCTAAATCAATCTGTTGGCTAACTTTAGGTTCATAAATGACTACATTAATGCCTCTAGCAATAAGAGAATGTATAATATCTAATATTGCCGATGTGCGACAATTATCAGAATCAGTTTTCATTGTTATCCTATAGATTCCAACAGTTTTTGGATTATTTTTAATAATCATATTTACAATATGATCCTTACGTGTTTGATTGGCTAATACAATCGCACTGATAATATTATTAGGAATATCTTCATAATTAGCACATAATTGCTGAGTATCTTTTGGAAGACAATATCCTCCATATCCAAAAGAAGGATTATTATAATCGGATCCAATACGCGAATCTAAACAGACTCCTTTAATAATTTGCTCTGTATTCAAATTGTGCGTTTCTGCATAGGTATCTAATTCATTAAAATACGCTACACGTAATGCTAGGTACGCATTAGAAAATAATTTAATAGCTTCAGCTTCTGAAGAACCTGTAAACAACATAGGAACATCTTTTTTCACAGCTCCCTGTAACAATAAATCTGCAAATATCTGTGCGTTTTTCGATTTTTGACCTATTATTATTCTTGATGGATATAAATTATCATATAATGCTTTACCTTCTCTTAAAAATTCAGGAGAAAATATAATATTGTTTGTATCATATAATTTACAAACCTCAGCTGTATAACCAATTGGAACAGTTGACTTTATTACTATAGTAGCCTTAGCGTTAATAGATTGAATTTTCTTTATGGTATGATCAATTGTTTTGGTATCAAAAGCACCTTTTTCAGCATTATAATTTGTTGGTGTGGAAATAATAATGTAGTCTGCTTGACTATATGCTATTAATTCATCAGTAGTAGCAATTAAATTTAAATCTCTAGCCTTTAGATATGTTTCAATATCTTCATCAACAATGGGAGATTTTCTGTTATTAAGCATATCTACTCTTTCTTTATCAATATCTAATGCAATCACTTCATTGTGCTGAGATAACAAAACCGCATTTGATAATCCTACATAACCAATTCCTACTACTGTTATTTTCATTTTCAATCTCCCTTTATTTTTTATTGATTAATATTTTAATCTTATCTTGCTCCCTTTCCAGTAATAACTACAAGAAAAGTATTTAGAACAATCCATATATCCATTATTAAACTTTGATTCCCTATATACTCTAAATCTTTTTTTAATTTCTCATGTGGGTTCAGATCGTATCCACCTGAGATCTGAGCCAACCCAGTTAGTCCAGGGGTAACTGATAATCGATTAACAAATCCAGGATATTTATCATTAAATTTGAATGTTAATGTTGGAGTTTCTGGTCTAGGCCCTACTAATGTCATCTCTCCTTTAATAACATTAATTAATTGCGGTAATTCATCAATCTTTGTTCTTCTTATAAATGTACCAATTTTTAAAATACGAGTATCTTTCTCTTGAGTCCATTGTTCTCCATTTCTTTCTGCATCTAATCGCATTGATCTTATTTTGTACAACGTAAAAACACTACCATTTTTTCCAATTCGTTTTTGTTTAAAGATGACTTTTCCCGGTGATTCAATATAGACTAATACAGAAAAAAATAATATTATGGGACTTAATAAAACTAACCCCATTAGAGATATAACTATATCAAAATTTCGTTTGATAAAATAATATCTTTTTACGTTGTTACTTTGATCTTTTTTTAAAATTATCGATTGAAATTGCAGATTATCCACACAATCCACCTTCTTTTAACTTTAAAAATATCAAACGTTTATTTTTATCTAGTTCCCCATTTTTTATCTCGTAATGTAAATAAAGCATAAATACGAATAGGCAAAAGACATGTCATATGAATAATCCCATATAGTGGAGCTAATAAGAAAAGAAATGGCTGTCGTATAATATAGAATACATTTCGTGAATATGCCGTTAAACAAGACATACAAATGGTATAAAAGATTAAAGTCCAGGCAAAGTTAGTCACTTGATAATAAACACCTAAAATTAAAGCTATCGAAAAAGTTAACCATAGACCTAATTCCAATATAATCCAAAATAAAACAAATGGTTTTTTAAATCCAATCTTTAGTCCAATAATACTTTCTCTAAAGAATGACTTATTCCATCTAACTTGTTGTTTTAAAAACTTAGAAAGACTTTCTGGAACATCAGTTTCACAAATCGCAGTTGATTGATAGACTGTTTTCCCATATTGAATGGCATAATTAGTTAAACATCGATCATCACCATATTGAACAGGAGCACCAAGAAACATTTGTGATTCATATTTTTCTAAATTATCAACTAATACTTCACGACGATAAGCACTTAAAGGTCCACTACATACCAGTATATTACCTGTTACTGATTGCGCTGCACGCTCTACTCGAAATGCATTTTCATAGCGCATATCAATTAATGTGGTTAATAAATTAACTTTTCTGTTTCTAGCTATAACATGTCCACTTACAGCGTAGACTGTAGGATCATTAAATGGTTTCATTAATTCTTCAATTGCATTATTATGTAAGAAACAATCGCTATCAACTGTAACAAAGAAATCGGCTTCTGAACGTTTAATCCCATAAATTTGACCCATTCTTTTTCCAACATTAACAGGTGACTTGTAAATGTGAATTTTTTCTGCTTCTGATCCTAACGTTAATTTATATGCTTCTACAGCTTCAATCGCTGAAGTATCTGAACTACCATCATCAAAAACATAAATACTATGAATTGGATAGGTCTGTTGCATAATTGTAGTAATAGTTTCCATTAACAATTCAGTTTTTTCATTATATACCGGTACTAATACACTGACTTTTTTATCAGTGTCAAAATCTTTTTCAACATGTTTATAATTAAATGCAAGCACCATTTTGAACATTAGGTAGGCTAACATAATTCCACCGTATACACTAATCATTTGATGTTGAGTTGAAGATTTCATATTTAATAAAACAATAAGCAGTAAAAATACAATAAATACACTGTAGATAATAACTTTTTGTTTTTTCATATAACTTCCTCCTACTTTTTCAATCTATTAAACAATACGTATAATTGTCGAAAAACGTTGAATACTGTATAATTGTTTATAGTATTCTAATAATTAACGGGGATGCATTTGAAAAGTTAACATCTCTTTTATAAAATTATCCATATCGACTAGAGATATGGAGGAGTTAGGAGTGTTAACATTGGAGAAAAAAGAAAAGATGATTCGCTTATATCTAACAGGTCTATCTTATACCGAGATTGCGAAAGAGATTGGCATGACACGACAAACTGTGAGTAAGTATATTAAGCAATATGAGACAGATTTGAAAGAGTTAGAATCAGCGACAACTACTCAAGAAAAAGAACAGATTATCATTCGTTTATCGGCTAAGCCTAAGTACGATATTAGTAACCGTCAACGGTTTAAGTTAACACCTGATGTGGAGGAAATGATTAATACTTGTTTATTAGAAAATAAACAAAAAATTCAACAAGGCAAACGTAAACTCATCATGAAAAATATAGATATTTATGAATGGTTGATTTCAAATCAAATAGATATTAGTTATCAATCAGTCTGTGCCTATATCGCTAAACAAACTCAACGATCAAAAGAAGCCTTTATTAGACAGGCTTATGAACCTGGACAAGTGGCTGAATTTGACTGGGGAGATGTGACTCTTTATATTGACGAACTTGGAGCTGAGCGTCGCTTTAAAATCGGGGTATTTAATTTAAAATACAGTGATAAGCGATTTGCTTATCTGTACTCACACGAAAATACAGAGGCTTTTCTTGATATTCATACTCGCTTCTTTGAAGAAATTCAAGGCGTTCCAACTGAAGTGGTCTATGACAATGCACGCGTTCAAGTGACCTATTTAGCTGGGAGAGAAAAGCAACCTACTGAAGCGGTTAAAAAGTTAACGAATTATTATGGTTATGCGGCTCGTTATACGAATCCCTATAGTGGACATGAAAAAGGTCATGTTGAGCGTTCGGTTGAATTAATTCGTCGAAAAGCTTATAGTAAATGTCATCGTTTCAAAACAATTGCAGATGCAGTGACTGCACTTTTAGACGCAACAACTCGTGAAAATCAAAAAGTAAAACAGCAGACAAACCAATCTGCAGATGCGGTATTTGCACAAGAACAGAAACATTTACTTCCTTATCGGGTCCCACTTGATACGTATTTAACTTCAACTTATAAAGTGAATAAATATAGCTTAATTCATGTAGATTCAAATTTTTATTCTGTTCCGGATTACTTGGTTGGTAAAGAGGTGACGGTACGGAAAAACATTCAACAGATTAAAGTGTATTATCAGGATCGCTTTTTATTCAAGGCGAAACGCTTAATTGGACGTCATCAATATCATATCGATATTCATCACTATTTAGCGACATTAAAAAAGAAGCCTGGGGCAATTGCGCATAGCTTGGCTCTCAAACAAGCTACTCCCTGGCTTCAAAACATATTCCAAACTTATTATAACACAAATCCACGAGATTTTATCTATCTCTTAACAATCATTGAACAAAATTCTCTCGAAACAATTCAGTTTACCATTGAATGGTTACAGCGACAAGGCTTACCGATTCAAAATAATCAAATCATCAATTATTTAGTAAATTTAAATTCAAAGCCTTCTGGCTCAAAAGATTTATTAGAGGCCCCTATTGAACAAGCTTGTTATCATCAATTATCTGAAATTAGTTCAATTTATAGTCAAGGAGAAAACTCATGGATCAATTAATTAAAACCTACACCAAAACGTTACGCTTACCTTATATTCATCAAAATTTTTCATTCCACTTAGAACAGGCCCGACTCGAAAATCAATCCTACGAAGAGTTCTTGCTTAATCTATTTCAATATGAAGTAGAACTTAGACAACAAAATAGTGTGAATTCCCGTATACGAGCGGCTAAATTTCCCTATCTAAAACATTTAGAAGAACTTGATATCAACGCGTTACCATTAGAAGCGCAAAAACATTATCAAACCTTAAAAAGCTTAGATTTTATTGAGAAAAAACAAAATGTAATTCTAGCTGGTAATCCTGGAACGGGTAAAAGTCACACCGTCATCGGATTAGGAATTAAGGCTTGTCAGGCGGGATACCATGTCTATTTTGCTCATGTTCCAACTTTAATTATTGAATTAAAAGAAGCAAAGAATGAGCGTGTCTTACAACGATTAAAAAAGAAGTTTGATAAATATCATCTGGTAATTTTAGATGAGCTTGGGTATATCTCATTTGATAAAGAGGGAGCAGAATTATTATTCAACTTCATCTCAACTCGATGTGAAAAAGCATCTACGATGTTTACCACTAATTTACCTTTTTCAAGATGGAATGAAATCTTTCATGATCCTATTATTACAGCCGCAATGGTCGATCGTATTACTCATCAATCCTATGTCATTAACATGAATGGAACAAGTTACCGTCTACAACAATCTAAAAAATTCTTAGAAAGTGAATAAAAGCAACAAAGTTAAAAATTAAATTTCAATTCTGTTAACTTTTCACTTGCAATATACAATTCGTTTATAAAATAACATAAATCCGTCACGATCCCAGTATAAAGCTTTGTAGCGATCTTTTTTTCTTCCACAAAACAAGAAGATGGCATCGTGAAATAAGTCTAGATTATATTTATCTGAAACTAAATTCGCTAAGCCATCAATTCCACAACGCATATCGGTGTGACCGCAAACAATGAAGATGTTTTGAACTTCTGTAAAATTAACGAGCATACTTTGACATCTCCGCTAAAACGGCATGTAAGATATGTTTATCAACGCCATTGTAAAACAGCACTTCAGCATCTTTAATTTTAAACTGACAAGTAGGTATATCCTTATTAGTCGCAGATTTTGAGTGAGACTTTAAATTAGAGTCACTCAATGCAACTGGAATTATCATAGGCTTTTCTTTCATAGAAAATTGACCTCCTTTTCTTTGATAGCTACAGTATAGCTCAAAGTTGGAGGTCAAAATAGACATGTTTATATTACGTGCTTACACTGAAAAACTACCTAATACGGACTTCATTAGAAATTCAGACGTATTGGTGGACTTTTTGCCATGGACAAAAACAGTCCAAGAACTTTGCCAGTAACGATATAAAAAAAATAGCTACTAACTCTGTACTTTTAGTTTACAGGATTAGTAACTATTTTTGTATCGGTGTTATTATTACGTGCTTACTCTAAAGTTAAGTATTAGGGAGTTTAGAAACTAATTCAAATAGATTGCATGATTATGTTTAGTACTAATCATTTTTCTTAAGTTGTTGACATTGACCATGGGTCCCCTGGCAGAGAACGAAATGAACCATCCTCAAATTCCAGGTAATGGAAGCTAAAAAGAAGTGGCACCGCCAAATTTCAAACTGGAGTCAAATATTAAATCAATTATTAATCTTCTATCCAAACCGATTCCCCCCTTTTTATAATTTTTTTTTAAAACAGTTTACACACTTAACTTGACAGACTCGTCTATCCACTCTTGATAGATCACTATTTAACACCAGAGAAATATGAGTAACCTTGATTAAAACCATAACTTTTTGTATCCAATAAATATTTTTAAACGATCAATTCCAGGCTAACATTATCTCTTAATATAATTGAAAACTTTTTTAATAATACTAATGAAGAACTTATCTTTAAAGACAATGAAAGAAATACTAAATAAAAGAGTTGATAAAGCTCCTTGAATAACTGTTGTTAATAAAGTTGCAGGTAAGGTTAATGTTAGTTGATTAACAATAATTACGATTCCTATGCAAATCAAGAAATTTTTCACGAGCACAGTTTGATATTTTGATAAACTATAATATTTATTAGTATAATACATTCGGTAAGCAAAATTAAAAAATTCTACAAAACATAAGGTAATGACAGCTCCTAATGCTCCTAATTTAGAAACCAGGATAAGATTTAAAGATAGACTAATTACAGCAGAATATATTGCTGATTTTATTGCAACCTTTTCTTGATTTAAAGGAATAAGGATAATATTCCATAACATTGTTGATAAAGGGATAAAAATTCCTATTACTGCCGTTATTCGCATCAATTGAACAACAACAGCATATTCCTCACCAAAAAACCAGATCACAAAAGAAGATGAAACGCTCATTATGATGGTGACAGTATAACAACTAATTAAATTCACAGAACAAAAACTTTGCTCAAATAATTGTTCAAATTTATCCCATTCTTTAGATTTTATATAATTTGTCATCCTTGGCATAATTACTACACCTGCAGATGTTACTAAGGTAATAGCCATACGAACAAATTTTTGACTCTGTTCGTAATAACTAACTTGATTCATTGTAGACAAGGCTCCTAGAATTGTTTTATCTAACGTTGTATACATTAAAATAGCAATTTGCGGAACAAAAAAAAGAAAAGATTCTTTCATCTGAATAAGCAACAACTTGAAATCAAAACTGAATTTCGAAATATATTTTCTAACAGATATCATCAATATTAAATTACCTATTAAAGTTGTAATAACATTTAAAATAATATACAAGATAAAATCATTTTGATCTTTAATTAAAATAAATATTAATAGCGTTGAGATAATTTTAATGACTGTATTTCTTACAACAACTCGCTTAAATTCCTCTATCCCAATAAAAAACCAAGATATTTCAAAACCATTTATTAATATTAAAAAAGATTGTATAAAGAAAATATTTCTATAAGCTATAAAAAAATAATTATTTAATACGATAAAGCAAATAAAAGAGCAGAATGTCCAAAATAGCTGTAGTAACCATATCGACCAAAACTGTTTATTTCTATCCTGCAAATTAGATGTCCGTGCAATTTCTCGACCACCATAATTATTTATTCCAAAAAATGAAAATATGATAAAAACCTGAATAATAGACAGTGTATAACTATTAATCCCAATTTGCTCAACAGCGAGAACCCTTGATAAATAAGGGATTGTGAAAACTGGAATAAACAACTTCATTACCTGATAGACTGCATTATATATAATATTTTGCCTTAGCTTATTTTGATTCATTGTAATAATCCTCTTTCTATTCCCCTTATCTCCATCATATAAATTTTAAGATCAAGATTTAATCCATTAAAACTATTTTTGATTAGATAATAGATTACTGGATTGTCAACACTAAACTAAACAACTTTTTTAAGGGTATTTTGACGATATTCA
>OLSC01001287.1_pt1 | contig 24097 bp, 23 predicted proteins | sample 1672881 | NCBI WGS metagenome assembly OLSC01 (sample SAMEA3136733, study PRJEB25190) | human gut metagenome | biome: human gut; feature: human-associated habitat; material: faeces | place: Austria | collected 2013
GTTAAGAATTTTCGAGAATCGTATGTGTTTCACTGTTTAGTTATCAAGGTTGTTTGTCTGTCATCTCTTTGCGACAGCCTGTTTACTTTATCATATCTTTCAGATCTTGTCAAGCACTTTTTTCAAAAGTTTTTCAGACCTTCAAGAAGCTGTATAAAGTTGTTTGTTTCTGTCGTTCTGTTCAAGCGACTTGGTTACTTTATCATAAGTTCAGTCATTTGTCAACAGTTAATTTGAATTTTCTGAAAACTATTTTATTTTTCAGTATTTCAGAAGCAATTCCTTGCGACAGCTTGTTTACTATACCACTGCCGCAAGGAATCGTCAAGCACTTTTTACAAAAAAGTTTATATTTTTTTGTGCAGATTGTTTTCCAGCATATGTTGATGCAAATACTTTTCCCTGGTAGCTAAACCACCTCTGATATGTCTCTCTGATTTATTCACCTCCAACACAGCCCTGGCCTGCCTTGCAAGTGCTGGATTTAAGCTTGCAAGTCTGGTCGTCACGTCCTTATGTACTGTGGACTTTGATATTCCAAACCTTTTTGCAGTCTGCCTTACAGTTGCCCTAGTTTCGATAATATAATTTCCAATCTCTACTGCCCGCTCTTCAATATACTCTTTCAAAAAAAACGCCTCCGCCGACGCTGTTTTTACAGTGTATGCAGAGGCGCTATATTTATATGTAAGAAAACGTTCCTTAATATTTTCCAGTTAAATAATTACCATATTCTTCGTACATATTATAAAGTACATTACATTTTCTCAAAAAAATGATACTCATACAAATTAGTCAGTTTCTTTCCTGTAAGCACTGCGTAAGCCCTCAGTAAAGAAGAGCCGCATCCTGCTGCGCCTACATAAAGTCCCGGGTAGCTTACTACTCTGGTGGGGATGGTTCTCCACCAACTGTCGTACCAGGTTCGGCTGCCTCACTGGCAAAATCCAGATATTTCCGGATTCCAGTGCGACGATATACAATATCCAGAAAAACAATAAATCCGCCATCTGCAGTAATATCCTCCTGCTCGCTCCAAAACAACCCGCGTTCATCTCAAGAAGCTGCCTCCATAAGAATATCCGCTGTGCGCAGTACGAAATCGCGATATTCCTGCTTCCTTGTCACCTGATAAAGATCCTCCAGGAAATAGGCTTCTCCTACCGGTCCGTTATAAGCTCCTGCCGCCCATCCCGGCACAGGAATGATTCCTTTCACCTCCGAATGTAAGTAAGGTATGCTGATACCATTCAGGACCAACCTGCGTAGCAATAATATGCGCAGCCGCTTCTTCTGCTTCTTTCAGCCATCTCTCATCACTAGTGGCTACATAAAGACGGATCAAGAAAATTCCGATTCCAGCTGAACCGTCATACATACTTTTTGACGTAAACATAGGAACATCTTCACGATATCCTTCCTGTCCCTCCGGAAGCGCTTTCCAGATCCTTCCATACTCTGTCTTCACCGCCAGCGTGTCGATCCAGTTCGCAGTCTCTATCGCTGCCCGAAGATAATCTTCTGCAGTATTCTTATGAAAAATTCTTGGATCTATCCTTTTATTCATCTGATGGCCCGCCACTTCTGCACTTTAGCATAAAACTTTCAGCTCTTCACTGCCATTTTTCCGCTTTTGAAAGTGGTTTTTCCTTTCGTTAATGTTGTTGTAAAATATGCCCTTGTTTTCATAGTATGTCAATAGATTTTGTCAATATAGTTTACCATCAGGCCTCAACAAAGGCTTTCTTCTGTTCTTCCGTCATTTTATATATCGAATCACTATTTTTACCCCTTCGCCCTTAAGTAAAATTTTCAATATATTTTCCGTTTTCAAAAAATTCTTAACAATCCTTACAGAGTACCATGAATCATCATATTTTTATATGGAATAAGCTCCTAAAATCTGCTATTATAGAAGACGTTAAATGTACAAATTTATTTTAAACGACAGAGGTGTTAGACATGAGTTGGTATAACGAGGCAGTTTTTTATCACATTTATCCACTGGGTTTGACTGGGGCGCCGAAGCAGAATGAGTATGGGGAGCCTGTGCATAGGCTGAATACGCTTCTTCCGTGGATCGATCATATTAAAGAGATCGGGTGCACCGCTTTATATATTGGTCCTTTATTTGAAAGTGTGGGACATGGTTATGAGACTACTGATTACAGGAAGCTTGACTCCCGTCTGGGGGACAACAAGGATCTGAAGAATTTCGTTGCAGCCTGCCACGAAAAAGGTATCAAAGTTATCTTCGATGGCGTATTCAACCATACCGGACGTGACTTTTTCGCATTTAAAGATATTCAGGAGAAACGACAGAATTCACCTTATGTAAACTGGTACTGTAATGTGAACTTCTCTGGAAATACCGAATACAACGATGGCTTTTCCTATGAAAACTGGGGCGGATATAATCTTCTGGTAAAATTAAACCAGCGTAATCCTGATGTGCAGAACTATATCTGCGATGTGATCCGTTTCTGGGTTTCTGAATTTGATGTGGATGGTATCCGTCTTGACGCTGCGGACGTTCTGGACTTTGATTTTATGAAACAGCTGCGCCGCACCGCTGAGGAAGTGAAGCCGGATTTCTGGCTGATGGGCGAAGTCATCCACGGCGATTACAGTCGCTGGGTAAATGGCAGCACCCTTCACAGTGTTACAAACTATGCACTTCACAAGGCTCTTTACAGTGGACACAATGACCATAACTATTTTGAGATCGCGCACACTGTGAAATATCTGCTGAACATGGGCGACCTTGATCTTTATAATTTCGTGGACAACCATGATGTAGAACGTATTTACACCAAACTTTCCAATAAGGCTCATTTTGCTCCGGTTCATGTGCTTCTCTACACCCTTCCGGGAGTTCCAAGTATTTACTATGGTTCCGAATTCGGAATTGAGGGCAAAAAAGAACGCACTTCCGATGACAGCTTAAGACCAGCACTGAATCTTGCTGATTACGCTGACGCAGTGGAAAAAAATCCTTGCACAGCTCTTGTTGCTGCTCTTGGAAAAGTACGCCAAAATACCCCGGCACTTAATTATGGAAGCTATGCAGAGCTTATGCTCACCAACCGCCAGTATGCTTTTGCCCGTGACCTGGATGGGGTGCGTGTGATCATCACTGTAAATAATGATGACAATGCCGCTTCTATGGACCTGGCTGCTGGAAATGCAGCTGAATATGTAGGTACTCTGACCGGGGAAAAAGTTTCTGTAGAAAATGGACGCATTCATGTAACCGTTGCCGGAAACAGCGGCAATATTTGGGTTCCGGCTGGGGATATGCCAGAATATAAACCCGTAGAGATAAATGTAAAAATGCCGGAAGCAGCTGATAAAACAACTGAGGAAGACAAAGCAGAGCAGGCAAAAGAAGAAGCTGCTGCCACTGTCGCAGAACAGAAGCAGAATGCAGTTCCTGCTTCCCATGCTCAGGAGACTGCGGCGAACGCTGACAGTATGAATGAGACTGTTGCAGCTGCTGCAAATAGTTCTGACAACACAGTAAATACTTCTGAAAAAACTGCTGACGATACAGAAACCAGTACTACCGCCGCAACCGAACCAGCCTCCGGGAAATCTGTAGTAACTGTAGTCTGGTCCAAGTCCCCGGAGGACATGACCGTAGAAGAGCTCCAGGCTGGAATCCTTGCGAAAATGGCAAACAACGGTCCGGTAACCGACCAGATGAAGAAAACCGTTTACGACAATATCTGGCATGATTCTCTGGTGAACTGGCTGAAGAGCTTCCACTGATTTGCGGCAGCCACCAGAGCGTGTTTGAAAAATCATTCCTGCAATCCGCACGCTCTAGGTTCTTATGCCTGCGTAAATACAAAACGCCAGAATGAACTTCGCTTTACCGCATGATAAAGCTTTTCATTCTGGCGTTTTTCATTTCTCAATCGCTAGAGCGTGTTTAAAAAAGGCTTTCTACAAGATGTGCGTCACAATTTGTGGGAGATTTTGTCCGGATGAAGGCGCCGTAGCGGGCTACGGCAACTGAATTCGGGCAAAATATACCGCAAAGTGGGGCGTGCAGATTGCGGGAATGATTTTTCAAATACGCTCTAATCTCTGCATTCCGGATTTCCGCTGCAGAAATATCTTTTATTATTTGCTCTTCAATGATTATAAAGAATTGTTGCGGAGATTGCAATGATAATTTTTAATTTTCAGTTCCATACAAAAAAGCCGTACCCACGGAGCTTACGCTCCGGGATACGGCTTATAGCTTTACCGGTGGATCATCAATTATTGCGTTTCAGTTTTACTACTACATGTCTGTAAGGTTCTTCTCCCTCACTGACTGTCTCTACATAGCGGTTGCCCTGCAGAGATGCATGGATGATCCTTCTTTCGTACGGATTCATCGGTTCCAGAACTACCGGTTTCCTGGTTTTCTTTACCTTGAAGGCGATTCCTCTTGCAAGGTTCTCCAGAGTTTCCTTACGACGGCGTCTGTAGTCCTCGGTATCGAGTTTTACACGAATGTAGGTAGACTCGCCTTTGTTTACCACAAGGCTTGTCAGATACTGAAGAGAATCCAGTGTCTGGCCTCTTTTTCCGATGAGGATACCCATATCCTCACCTTCAAAATCCACATCCAGAGAACCGTCTGCAGTGTTATATTTCGATGTGATCTCCACTTCTCCAAGATCCATGGAGCCGAATACGTCACGAAGAAATACGACTGCTCTCTCCTCAACCTCTCTGATCTTCTCCGGATCGCTGAGGATCTCTACCGGTCTGCCCTGCTTCGGTGCTCTCTCACGTGTTTCCTTCGGCTGACGCTCCTTTGGAGCTCTTGGCTGTTTCTCACGTGCAGGCTTTGCTTTGCCCTGGAAATCCCTTGCAGGTCTTTCCTTTGGTGCTGCTGCCTTTGCAGGTGCTTCTTCGGATGCCTTCTCCACCTGTATAGCTTCTTTCTTCACCGGCTTTTTCTCCTCTGCAGGAGCTGCTTTCGGTGCAGATTCTTTCTTTACATCCGGAGTAAAAGGCTTTTCTAATTTCTTCTCTTCTTTGATAGCGTCCAGTTTCACGGACTCTACCAGTTCATCGATCTCCTGCATATCAGAAACTGGCTCGATTCTGCGAACTTTGATCACGGCAGGTTTGCTGCCGATTCCGAAGAATCCGGAGCTGCCTTCACTGATAACCTGAATATCAAGCTGGTCACTGGAAGTTCCAAGCTCAAGACACGCTTTTGTGATAGCTTCATTCTTTGTTTTTGCTGAAAACTGAATGTAATCCTCCATTACGAACCCCTCCGTTCCTGATTATTTCTTCTTATTTCTCTCATCAAAGTCTCTTACGAGATTTGCTTTGGCTGTGATGCTGCCCGGTTTTGCACTTCTTGCCTTCTCATAAGCAGTATCAACCTTCTGTGCTCTGTCTGAAGCACCGTTGTTTCCGCTGTTACCCTTATTGATCACAGGTTTATTGATATTCTTGGCGGACTGATGAGCCTGATTGGTGATCTTCTGCGGCGGAAGTCCTTCCTTCGCACGCTTCGCTTCGATCTTCTTCATATTCTCATTAACCAGATCATCAATGTTCATCTTATCAAGATGACGATTGATTGCAAACTGCTGGGCACTTCGAACGACAGCACTGGCGATCCAGTAGATACCAAGACCAACCGGGAATGTGAAACAGAAGAATGCAGACATCAGAGGCATGACCATGTTCATGGTTTTCATGGAGTTTGCCATTGCGCTGGCCTGATCATTTCCGTCTGCCGGCTGTGTTGCAGCCTGTGGCATAAGCTTCAGGTTCAGCATCTGAGTTGCCCATGCAAGAACCGGGATCAGAAGTGCTACGATCGCAAGTAACAGAGAACCATGATTTTTGAAGAATTCCATGATATAATACAGCGGCTGGTCTGCGATATTCAGGCCACAGAAGCCCTGCATCTTGGAAATATTGCCGGATGCTTTTGCGATCGCATCAGAAAATCCTGAAAACTGATCCATCTGTGCCAGCTCTTTCCACTGGGAAGGAGAAAGTGCATACAGAAAATCAACAATAGAGTTACTTGTAGCATTTCCGGCACTGTCCATAACGAGACGTACTCGTGTCATGGAATGGTCTGTGATAAACTGCTGCAGGATATCTGTGTATCCGTTTACAGCTACCAGGTTGTCAACTACACCAGTAAAAATGTTCTTTACACTTCCAACGTAAGCAGGAATCCGGTAGATAACCTGATACAGAGCAAACAGAATAGGCATCTGAATGGCTAACTGTACACAGCTACCGGTTGGAGAAACACCATATTTCTGATAAACAGCCTGGGTTTCTTCGTTCATTTTCATCATGGAGTCCTGATCCTTTTTACCCTGATATTTCTTCTGGATCTTCTGGATCTCGGGCTGCATGATCGCACTTAACTTGGAGAATTTCTGCTGCTTGATCTGCAGCGGTGTCATAAAGGCAAAGATAAGAATACTGAAGATAATGATACAAAGACCAATGTTCTGGATTCCGAACAGGCCGTCAAGCATCTTATATATGCCATCCATGATCCATCCCATCACAGACGCGATCTGTCCGATAATAGGAGTTCCGGTTTTTGTTGCTAAAAACAGTTCCAAATTCATTTCCTCCTAGACTTCTTATTCAATTGTAAAAGTCCGGTAACTATTCATTCGTCCACTAACTGCGGAGGTACTGAACAGTTACAAATTCCGATAACTGCTCTGCCCGGGAAAAGGCTGAACAGTCACAAAATAATTCATGGCACAGGGTCATAGCCTCCGTGGGAAAAAGGATTGCATCGCAATATCCTCCATACCGCAAGAAGACTGCCCTTAAATGCGCCATATTTTTCGATTGCTTCCAAACCATATTGAGAACATGTGGGAATATAAGGACATTTCGTTCTCTTCATCGGCGATATATATTTTTGATAGAGCCTTATCATCTTAATCAGAAATTTCTTTATCATGTTCATTCCCTGTTATATGATGCTTTCTTGCAAGATGCAGAAAAGCACTCTCGATCTCGTGAAAGCTCTTGCCCTTGGCTGCGGCTCTCACTACTACTACAATATCAAGGTTACTGTCAAAATCTGTTTCGTTGAGACGATAGCTTTCTCTGATCAATCTGGTGAGTCTGTGGCGAACCACACTGTTCCCTACTTTTTTGCTTACTGATATTCCCAGACGATTCTTCATGTGCTGATTCTTCAGCACGTACATCACCAGAAGCCGATTTGCGTACGATGTTCCGTTCTGATATACAACTTTAAAATCTTGATTTTTCTTTAAGGACTCTGATCTGATCAAACGAATCCTCCTTAATTAGATTCCGCCTGCGCGGATATTTCTCCGGATAGAAGAAAAGACCACATAAATGCGGTCTTGCAGCTTATGCTGATAACTGTTTTCTTCCTTTTAATCTTCTTGCAGCTAATACTTTACGTCCGCCCTTTGTGCTCATGCGAGCTCTGAAGCCGTGAACCTTAGCTCTGGATCTCTTTTTTGGCTGAAATGTCATCTTCATAGGTAAAGCACCTCCTTTATCTATTTTTAATTGTTATGAAATAACTTATCATTCAGAACATCGTTTCAATTATATAAATAAACCTCCTTTTCGTCAAGTAAAAATTGCAAAAAACCCGATAAAATCAAGGGTTCTGTAAAATACCCCCACCTTACGGTATTTATTTTTTTCTCTTATGTGGAAAGCGCTTATGGTTTACGTAACATTATCCACATTTTGTGGATAACTTGTGGATAACTTGTGGATTGACCGGAAATCTATCCACTTTTTCGGAGAGTTTGTTCACATCGTTTTCAAAAAAACCCTTTATTTGCGGTATTTTTAAGGTGGATTTTTTTATACACATAATTCTTCCACATTTTCCACCAATTCTCGACTTATGGAAACCTACAGGACTCTTATCCACAATAATCCACCCTAATCCACAGTAATTTCCCCACATTATCCACATTCTTTTCCCCAAAATCTCAAGGATTTTCCATTGCGAAAACCCCATTTTCATTGTAATATATAAAAGGATATCTATCTCCAGTCGCAGACTGGGGTTATTATAATACTCATGGGAGGAAAAAATGGACGCTGTTATTGAAAAATGGGAGGAGATCCTGCAAACTGTCAAATCTGAATATGAGGTGACTGATGTCCCTTTTAATACCTGGCTCAAGCCGCTGAAAGTTTATGAGGTTGACGGAAAGCTGATAACAGTGGTTGTTCCCTCTGAGCAGGCAGCGATCGGAGTCAATTACATCAGTAAACGCTACAAAATACCTCTCCAGGTTACTATCTGTGTGCTGACAGGCATGGAAGAATGCGAGGTTCGCTTCGTTCTGGAAAAAGATCTCCCCAAAAAAACAGAAAAAAACACTTCTTATGATAAACAGGTTCAGGATACACGTTACGAAGAGGCGCATTTAAATCCAAAATACACCTTCGACACCTTCGTTGTAGGAAGTAATAACAAATTCGCCCAGGCCGCAGCTCTTGCAGTTGCCGAATCACCGGGAGATACCTACAATCCACTGTTTATCTATGGCGGAGCCGGTCTTGGTAAGACGCATCTTATGCATTCCATCGCTCATTTCATTCTGGAACACGACGAAAACAGCCGTGTTTTGTATGTAACCAGTGAGGAATTTACCAACGAGCTGATCGAAACCATCCGAAACGGAAATAACACGGCAATGAGCAAATTCCGTGAAAAATACAGAAATATCGACGTTCTTCTTGTCGATGATATTCAGTTTATTATAGGAAAAGAATCCACACAGGAGGAATTTTTCCATACATTTAACAGTCTTCACAGTGCCAAAAAGCAGATCATCATATCCTCTGATAAACCACCGAAGGATATGGAAATCCTGGAAGAGCGCTTCCGTTCCCGGTTCGAGTGGGGTCTGATCGCAGATATCACGCTGCCTGATTACGAAACCCGAATGGCGATCCTTCATAAAAATGAAGAAATGAACGGCTACAACATCAGTGAAGATGTTATCAAATATATCGCTACCAATATCAAATCCAATATCCGTGAGCTGGAAGGTGCCTTTAACAAGGTCATGGCCGGAGCCAAGCTTGAGAAAAAGGAAGTAACTCTGGAGCTGGCAGAGCAGGCACTGAAGGATATTATTTCTCCGGATGAGAAAAAAGTGATCACACCGGAATACATCATCTCCGTTGTTGCAGAGCATTACGGAGTCACACCTGCGGACTTAAGCGGAAACAAACGAAACTCCAAGATCGTCATGCCCCGCCAGGTTTCCATGTATCTCTGCCGTGAGATCATATCCACACCTTTGAAAAATATCGGAAAAGCGCTCGGAAACCGTGACCATACCACCGTTATGCACGGTATCGAAAAGATCGAAAACGAATTGCAGAACGACGATAACTTAAAAAATACCATTGATATATTGAAAAAGAAGATTAATCCACAAGGTTAGGGAAGTTTTCCACATTACTGGTGTATAACGTGTTGATTGTATGTGGAGAGATGTGTACAACTTTTTTGCCAAAACGCGGCGGTAATTTTATCCCCGGGTTATTCACATGCGAAAATACCACTTTTACACAAAGTTATCCCAACGGAAAACCCCTGAAAACATCAGGCCTGCGGGAGTTTTTCACAAAATCTGGCCCCCTACGGCGGTTACTGCGGATTTTTTCTATAAATATATTTATAAAAACCACAAATTGTTCAGAAAGGGAGTTATACACACTATGAAAATCATCTGCTCCAAATCAAGTCTGTTAAAAAGTGTAAGTATCGCACTCAAAGCAGTTCCATCAAAAACCACAATGCCAATCCTGGAATGTATTCTCATGGATGCAAACACAAACCAGATCAAATTTACCACCAACGATATGGAGCTAGGAATTGAAACCATCGTTGAGGGTACTATTGAAGAAAAAGGTAAAGTTGCTCTTGATGCAAAAATCTTCTATGAAATCATCAGACGACTTCCGGATAATGATGTTACCATTAAGACCGATGATAAATATGCAGCAACCATTACCTGTGAAAAAGCAAAATTCAATATCCCTGGAAAATCAGGAGAAGATTTTGCTTATTTACCGATGATCGAGAAGGATGAACCGCTGACGATCTCTCAGTACACACTGAAAGAAATGATCCGCCAGACTATTTTTTCGATTGCTGTAAATGAAAACAATAAGCTTATGACCGGTGAGCTTTTTGAGATCAAAAATAACTGTCTGAAGGTAGTTTCTCTGGACGGACATCGTATCTCTATCCGCAAAATGTCCCTTAAGAAAGATTATTCTGACCGTAAGGTGGTAGTTCCGGGCAAAACTTTAAGCGAGGTCAGCAAGATCCTTTCCGGAGAAGTGGATGATCAGGTCAGCATTTACTTTACAAAAAACCATATTTTATTTGAATTTGATCAGACTATGGTAGTTTCCAGACTGATCGAGGGAGAATATTTCAGAATTGACCAGATGCTTTCCAGTGATTATGAGACAAAACTGAAGATCAACAAAAAAGAGTTCCTGGATTGTATCGACCGTGCCACACTTCTGGTACGTGAGGTTGATAAAAAACCAATCATCATCAACATCACAGACGATGATATGGAGCTGCGCATTGATTCTGCAATGGGTTCCATGAATGAAGAGATCGATATTGAAAAAGAGGGTAAGGATATCATGATCGGCTTCAACCCGAAATTCCTGATCGATGCGCTTCGTGTTATTGATGATGAAACCGTGACGATCTATCTTGTAAATCCGAAGGCCCCATGCTTTATCCGTGACGATGAGGAGAACTATACTTACCTGATCCTTCCTGTAAACATCAACCAGAATCAGGTCAGATAAAACCTGGGTATATAAGAAATAAGGGACAAGAGGTGGCGCGGCAGCTTCGGGAATGCGGGTGTACGTGTGAGACGCACATACTTGAAGCTGTGAACAGAATTGATATCGACAGCCAGGATATGTAAGTGTCCGTATGGTGCGTACAGCCTGACAGCCGGTATCAGGATCGACAGAAACAGGTACACCTAAAATGAGTGACCGTTTTTGACCGATTTTATATGGGAATGCGATTGTGTTCTGAGAAGTGTTTCGTGTGTAAACTACTGGAAGGGGGTATTTAAATTACCACCTTCCGGTGAAATTTGTATTTTGGGGGATTTTAAATACCGCCAGAAGATCAGAAAAGATCGATCTGACGGAGAAAATACCCCGGAGATAAGAGGAGAAAAAATTGGAGATCAGAATTAAAGACGAATTTATCAAGCTTGGCCAGGCGCTGAAGCTGGCCGGTGTTGTGGAGGACGGCGTTGAGGCGAAATATGCCATCAATGATGGTCTGGTACTGGTAAACGGTGAGGTGGAGAACCGCCGTGGCCGCAAGATCCATCCTGGAGATACCATTTCCTACGATGGAAAAGATATTTATGTGATCGGGTGAAGGAATGTACATTGAATCCATCAGACTGAATAATTTCAGGAATTATGAGTCGCTGGAGATGAATTTTGATCAGGGCACCAATATTCTCTACGGCGACAATGCCCAGGGAAAGACCAATATCCTGGAGGCGGTTTATCTGGCAGGTACCAGCAAATCCCACAAGGGAAGCAAGGACCGGGAGATGATCCGCTTTGAGAATGAGGAATCCCATATCCGAATGATGGTGAAAAAGGGCGATCTTTCATACAAAATAGACATGCACCTCCGGAAAAACAAAGCAAAGGGAGTTGCCATCAACGGGCTGCCGATCCGCAAGGCAAGGGAGCTGCTGGGGGTGGTGAATCTGGTGTTTTTTTCTCCGGAGGATCTTAATATTATCAAGAATGGACCGGGAGAGAGAAGACGTTTTCTGGATTCGGAGCTTTGTCAGCTGGATGGTGTTTATATCACGGAGCTGGCCGGCTACAATCACATCGTGAACCAGAGAAACCGTCTTCTCAAAGACTGTTATATGAACCCCGGGCTGAAAAGTACCCTGGATGTCTGGGATATGCAGATGGTCGATTACGGAAAGAAGATCATCGGGAAGCGGGAAGCCTTTGTGGAGGAGCTTAACGAGATCGCAAGGGGGCTTCATAAAGGCCTTACCGGCGGGATCGAGGAGCTGGAGATCCTGTACGAGCCAAGTGTGACGGCGGCGGAGTTTGAGGATAAGCTTTCCAGGAACCGGGAGCGGGATCTTCGGATGAAGCTGACCTCCGTGGGACCGCACAGAGATGATTTTTGCGTAAAGGTCAACGGGATCGACATCCGGAGGTATGGTTCCCAGGGGCAGCAGAGGACTGCGGCCCTTTCCCTGAAACTTTCGGAGATCTATCTGGTGAAGAAAAAAATCCGGGATACACCGGTTCTTCTGCTGGATGATGTTCTTTCGGAGCTGGATAGCAGCAGGCAGACATATCTGCTGGAAAGCATCCACGATATACAGACTCTGATCACCTGTACAGGACTGGATGATTTTGTCAGCCATCAGTTCAAGATCAACAGGGTTTTTCAGGTGGTAAAGGGGCATGTTTATATGCCTAAAGGGTTTTGACAAGCCCGTATGCATATGGTAAACTGATTCTGATTATGGAAAGTTGGTGAATATTTTGGATAAAGAGGAGTTTCGCGTTAAGCTGGGACAGATCAATAAGCTGGTCGAGACCCAGGATTACAAAGGCGCCATGCAGATTGTTGACAGCATTGACTGGCGTCGTGTGAAAAACGTCCGTACCCTTTGTGTAGTGGGCGAGATCTACGCGGCCAACAAGCGCTATGAAGAGAGCAAGGAAATTTTTCTTCTTGCCTACCACAGAGCGCCGATCGGCAAGAACATACTTTACCGTCTGATCGAGGTTTCCCTGAAAATGGGACAGATCAGTGAAGCCACAGAATTCTTTGATGAATACAGAGAAGTGGCAGGTAATGATAACAGCCAGTATATACTGAAATATAAGATCGCCAGAGCGAAGAATGCATCTCTGAATGAACAGATCCGTATTCTTGAGGAATATAAGGAGAAGGAATTTACGGAGCGCTGGTCCTATGAGCTGGCCAAGCTCTATTACAAGGCAGGAGACAAGCAGAAGTGCCTGGATCTCTGCAATGAGATGATCCTTTGGTTCAATGACGGAACTTATGTGATGAAGGCCCTTGACCTAAAACAGCGGATGGGTGTTCTCACTGGCGAAGAGAAAGAGAAATACGAACAGCGTTTTATCCCGAAGCTGATCCCGCCGGAAAAGGCGCAGGAGATCAGGGAGAGCAAGGAAGCATCCGGCGAGTATGAGGAGGCAAAACCGGTCACAGATACCATCCAGGTAGATGATGAGCGGGATCTGAACAGTGCGGAGACATTCCAGGAGAAGCTTTCCAAGGGATTCCGTGATATCTTTGGCGGACATAAGAAATCCGCGGAAGAGGATATGGAGGAAAAAGAAGCTGCGCAGGATGAAGAACAGGAAGAGGTTTCCACAGGCTCTGAGGATGTGACGGAACAGGCGGAAGCGCCGGAGGCTGAGACTGCTGCGGCAGCAGAACTGTCAGAGGAGTTTACAGATTCTGAGGAGATCGAAGCAGCAGAAGGAAGTGAGGAAGCTTCTGATGAGCCTTCTGAAGAGCAGGAAGAGTTTTCCGGACAGGAAGTGGATGAGATCCCACTGGCATCCGGTGTTGAGAACCTGTCATCCGGAAGTATGAAGCTGCAGGCTCAGGAACAGCAGGATAAAGAGGAAGAAGAGGCTTATCAGGAAGCGGAAGAAGCTGAGGCTGAGAAAGCTACAGAGATGTCTTTGTCCCAGAGTGTTGCAGAGATCATGAAGGAGAAGGCTGCCGGAAATCAGGAAAGTGAGGAGAAGCCTGCAGGGGTTCCGCTCAATGAGGAAGGCAAGCCTGATTTTTCCGCAACGATCCGTATGCCGGAGCTGAAGATCCCGAAGTCCATGATCAATGTGGACCCGGAGAATGCAAGCAGTTCTGCGGAGATGCCGGATGCGTCCGGAATTTTCGGAAGTATCGAGGATATTGCGGCATCTGTAGGTGACAGGTCCGAGAAGGATAAGGATAAAGACTTCAACCTGGAGGATACCATTCTGGCAGCAGCTACACAGCAGGGAATCGATATCCCGGAGGAAGAGAAATCTCCGGATGTCCAGCAGTCCGACGTAACGGAAGAGCCGGCAGGTATTGAGGATCTGGATATTGCGGCTGATGAATTTGTTCCGGAGGAGCCGGATGCGGCAGATATCGAGGATATCATGGCGCAGATCTCCGCTCAGCAGGAGGAAGAGGTAACGGAGACTTCCGATACCAGAATTCCGGATATCGTATTTGATGAAGATGAGGAGCCGGTTACTGAGGAGGATCTTCAGGCTGCAGAAGCAGAGTTCCTGAATGGTCCGTCAGGAGTACAGAAGCCGGTGGAAGAAGATGATGTGCTTCCGGAGATTCCTTCACTGGAATCTGAGGCGCAGGTGCAGAAGTCGGCAGCAGAGCCTTCTGCGAAGCTTCATCATGAGGAACCGGTGGCTGCAGCGGAAGAGGAAAATCTTCTTGATGAGGAAGAAGAATACAGTGATGACGCCTTTAACTTCCAGGATGAGGATGACGAGGATGACTTTATCAGCAGTCCCATCGGTGATGATTCTGATGAAGCCATGGAAGAGGACGATGAGGAAGAGGAGCTCAGCGAGGAAGAGCAGCTTGAGAAATTTATCGCTACGATCCATCCGGAGAAGGATCCTACAAAGATCGTTTCCAGAAAGAAAGAGCTCACAGATGAAGAGAAGAAGCTTTTCACCTATTTTGTTACAGTTCCCGGAATGAAGGAACAGCTGCTTGATGTACTCTGCGATGTGCAGATGGGCGCAGCAGACAAGACCTCCCAGACCGGAAATGTGATCGTTATGGGCGGCAGAGAAACAGGTAAGACGAGACTGATCTCAAGTCTGATCCCGGCAATCTGTAAAGAGCTGAATATCGAGGCTTCCAAGGTTGCCTATATATTTGCGGATGATCTCAACGGAAAGGATATTCCGGAGATCGTATCCAAGCTTGCCGGCGGTTTCCTTGTTATCGAGGATGCAAACCAGCTTTCTCAGGAAACAGCAGATGAGCTTGAGGAAGCTATGACCGGAAACACAAAGGGAATGATCGTGATCCTGGAGGATGAAAAGATCGGTATGCGTAAGCTGATCGCAAGATATCCGAAGCTTGCGAAGAAGTTTACATCCATGATCAACATTCCTGTATTTACAAACGATGAACTTGTTAATTTCGCCAAGGTCTATACCATGGAGAATGGATTCCGTATCGACCAGATGGGCATGCTTGCTCTGTATAATCTGATCGGGATCAACCAGAAGGAGGATCAGCCGATGTGCATCGGTACTGTGAAGACCATGCTGGATAAGGCTATGGAGAGAGCTCAGAGCGGATTGTTCAAGCGTTCCAAGAAGCGTGTGGACCGTGATGGCTACACGGTACTTTTTGAAAAGGATTTCAGCTGAAAATAAGAAAAAGCAGAGGTAAAAAATATGGCCAGACCTTATCTTGGTAACCCGAAATATACCATTGAAGTCCTTCAAAAGTATCATTTTGTTTTCCAGAAAAGGTTTGGTCAGAATTTTCTGATCGATGAGCATGTTCTGGAAAAGATCATTGAGTCTTCGGGTATCACGAAGGATGATTTTATACTGGAGATCGGTCCGGGTATCGGAACTATGACCCAGTATCTTGCGGAGGCTGCCAGAGAGGTGGCTGCTGTGGAGATCGACAGTTCGCTGATCCCGATCCTTAAGGATACGTTGAAGGACTGGGATAATGTTTCCGTGATCAATAACGATATCCTGAAAACGGATATCAAAAAGATCGCAGATGAGAAAAACGGCGGTAAGCCTGTGAAGGTGGTTGCGAATCTGCCGTATTACATTACGACTCCGATCATCATGGGGCTTTTTGAGAAGAATGTTCCTGTGGATTCGATCACTGTCATGGTGCAGAAGGAGGTTGCAGACCGTATGCAGGTTGGTCCCGGTACCAAGGATTACGGTGCGCTTTCCCTGGCTGTGCAGTATTATGCGAAGCCGGAGATCGTTGCGAATGTACCGCCGAACTGTTTTATGCCGCGGCCGAAGGTTGGAAGTGCGGTGATCAAGCTGACGCGTTATGAGAAGCCGCCGGTGGATGTGAAGGATGAGGGGCTTATGTTCCGTCTGATCCGTGCATCTTTTAACCAGAGGAGAAAGACGCTTGTGAACGGGATCAGAAATTCCGGAGATTTTTCCCTGAGTAAGGAGGAGATCGAGGATGTGTTCAACAGGTGTGATCTTCCGCTGAATATCAGGGGTGAGGCGCTGACACTGGAGCAGTTTGCGATGCTTGCCAACTGTATTTATGATGAGAAAAATTAATATATGATAAACGCAAAAAGAGCCCGGGCAGCTGTTCCGGGTTCTTTTTGCGTTTCCGGACGGGAATGTTGGAGAGGTTTCCTGTCCGGATCTATATATTTGTTATAGAAAGGAGGTTATGTCTGAGGTGTCAGACATAAGTAAGTAATGAAAAATTTACATCTTTTATTTTACTGATGAGATGTTAGGAAAGTTTGTTTAAAATATGAAAATATTGTGAATATATTTTTGGTGATATACATAAAGTCTGAATGGTGTGGGTGGGAATGGGGAAAATTGAGGTTTACAGAGGGGTGGGGGTGTGTGGTATACTGAGGGGCGTTGAAAAGGTAATGATGAGGTAATAAAAAGGCAGTAAAAGATAGTTAAAAATAGTAAAAGGCAATTTTTGATAAGGGCTGGTGCCCGTATGGAGGTTGAATATTATGAGAAGATTGAACAAGGTTACAGCTTTGGTTATTGCGGGTGTTATTTCATGTACATCTCCGATGATGGTTATGGCGTCTGATTCTGGTTCTGTTATGAGTCAGGCGGAGGAGATCCTGAAGGATAATGAGGTTGGGTCTCTTGCTTCTGATCCGGATAAGGTTGGGGATATCATTGTTTATGTGAAGGGGCTTTTTGATTCTAACCAGATCACGGATGATGAGATTTCTCAGGGGATCGATGAGGCTGCGGATCATTTTGGGGTGAGTCTTAATGAGGATGATAAGAGTTCGCTGGTTAATATTATCAGTAAGTTCCGTGGGATCGAGATGAGTGATGATCAGATCAAGGGGTATGTGAGTGATGCTTATAGTACTTTGAAGGATATGGGTGTTACGAAGTCTGATGTGAAGAATATTTTTGAGAAGGCGATTGAGTTTATTAAGGGGATGCTTTCACGGCGGTGATGGTTTGTGATGGCTGGTGTTTTAGATGGAGTTTGAGTTAGAGGGTGAGGGTTGTGGCTCTTTTGTTGGGGTTGTTGTTGGTTTGTTTGGTTGAGATGTACAATATGTACAATGTTTAGGGGTTTGGTTTTGTTTGTGAATGTGGTGTTTTTATAAATTGTTGGAGGGTGTTTTGGAAAAAATTGTGCAAATGCGCTAATTGTTTACGAGATGTTCATTGTTTGTTCATATTTGTCTGGTAGTATAGGGATAGTTCGAAAGAACGTTACGAAAGACGCTGTAATGGTGTGTATCTGTATCATTACACATACAATTTTTTTCATAATAATCGCCCCGGTAAGCCACTACCGGGGCACTCCTCGTTTTTGGGCCTTTTTTGGGCTCTTTTTTTGTGGGTGGGGATGGAGGGAGGGACGGACGGACTGCCGGAGGGGCGGCTGCATGGTCGTGCCTGGTGCGGTCGTTTCGCCGGGTCATACTAAGCGTCTGAGTCTTCTGCCGTGCAGGGCGCCCCATAACTCGCCATGTACGCTGATGCGTACCTGGCTCAGACAGATGGGGCTTACTCTGCGGCTTGTGGCCGCAGAGTACCTTCCCGTCAGAAGCCTCAGGCGCTAAGTATGACCAGCGGCTTACTCCGACGCACCGGGTCCCGACCATGCAGCCGCCCCTCCGGCAGTCCGTCCTGTGCGTTGGAGAGAAACAAAAAGGATGCACTACAAAGAAATTCTGGAATCGTACTAAGTCCGTCCTGTACGTTGGAGAGAAATAAAGAAAGCATCAAGGTTGTGATAAATGGGCTGATCTAAGTCCGTCCTGTGCGTTGGAGAGAAATAAAAAGGATGCACTACAAAGAAATTCTGGAATCGTACTAAGTCCGTTCTGTGCGTTGGAGAGAAATAAAGAAAGCATCAAGGGTGTGATAAATGGGCTGATTTGAGTCTGTCCTGTGCGTTGGAGAGAAATAAAGGGGGTAAGAAATTTCCAGTGCAAAAAATATAGCGCGGGTGGGGTGTGCATGCTATAATGATTAGGATTATAGTGCTGTCGGCTGTTTTGGGGGCGGCGGTGGTTGGTTTTTTGTTTGAATGGGAGGTCTGGATATGGCGGAGTCTATGAAGGATTTTGAGAGGGAGCTGGAGGCTTCTTTTAAGAGGATCGATGAGGGGGATATTATCTCCGGGACTGTTGTGAGTGTGGATGAGTCGGGGGTTGTTCTTGACCTTAAGTTTTATGCTGAGGGTTTTATTCCGGTGGAGGAGTTTTCCCGGGTGCCGGGGTTTAATATTAAAGAGGCTGTTCAGCCGGGGGATGAGGTTCAGGCGATGGTTCTTCGCAGGGATGATGGTCAGGGGAATATTCTTCTTTCCAGAGTGGATGCTGCGGATGTGCTTGCCTGGGACAGGCTGAAGGAGCTTCAGGATTCGGGTGAGGTGCTGGATGTTGTTGTGAAGGGGATCGTTAACGGGGGTGCCATTGCTTACGTTGAGGGTGTCCGTGGTTTTATTCCGGCATCCAGGCTTGCTTTGGAGTTTGTTGAGGATACTGAGGTGTTTCTGAATAAGCCGATCCAGGTGCGGGTGATCGAGGTTGATAAGGCGAAGAAGAGGCTGGTGCTTTCGGCGAGGGAGATTCTTCGTGAGAGGGCTGAGGTGGAGAAACGGAACAAGATTTCCAATATCCAGGTTGGCTTTGTGACGGAGGGTACGGTTGAGAGTTTGCAGCCGTATGGTGCTTTTGTGGAGCTTGGGAACGGGGTTTCCGGGCTGGTGCATATTTCTCAGATCTGTGAGAAGAGGATCCGGAAGCCTTCTGAGGTTTTGAATGTTGGGGATAAGGTTAAGGTGAAGGTTATCGCGATCAAGGATGGTAAGCTGAGCCTGAGTATTAAAGAGGCATCGGATCTGATGGCTAAGGAGGTTGAGGAGGAGTCTTTTGAGCTTCCGGAGTCGGGGGAAGAGGCTACTACTTCCCTGGGTGCTTTGTTTGCAAATATTAAATTATGATTATTTTGGATGAAAAAGGATGGATGTGTATGAAAAAACCGGAGAGAATATTTGTAATCGGACATAAGAATCCGGATACGGATTCCATCTGTTCGGCTATTGCTTATGCGGATATTAAGAACAGAACTACGCAGAATAAAAAATATATCCCGAAGAGAGCGGGGCAGATCAATGAGGAGACCAGGTATGTGCTGAACCGTTTTGGCGTACAGCCGCCGGCTTATCTGGGAAATATCGGTACGCAGGTCAAGGATATGGATATCCGGACCAGTCCGCAGGCGGATAAGAATATGTCGCTGAAGAATACCTGGGATCTGATGCAGGAGAACGGGATCGTTTCTCTTCCGATCCGGGATAAGGATGGGTGTCTGGAGGGGCTTGTGACGATTGGTGATATCGCAAAGACCTATATGGATACTACAGACAGTTATCTTCTTTCCAATGCGAGGACGCAGTATCAGAGAATTGCCGAGACTGTTGGCGGTGAAGTGGTGGAAGGTAACGGACACGGATATTTTGTGAAGGGGCGTGTGCTTGTCGGTACTGCCAACCCGAAGATGCTGGAGGGCTACGTTGAGGAGAATGATATGATCATCATGGGTGACCGTGAGGAGGATCATCTTCAGGCGATCAGCCAGAATGTCAGCTGTATCATCGTGGGGCTGAATATCGTGGTTTCCGAGAAGGTTGTAAAGCTTGCTCATGAGAAGAATATCGTGATCATCCGGTCTCCGTATGATACGTTTAATATTGCGCGTCTGATCAATCAGAGTATTCCGGTCAGCTTTGTTATGAAGCGGGATAACATGGTTACGTTTAATACCGAGGATTTTACGGATGATATCCAGGATGTTATGATCAAAAACCGTCACAGGGCGTTTCCGGTGATCAATCCTCATGGTAAGTGTATCGGTACGATCTCCAGACGTAATTTTCTGGATATGCATAAAAAGAAAGTGGTTCTTGTGGATCATAATGAGGTGGATCAGGCTGTTGATAATATCGAGAAGGCGGAGATCCTTGAGATCATCGATCATCATAAGCTGGGTACCTTGCAGACCATGACGCCGGTTGCTTTTCGTAATGAGCCGGTGGGATGTACGGGTACGATCCTTTATGAGATCTATGGAGAGCAGAGACTGGAGATTCCGGAAAAGATCGCGGGGCTTCTCTGTGCGGCTATTATTTCGGATACATTGATGTTCCGTTCACCGACCTGTACGCAGACGGATAAGATCGCTGCCAGTGCTCTTGCGCTGATCGCGGGGATCAAGATCGAGGAGTTTGCCCGAGAGATGTTTTCTGCGGGAAGTAATCTGAAGGATAAGTCTCCGGAGGAGATTTTTTATCAGGATTACAAGAAGTTTATCGGTGAGGGTAATGTTTCCTTTGGTGTGGGTCAGATCAGTTCCATGGACAGCGAGGAGCTTAAGGAAATCAAGGAGAAGCTGATGCCGTTTATGGTGAGTGAGTGTGGCCGTCATGATATCACGAGAGTTTATTTTATGCTGACGAATATCCTGGAGGAGTCTACAGAGCTTCTGTTTTACGGGGAGGGCAGCCAGCAGATGGCGGAGATCGCTTTTGAGCGGAAACCGGATGGAGATACCTTCAGTCTGCCGGGTGTGGTTTCCAGAAAGAAGCAGCTGATTCCGGCTATGATGGAGGCTGCTCAGCTGATGAACAGCGATTATGCGTAAGAGGTGACGGAAAATGGCGAAACAGTTATGGAAGCCGGGGAACATGATCTATCCGCTGCCGGCTGTAATGGTGAGTGTTACCGATGGTGAGGGGCATGATAATATCATAACGGTTGCGTGGACGGGTACGGTGTGTACCAATCCGGCGATGGCTTATATTTCTGTCCGACCTTCCCGTTATTCCTATGATATGATCCGGAAAACGGGTGAATTTGTGATCAATCTGACAACGGAGAAGCTGGCGTTTGCAACGGATTTCTGCGGGGTCCGTTCGGGGCGTGATGTGGACAAGTTCCGGAAGCTGAACCTTACGAAGGAGAAAGCGCAGTTTGTTTCTGCACCGATGATCGGGGAGGCTCCGGTTTCAATCGAGTGCAGGGTGCGTGAGGTGAAGGAGCTGGGGTCTCATGATATGTTTCTTGCTGATGTGCTTGCGGTCCATGCGGATGAAGCTTATATGGATAAAAACAACAGGTTTCGTCTCAATGATGCGGGTCTTCTGGTTTATTCCCATGGGGAGTATCTGGCGGGTGGCCGGAAGGTGGGAACCTTCGGCTACAGCGTAAAGAAGAAGCAGCAGAAGAAGCAGATGCAGAAGAAGTTGGATAAGAAATCAGACAGGGAAGCAGACAGGGAATCAGAGATGGCAGGGAAGTTGAAGACGTCAGGAAAGCCAGGGATGTCAGGAAAGTTGAAGACGTCAGGAAAGCCAGGGATGTCAGGGAAGTTGAAGATGTCAGGAAAGCCAGGGATGTCAGGGAAATTGAAGATGTCAGGAAAGCCAGGGACGTCAGGGAAATTAAAGACGTCGGGAAAGGCAGGGAGAGAGAAACGGTAGGTTCTGCGGAGCTGTAACGTTTGTTGAGATTTGGTGGCTGTTATGCTAAAATGAAAGGATACAGTATGAATAATATTACACTGATAGGAATGCCTGGTGCGGGGAAGAGCAGCATCGGTGTCGTACTTGCGAAGGTACTTGGGTACCAGTTTATTGACTCAGATCTTCTGATCCAGAAGGAGGAGAAGAGGACTTTGAGTAAGATCATCGAGGATGAGGGTACGGAGGGCTTCAAGGCGATCGAGAATCGTGTGAATGCTTCGATCCAGGTGGAGAATACGGTGATCGCTACCGGTGGAAGTGTGGTTTACTGCGATGAGGCTATGCAGCATCTGAAGTCTGAGGGTGTTGTGGTGTATCTTAAGATCTCGCTGGAGCTTCTTTCCAGGCGTCTTGGTAATCTTAAGGGGCGTGGTGTTGTGCTCAAGGAGGGGCAGACGCTGGCGAGTCTTTATGATGAGCGTGTTCCTTTGTATGAGAAATATGCGGACATTGTGGTGGATGAAGAGGATAAGGATCTGGAGGGGAGTCTCCAGGTTGTGCTTGAGGCACTGAAGAACAGGGGAGATAAGGCGTAACTGTTGGCTTGTGGAAACGGTTTGCTGGAGTGTTTCGGGTCATGGGTTGTGACAGGTTTTCGTCATAAATTGTTTACAAATCTGAAATATGTGTTATAATATACAACTGACCTAAAAAACGGTATTGCGGAACGTTTGTTCCTGCAGTAAATTCAGAGAAAGTTTCTGCTCATAGAGGAGTAAATAATAGAGGTGTGTTATGGAACAGTATGTGATTAAAGGCGGCAATCCTCTGGTTGGAGAAGTGGATATTGCGGGTGCGAAGAATGCGGCGCTTGCGATATTGTCAGCAGCCATTATGACTGATGAAACTATATTGATCGAGAATCTGCCAGATGTTAGGGACATCAATGTTCTGCTTGAGGCAATCTCCGAGATCGGGGCTCAGGTTGAGCGTATTGATAAGTCTACTGTAAAGATCAACGGTTCTACTATCGGCAATCTCAGCGTGGATTATGAGTTTATCAAGAAGATCCGTGCTTCTTATTATCTTCTGGGTGCTTTGCTTGGTAAGTATAAGCATGCGGAGGTTCCGCTTCCGGGTGGATGTAATATCGGCAGCAGGCCGATCGACCAGCATCTGAAGGGTTTCCGTGCTCTTGGTGCGGATGTTGATATCTGTCATGGTGCTATTGTTGCCAAGGCGGAGAATCTGCATGGCAGCCATATTTTCCTGGATGTGGTTTCTGTTGGTGCTACTATTAATATTATGATGGCTGCTTCTATGGCGACTGGTCGTACGATCATTGAGAATGCTGCGAGGGAGCCGCATGTTGTTGATGTGGCGAATTTCCTGAACAGTATGGGGGCGAATATCAAGGGTGCCGGTACGGATGTGATCCGTATCCGTGGTGTTGAGAAGCTTCATCGTACGGAGTATTCGATCATTCCGGACCAGATCGAGGCTGGTACGTTTATGTTTGCTGCTGCGGCTACTCGTGGTGATGTTACTGTTCGTAATGTTATTCCTAAGCATCTTGAGGCTACTACGGCTAAGCTTGAGGAGATCGGATGTGAGGTTGAGGAGTTTGATGATGCGGTTCGTGTCCGTGCGCCGCATGTGCTTCATCGTACGCATGTGAAGACGTTGCCTTATCCTGGTTATCCTACGGATATGCAGCCGCAGATTGCGGTTACTTTGGCTTTGGCTGAGGGTACGAGTATTGTTACTGAGAGTATTTTTGAGAACCGGTTTAAGTATGCGGATGAGCTTTCCCGGATGGGTGCCAATATTAAGGTGGAGGGGAACTCTGCTATTATTGATGGTGTGAGGAAGCTTACGGGGGCGCGTGTGAGTGCGCCGGATCTTCGTGCGGGGGCTGCGCTTGTTATTGCGGGGCTGGCTGCTGAGGGTGTTACGGTTGTTGATGATATTGTTTATATCCAGCGTGGGTATGAGAATTTTGAGGAGAAGCTCAGGAGTCTTGGGGCTGAGATTGAGAGGGTTTCCAGTGAGAAGGAGATTCAGAAGTTTCGGCTGCGTGTTGGGTGATGACTGATAACGATTGATGATAATTGGATATTTGAGTTTTGGGAGAGTTCCTGGGTGTTTGGACCTGGGGGCTCTTTTTTTGTGTGGGGGAGGGAGGGACGAATGGAGGGACGAACGGACAGACTGCCAGCGGGGCGGCTGCATGGTCGTGCCTGGTGCGGTCGTTTCGCCGGGTCATACTAAGCG
>OLSC01001289.1_pt1 | contig 24062 bp, 17 predicted proteins | sample 1672881 | NCBI WGS metagenome assembly OLSC01 (sample SAMEA3136733, study PRJEB25190) | human gut metagenome | biome: human gut; feature: human-associated habitat; material: faeces | place: Austria | collected 2013
AGCTCGGGGTCGTCGACCTGATCGCACTTGTTCAGGAACACGACGATGGCGGGCACGCCCACCTGACGGGCCAGCAGGATGTGCTCACGAGTCTGAGCCATGGGGCCGTCGGTAGCAGCGATAACCAGGATGGCGCCGTCCATCTGGGCCGCACCGGTGATCATGTTCTTCACGTAGTCGGCGTGACCGGGGCAGTCGACGTGAGCGTAGTGACGGGTATCGGTCTCGTACTCGATGTGAGCGATGGAGATGGTGATGCCGCGCTCGCGCTCCTCGGGGGCCTTGTCGATCATGTCGAAGGCAGTGAAGTCAGCGTGCGCCGTGCCGTGGGAGCCGTCGTTCTCGGACAGAGTCTTGGAGATGGCGGCCGTCAGCGTCGTCTTACCGTGGTCAACGTGACCGATGGTGCCGATGTTAACATGCGGCTTCGAGCGCTCGAACTTCTCCTTAGCCATGTTTCATCCTCCTTCAAGGGTGATTGCGAAACGAATTGCAACAAAATAAACGCGCCCAGAAAGGACGCGGTAAATCTAAATGGTAGCGGTGACTGGATTTGAACCAGTGACGCCACGGGTATGAACCGTGTGCTCTGACCAACTGAGCTACACCGCCAAGTGGAGCCTGCGACCGGACTTGAACCGGTGACCTCTTCGTTACCAACGAAGTGCTCTACCGACTGAGCTACACAGGCAGAAATGGTGGGCGCGCTAGGATTCGAACCTAGGTAGGCATAACCAACGGGTTTACAGCCCGTCCCCTTTAACCACTCGGGCACACGCCCATTTCGGCGCTTAATTCATGTGTACTTTTCAAGCTGCCACCCGTCTTTCGCGTTGTTCCGCGAAAAGCGAGCGAACGGAATAATACGCTACGGCAACAAGCGTGTCAACCATTTACACGCCCCCGGGCGTGTCTCCACGATTCCTCCCCAACCTCGAACGAGGAACTCGGCAACCGCGCTTTTTTCTTACTATATATAGAGAGACTTTGACACCATATGTTGGATGAGAAAGCGCACCTCTCCCCCAAGGTATGGAAACCCTCCCTCACTCATGATTTTTTTCGGCCGCGAACGGCGCGAATTCCCGCGCGGATGGGCTGAGGTCGGCTTGTGAATCCCTTCTGTGGGGGTCGTGAAGAGGCGCCATCCGTGCTATGATACGAAACTAGTTTGCCCCAACGCACTAGATGCTCAACCAGGAGGATACTTTTATATGAGTGAGCATACACGTCCCTTCAGCAGACGCGCCTTCGTCGGCGGAGCGGCCGCTTTCGGCATCTCGCTGTGCCTGCCCCCGCTCATGCCCGCCAAAGCCCACGCCGTCACGGCCGCCGAGAAGCAGGCCGAGGCCAACGCAGCACTTGAGAAGCTCAACGCCATGCAGGAGAAGCTCGACCGCGCCGAGGTCTCCCTCTATGCGGCTGAAACCGAGCGCGACGATGCCCAGGCCCGCATGGACGAGGCTCAGGGTCGCATCGATTCCGCTTCCTCGCGCATCAGCGAGCTGCAGGACAAGCTCGGCAACCGCGCCCGCTCCATGTACCGTTCCGGCTCGTCTACGTTCCTCGATCTTCTTCTGGGAGCCACCACGTTCCAGGCCTTCGCCTCGAACTGGGACCTCCTGAACGATATGAACCAGAACGACGCCGACATGGTGGAGGAAACCAAGACCCTGCGCTCTGAGGTGGAATCTGAGAAGGCCGTCTACGAGGAGCAGCGCAACGTCGCCGCCCAGAAGGCCGAGGAGGCCGAGGCCGTCAAGAAAGAGGCCGAGAGCCTCGTCTCCCAGATGCAGGACACCTACAACTCCCTGTCCGAGGAAGCGGCCCAGCTGCTCGCCGAGGAAGAGGCGGCCCGCGAGGCCGCGGCACTCGCCGCAGCCCAGGCCGCCGAAGAGGAGGCTCGTCGCCAGGCCGAGGAGGAAGAGCGCCGTCAGCAGCAGAGCAACTCCGGAGGAAATTCGGGTGGCGGATCTGGCTCCGGCGGAAATTCCGGCGGCAGCTCGAGCGGTGGCTCCGGCAGCTCCGGCGGCGGCTCGTCGAACAACTCGAAGCCCCAGACCGTTGGCGGCACGGCCGTCGATCGCGCCTACGGCGAGCTGGGCAAGCCCTATTCCTGGGGCGCCGTGGGGCCGGATTCCTACGACTGCTCCGGCCTGGTGAGCTACTGCCTGCTCGGCCGCCACAGCCGCTTGGGCACCGCCGCCAGCTTCATGGGCTACACGCGCGTCTCGAACCCCAAGCCGGGCGACATCTGCTGCAACGATCACCACTGCGGTATCTACATCGGCGACGGCCAGATGATCCACGCGCCGCGCACCGGCGACGTCGTGAAGATCTCCGCCGTGCATTCCGGCATGATCTACACGCGCTACTAGGGCGCATCTGCCAGCTAGCGAAGGGGCTCCCGTCGGGAGCCCCTTTTTCGTGCCGGTCTTTAAGCCTTCCCGTGGAAGAGGCTCACATAGTCGACAATAGCGTCGTGCAGGGCATTCAGGCCCTCCTCATCTTCCACCCATTGGTGGGTAAGCGGAGCCTCCGGCAGGGTGAACTTGCAGCTCTCCAGGGCCTGGTACACCTCGTTGGGGCCCATGGGCGCCCAGCCGTAGCTGCCGAAGGGAATGCCGACGCGCCCGGCCGGCGCCAAACCGCGCATGTAGCAGAGAAACGACGCCACCGTGGGCATCATAGTCTTGTTGAGCGTCGGCGAGCCTACAGCGATGTAGCGCGCGTTCAGCACTTCGGCCATGATGTCGGAAATGTGGTTCACCTTCAAATCGAGCAGGCGCGCGGGGATGCCCATCTCGATGAAGGCCTCGGTGATCTCCGTGGCCATGGCTTCGGTGGTATGCCACATGGAGTCGTAGACCACGAGCGCGTACTCCTCGGGAATGCCGCTGCTCCACTTCTCATACATCGCCAGAATCTCCGGCACATGGCTGCGCCAGATGATGCCGTGGGCCGGGGCGATCATATCGAAGGAAAGGCCGGAGAGCGCCCTTAGGGCCGCTTCCACATTCTTACCGTAGGGCATGACGATGTTGGCGTAGTACTTCTGGGCCTGGACGAGCACCTCGGGCAGGCCCACCTCGTCGTCGAAGCGCTTCGAGGAGGCATAGTGCTGGCCGAAGGCGTCGTTGGAGAACAGGATCTGGTCGTACTCGTCGTAGGTGACCATGGAGTCGGGCCAGTGCACCATGGGCGTCTGCACGAAAGCGAGCGTACGCTTTCCGATCTCGAGGGTGTCGCCGGTCTTCACGCCCACGAGGTTAAGACCGTCCCCGTAATGAGCGCGAAGTCCCTGGATGCCCTTGGGCGCACCGGTGACGATAGTGGCTTTTGGAGCGATTTCGGCCAAAGCCGGAAGGCCTCCGGAATGATCCATCTCCACATGGTTGGACACAATATAGTCGATGGAGGCCGGATCCACGATGGTGCCGATGCGTTCGATGAGCTCGCCGGTGAAGGGCTTCTTGCAGGTGTCGATGAGCGTGATCTTCTCGTCGAGGATGAGGTAGGCGTTGTAGGTGCTTCCGCGCTCGGTGGTGTAGCCGTGGAAGTTGCGCTCGTTCCAATCGATGCCGCCCACCCAGAACACGTCCGGCTTGATCTCGATGGCCTTCAACATATCGCTCTCCTTGTCTCACGGTTGACGTTCGCATCGTAGCCCGAAACAGCAACGGAGCACCCCGCTTCGGAGTGCTCCGTTGAGAAAATGTATCGTTGCCGCGCAGCGCTACACGTCAAGCTCCATGTAGGTGTCGAAGTCGTCGGTGACTTCCCTGCTCGGCTCCTTCGTGAGCTTGGAGACCACCACGATCACGAGTAGCGCCAGCAAAAAGCCGGGAAGCAGCTCGTAGACAGCGAACCAGCCGCCGAGCGGGGCAACGAGGTTCTTCCACACCACTACGGTGACGGCACCGGTCAGCATGCCGGCGATGGCGCCAGGCAGCGTGGTGCGGCGCCAGTACAGCGAGCACAGCATGAGCGGGCCGAAGGACGCGCCGAAGCCGGCCCAGGCGTAGGACACGATGTCGAAGATGGAGGAGTTCTGATCCATGGCCAAGAAGATGCCCAGAAGCAGAATGACCGTCAGCGTAATGCGGGCCACGATCATGACCTGGTTGTCGGTGGCATCGCGCTTGATGAGGCCCTTGAAGATGTTGGTGGCCACCGCGGAACCGGAGATGAGCAGGTAGCTGGAAGAGGAGCTCATAGCCGCCGCGAAGATACCCGAGACCACCAGGCCGCAGAAGAAACTCGGCAGCAGCATCTTCGACAGCACGATGAACACGGACTCGGCCGCCGACTGGGTGAGGAACTCGGTCGGGATGACCGCGCGGCCGATAAGGCCGATGCACACCGCCGAGGACAGGGAGACCACGAGCCAGATCATGGCGATGATGCGCGACTTCTTGATCTCGTCGGAGTGGCGAATGGACATGAAGCGGATGAGCACCTGGGGCATGCCGAAGTAGCCGAGACCCCATGCCAGGCCGCTCACGATGGTGATGATGCCGTAGGTGCCGGCCGGACCGAACATGGGCTCGTTGCCCTCGATGAGCTGGTTGCCCGCCTCATCGAGCAGGGGCGTGGCAATCTCGGTGCCGGAGAGGAAGCCGGGAATGTTCTGCAGGAAGGTCACCGTGTTCTCAACGCCGCCCGCAGCGGTGACGGAGCCGATAAACACCGTGGCCAGGGCCAGAAACATGAGCGTGCCCTGCACGAGATCGGTGGTGCACACCGAGAGATAGCCGCCCATGAACGTGTAGAGGAACACGATGATGGCGCCGATGATCATCATCACGCCGTAGTCCCAGCCGAACAGCGTCGCGAACAGCTTGCCCACGGTGACGAAGCAGGAGGCGGTGTAGATGGTGAAGAACAAAAGGATGATGACCGCGGCGATGGTCATGAGGATGTGCTTCGTGTCGTGGAAGCGGTTGGAGAAGAAGTCGGGCACCGTGATGGCGTTGCCGGCCTTTTCGGAGTACTTGCGCAGGCGCTTGGCCACGAACTTCCAGTTCAGATAGGTGCCGATGGCCAGGCCGATGGCCGTCCACATGGCATCCGACGCGCCGGTGAAGTAGGCCACGCCGGGCAGGCCCATGAGGAGCCACCCCGACATATCCGACGCTTCGGCCGACAGGGCCGTGAGCCACGGTCCCAGGCCGCGGCCGCCGAGGAAGTACTCCTCAGACGACGAGTTGGAGCGCTTGGCGTACACAAAGCCGATGACCACTACTACGACGAAGTAGAGCAGCATGGCAAGTACGACTTGCATATCGCTTTCGATCATGTTTCCCCTTCCGCGAGAATCCTTGCAACACGTTTGGAACTCCCAGGGTCGGTTTCGGCAAGAGGCGCCAGCGGGCCAGCCCCCAACGCCGCCCTGCCGAAACCGACACCGTATGGCCAGCCATTCTTGCGAAGCGCCATATTCCGTGTCGTTTCACTGACCTTTGGGATTATACTTTACCGCGATGGAGTGACACTCCGTATCTTATGCAGACGAGCAGTTTTACGGCGAAAGGACGGGATATGCCGCGCTACGCAGAGATGTCCAAGGCGGAATTGGAGGCCGAGCTAGCCGAGGTGCGCGCCCGCTACGGCGAGATGGCGGCCCGGGGCCTCAAGCTGAACATGGCCCGCGGGAAGCCTTCGGCCGCACAGCTGGAACTGTCGCTGCCCCTGCTGGATGTGCTGGACTCCGCCGCCGACCTTGCCGCCGAGGACGGCACCGACTGCCGCAACTACGGCGTGCTCGACGGCATCCCCGAGGCGAAACGGCTCATGGCAACGCTTCTGGACGATGAGCCAGAGAACGTCATCGTGCTCGGCAATGCGAGCCTGACGGCCATGTACGACGCCATGGTGCGCTACCTGGTGTTCGGCGCCTTGGGAAGTACGCCCTGGGGGCGCTTGCCCGAGGTGAAGTGGCTCTGCCCGGTTCCCGGCTACGACCGTCACTTCTCTATTTGCGAAGATCTCGGCATCGAGATGATTCCCGTCCCCCTTTGCGAGGACGGCCCCGATATGGAAGAAGTGGAGCGCCTCGTCGCCGCCGACGACACCATCAAGGGCATCTGGTGCGTGCCGAAGTACTCGAATCCCTCCGGCATCACCTACTCCGATGAGACGGTGCGCCGCCTCGCCGCCATGGAATGCGCCGCCCCCGACTTCCGCATCTTCTGGGACAACGCCTACGCCGTGCACCATTTCTCCGACGATCCGGCCGAGCAGGACATCGTGCTCGATATCGCTGAGGCCTGCCGCGAGGCGGGCAACCCCGATCGCTATCTGAAGTTCGGCTCCACGTCGAAGATCACCTTCCCCGGCGCGGGCGTGGCCGCTTTGGCCGCAAGCCCCGCCAACATAGCCGAGATCAAGCGGCACTTGGGCGTTCAGGCCATCGGTCACGACAAGCTCAATCAGTTGCGTCACGCCCGCTTCCTGGAAGAGGGCGCGCGCCTGCCCGAGCATATGGCCGCTCACGGCGCCCTCATGGGCCCGAAGTTCGAGCTCGTCGAAAAGAAACTGGCCGAGGAGCTTGTCGAAGCCGATATCGCCACGTGGACCAATCCGCGCGGCGGCTACTTCGTGAGCTTCGAGGGGCCCGCCGGCACGGCGCACCGCATCGTGGAACTGGCGAAGAATGCCGGCGTTACCATGACGGGCGCCGGCGCCACCTGGCCCTACGGCAACGACCCGGCCGATTCCAACATCCGTATCGCGCCCTCGCTGCCGCCTCTGGAAGAGCTTGACGCCGCCATGGATGTCTTCACCTGCTGCGTGAAACTGGCCGCCCTGGAACAGCTCGTCGAGGGATAAGACTTTCGGCTCCGAACAGGCTCGTGCTGCGGCTCGCCGTAAGGAAAAGTTACGCCCTCCTTACGCTTTCGTCAGCTTTTGCTATGGGAAGCGTAATGGAGGGCTTTCCTATCATTTCTCCTGAACGAAAACGAGCGATGTTCAGGAGATGAGTTTCATGGAGAAGACGGACGCCCCCGACGTGCTGCCGGTGATCCTCGGCGGAGACATCGGCGCCTACAGTATCGCCCGGGCCTTCCACGAGGCCTACGGCATCGTGCCCTTGGTGCTCTCGCAGGCCGCGTGCCACCTGTGCGGCGACTCCTCCATCCTCGCGAACCGCGTGGTGCCGCACCTGGAGCGGCCGGCGGTCCTCCTCTCCACCTTGGCCAACACTGCCGAGTGCTTCGGCGACCGCCCGCTGCTTCTGCTCGGCTGCGGCGACTGGTACGTGCGCCTCATCGTGGAGAACCGCTCCGTGTTGGAGAAGTCCTTCATCATCCCCTACATCGACGAGGAATTGCTGAACCGGCTCACCGAGAAGGATCGCTTCTACGCGCTGTGCGCCGAAGTGGGCGTGCCCGTGCCGCGCACCGTGGTGTTCGACGCCCGCACGGACGGCGACGATCCCGCCGGCGTGGCACTCCCCTTCCCCTTCCCCGTGGTGGCCAAGCCCGCTTCCTCGGCGGCCTACCACTATGCCGATTTTCCCGGCAAGCAGAAGGTGTTCTTCCTGCGCGACGCGGCGGAGCTGCAGTCGACGCTTGCGGCGGTGCAGGCCAGCCGCTACGAGGGGAAATTCCTCATCCAGGAGATGATTCCCGGCGACGACACGAGCATGCGCATTCTCACCACCTACTCCGACCGTAACGGAAAGGTGCGCTTCGCCTCTTTCGGCCAGACGCTTCTGGAGGATATGCGGCCCATGGGGGTGGGCAATCCGCTCGCCATCGTGAGCCGCACCGACGAGGCCATCGTGGCCGAGGCCGCGCGCCTTTTGGAGGCTGTCGGCTACACCGGATTCGCGAACTTCGACATCAAGGTGGATCCGCGCGACGGCAGCCACCGTTTCTTCGAGATAAACACGCGTCTGGGTCGCAGCAACTACTACGTGACCGCCGCCGGCGACAACGTGGCCCGCTGGCTTATGGACGACCTCGTGCTGGGCCGACCCCTGCCCGAGGGGCTCACCGTGGCCCGCAGCGAGTCGCTGTACACGGTGGCGCCCAAAGCCACGCTGCTTAGCTACATCCGCGACGACGCCCTGCGTCGGGAGGTGCGGGGGCTGTACGCGCTTGGTCGCGATGCCGACCCGCTGGACTATCCGGCCGAGAAGAGCCTGCGCCGGCGCCTGTACCCCCTCGTCTTCGCGTTCCGCCAATGGAAGACCTGCCGGGCCGCCATGACGGATAAGCGGGCCCGGGAGAAGGCGGCGGAGGATTTGGAAGGCGCCGGGGCCACAACCGATCACCGCACGAAGGGGACTGCCTCCGGCAAAGACGACGAGCACGTTGCCTCCGCCTCGCCGGAGCTCCCGTTGGCAGACGGGCTGGCGGCCTGTGCGAAAGCGGCATCGTGAGCGGGCGCTTAGTAGGCGTGCTCGGAGGCACCGGACCTGCGGCCACGGCCTACTTCCTGCAGCGGCTCGTCGAGCGCACCGAGGCCCGCTGCGACCAGGATCACGTGCGCACCCTTGCCTTCAACGACACGGCCATCCCCGATCGCACGGCATTCCTGCTGGGGCGAAGCGACCGCTCTCCCCTCGCAGCGCTTATCGAGGACGGTCAGCTTCTGGAAGCCTGCGGCTGCGATCTTCTGGCGCTGCCCTGCAACACGGCCCACGGCTTCTTCGACGAACTGCAGGGCGCCTTGGGCATCCCCGTCGTCCACATGGTGCGCGAGACTGCCGCCGCCGCATCCGCTGTGGGCTTGGCGCGCATCGGCGTGCTGGCCACAAGCGGCACCGTGGCCGCCGATCTGTACGGGCACGAGGCCGCACGACTCGGCGTGGACTGTCTTTACCCGGATAGCGCCACGCAAGCGCGGGCGAACCGCATCATCTTTGACGAAGTGAAGGCGGGGCGATTCGTAGAGCCAGCGGCTCTCGAGGCGCTGACGGCCCCGCTGCGCGCAGCGGGCTGCGACGGCGTCGTGCTCGGCTGCACCGAGCTGTCCTTGGCTTTCGGCGGCGTGACGCGGGCGGCAGGACTTCCCGTGGTAGACGCCCTGGACGTACTAGCCGACTGCGTCATCATGCGTGCCGGGCGGCCGCCGAAAACCTCGAAAAACTTGTCACTTCGAAACTAGCCTTTTGACCTGAGATTTCCTTCGATATCACCAGGTCAGAAGCTTGGCAAGTTTTCCACGTTTTTCGGCACGAGCTTTCAGGAAGGATCCCTTATGTGCGGCTTTGTCGGCTTTATCGACGAGAACGACCAGACTTACGACCACCGCGCCACCATCGTCGCTATGGCCAATGCCATCGCCCATCGCGGGCCCGATTCGGAAGGGTATTTCAGCGACGGCCGCGCCGCCTTGGGCTTCCGGCGCCTGGCCATCATCGATCTGGCCGGTGCGAACCAGCCCCTCTATAACGAGAATCGCTCGCTCGTGCTCGTCTTCAACGGCGAAATCTACAACTACCAGGAACTACGCCGGCAGCTGATCGCCGCAGGTCACACCTTCTCCACCCAGGGCGATGCGGAAGTGATACTCCACGGGTTCGAGCAGTGGGGAGAAGGGGTGCTCGACCGCTTGCGCGGCATGTTCGCGTTCGCTCTGTATCGCCCAGCCGCAGGAGAGCTTTTCTGCGCGCGCGACGCCTTCGGCATCAAGCCCCTCTACTATGCCGTGGAAGGCGAGCGCATCCTGTTCGGCTCCGAGATCAAGGGGCTGATCACGCATCCGCGCGCGCACCGGAGCCTGAACGAGCGGCGACTCGCCCATTGGCTGTGCATGGAGTACCTGCCCGACGAGGAGACCCTGTTCGAAGGCGTCCGCAAGTTGCCCGCCGGCCATTGGCTGCGATGGCGCGACGGCCGCGCCGAATGCGGCCGATGGTTCGCCCCGCGCTTCGTCCCCGATGCGAGCCGCAGTCTGGAGGAGAGCGCCGAGGCCATCGAGGCTACCTTGCGGGAGTCGGTGGCGGCCCATGCCATCGCCGACGTAGATGTGGGCTGTTTCCTCTCGGCCGGGGTGGATTCCAGCCTCGTGGCCCGGGAGGCCGCCCGCATCATGGAGGCGCGCACGTTCACCATCGGCTGGGGCGAGGGGCGCTTTTCGGAATTGGAGGCCGCTGCAACCTTCGCCCGGGCCACCGGGTTGCCGAACGAGGGGTGCATTCTCGGCGCCGAGCAGTTCTTCGCCTCGGTGCCCGCCGTGCAGTACGCCATGGACGAGCCTCTGCCGAACCCCTCGGCGGTGCCGCTGTACCACCTGTGCGCCATGGCCGCCGAGTCAGTGAAGGTGGTGCTGTCGGGCGAAGGGGCCGACGAGCTGTTCGGCGGCTATCCCTACTACCAGGAGTGCCTCGCCTTTGCGCCTTACATGGCCGTGCCCGTACCCATGCGCCGGGCCGCGAGCGCCGCCGCGCGGCACCTGCCCGAGGGCACCCACGGGCGGCGCTTCCTTTTGCGCGGGGCCCATGGGCTACCCGAGCGCTATATCCGATTGGAGTACAATTTCGCCTGGGCCGAAGCGCTGGGGCTCTTGGCGCCGGAGGTGGGCGCCCGATGCGCGGCGGCCCCGGCACCCTGGGAGCTCACAGCGCCCCTGTTCGCGGAAATCGTAGGCAGCGGGAAAGCGTGTGGGGATGCGCCCGACGAGGTCACGGCCATGCAGACCGCCGACATTCTCACCTGGCTTCAGCAGGACATCCTCCTGAAGGCGGACAAGATGTCCATGGCGTCGTCGCTGGAGCTGCGCGTTCCCTTCCTCGACCGCGAGGTGTTCGCCCTGGCGAGCACGCTGCCCGCCTCCCATCGCGTCGGACGCCGCGAGACGAAAATCGCCCTGCGCGCCGCCGCAGCCCGCACGCTGCCGCAAGCCACGGCCGCCATGCCCAAGCAGGGCTTCGTCACCCCGCTCGCCCAATGGCTGCGCGAAGACCCATGGCGCGAGCAGGTGCACGAGGTGCTGAACAGCGAACGGGCCCGGCGCTTTTTCCGCACCGACCGTTTGAACGCCCTGCTCGACGAGCACCAGCGCGGCCCTCGCTCCCACATGAAGAAGATCTGGTCGGCCTACTGCTTCCTCATCTGGCACGAGCAGTACTTCGGCTGAATATCTCCCACGCCTCAAGGGCGGACCAAGGTCCGCCCCTACGGAGAGGGGTTCGCACGATCCAGAACGACTCGCTTAAGCATGATCTCCCGAACATCCGTCCCCTCTAGGGGGCTCGCGCAGCACAGGACAGCCTACCGCAACAACCCGTAGGGGCAGACCTTGGTCTGCCCCCCCCAACCGCGTGAGACAACCGGTTTCGAACGTCCTATTTCCCCGTCTTCAAGCTGTCGAGGGAGCGGTCGAGGCCGGCGTCGGCGAAGCCCTCGGAGTAGGCGCTCGGGATGACCACCGTACCGCCGGAGTTCTTCGCGGACTCGTAGAGCAGGTGCATGGTACGCAGGCGCACGGCCAGCTCGTTCTCGTCGTATACGTTGGCGGCGTCCACCAGCATCGAAGAGATGTCCTTCTCAACCTCAGCCAGGACCATGCGGGCATTCTTCTCGCGCTCGGCCTGAGCCTCGGCGGACATGGCCTCCTGCAGATCCTGCGGAATGACGATGTCGCGAATCTCCACGGACATGACCGTGATGCCCCACACGCTCGTGCGCTCCTCGATGACCTCCTGCAGCTCCTGGTCGAGCTGGTTGCGGCGGATGGCCACCTCCGACACGCTGACGCGGCCGATGGCGTCGCGCAGGGCCGTCTGGGCCGCCAGCGACACGGAGTTGTAGTAGTTCTCCACTTCTAGGCACGCCTTTTTCGCGTCCCACACCATCCAGAACAGCACCGCGTCCACGTTGATGGGCACCAGATCGCTCGTCAGGGTCTCCTCAGCGCCGAAGCCGGTGACCATGATGCGCTGGTCAGCCTTGAGCGCCGTCTGCTCGATGAAGGGAATGGTGAGGTATAGCCCGGGCCCCGCCATGCGGTTGAACTTGCCGAAGCGGAAGATGACCACCTTTTCCCACTGCATGGCGATGTGCGCGCACATCGTGGCGGCCCAAGCTACCACAAGCGCCCCCAAAAGCCACCAGACGTTGAACTCCCCTGTCAGCGCGAACCCGCCTCCCAGCACACAGGCGAACACCACCACGGCGACGAAGGCCGAGAAAACAAGCGGCCCGTTCTGGGAGGTGCGGCGATCGACGTTGGAATTGTACTTCTCGATACCCGTGGCGCGGCGCGCGCGGCCCTCACGCTCGGTCTTCGCAGTGCGATTCAGCATGGAACTCTCCCCCTCTTCGAGGATCAGGACTTCTCGTCCTTCAAACGGTGGGTCACGTCCATCATGCGCAGGGTGACCTCGTCTATGGTCATGCCCAAGGCCAAACAGCGCCGGATGCAGCCCTCGATCTCAGTGTCGGCGATAGAACGCACGTCGTCGGCCTTCCCGCCGATATCGCGCACGAACACGCCCCGGCCGCGCACGGACTCGACGTAGCCGTCACTTTCCAAATTGACGTACACCTTGCTCACGGTGTTGTAGTTGATGGCGGCCTCGGCGGCCAAGGTGCGCACGCTGGGCAGCTGGTCGCCGGGTTGGTAGTAGCCCGTCTTAATGAGGTATACGAACCGGTTGCGCAGCTGCACCCATACGGGGAGTCCGCTTGATTCGTCTATCTCGAACAGGGCCATAAACCGTTCGCTGCCTTCCTGTTTGCGCGCCCAACGAGCACGCTGGTTTTACGTCGGCTCGCATTGTATCACCCGAGCCAATGACTTCCGGCCAGCACCAGGCAGAACCGCAGAATCAGCCCTCCGAAGAGGCACAGAACCTCAGCTGCGGCCACCGGCGCAGTTCTACCCGTAAAGGGGCGCGCTGCCTCGGCTCCAAAAGGAACGACGATGCCTCCCAGCACGAAGCCCGCGATAAACCAGGGGCCTTGCCCCGCAGGCGAGACGAGCCGCACGAGGCTCGAGCCCGCGAACGGGTTCGTCGCGGCCAGGGCGACAAAGGCGACAAGCGCCAGAAACTCAAGCCCAAGGGCCGCGAGGTGCACCCGATGCAGGCCGTCGACCCAGCCGCTCAGAAGCGCCCAATCGCGCGCATAGGGCACGAGCAGAAGCACAATCGCCGCTCCCGAGGAGAACGACGAAAGAGCGAACAAGGCCGGAAGCGCCGCGTTATTCCAGAGGGGCACCGCCTCCATCCACGCCAGGTACAGACCGGTGTACACCATGAGCACCGCCGCCAGCACCGCGCAAATCACTTCCAGCCCCTTGCGCGCCCAAGAGGGCGCCGACCAGCCGAGGGCGTGGAACGCGGCCAGGAGGCCCGAGGCGAGCAGCGTCGCCAGCAGGACGAAGGATCCCACCGACAGCAGCGATGCCGTCGGCCGCAAAAACAGCAGGAAGAAGCGGTGCGGACTGCCCAGATCAATCAGCAGGCAGAACGCCGAGAGCGCTAGGAGCCCGAAGCCGACGAGGTAGAGCCTTCCCGCCAAAGCCCGGAAGGCACGGCTCTGCTCGAAGGTGCGCGTCACCGTGCGGTGGAACAGCAGCGACCACACGGCCGCCACAAACAGCGCACCGGCGCCCGCACCGCCCAGAAACAGGTACAGCACCACGAACGTCCCCAGCATACGCACCTCCCCTCAAAGGCACCGACGCTACTTCCTCCGCTTGAACGCGCAGGCCCCTCCGTCGAAGCGAATGCCGAAGCGCCCGGCATAGCAGGCAACCAAGCCGAAAACGAATGCTCCGACGCCGCGATAGTAATCGGTGCGCGCGTGTTTCTCGACAGCATAGCGCCAAGGGGCCAACCAGGGAAGGACGTGCTCGGTCAGAAACGCGTCCTGCTCGTCTGCGAGCGCGACAGCCCGCTGCTCGTCGCCGGCTTCTGCAGCTTCGCGCTCCTCGGCCACGAGGCGCGAGAGGAAGCCCAGCATGAGCCCCCAAATGGTCGTCGGGCTCGCGATGCAGCCGCTCGATCTCAAGGCCATGGCGCCGGTAAGCCGCCCGCACGGCAATGACGTTCTTGCCGAACATGTGGCTGTTAGGCTCCACGTAGAAGGATTCCAGGCACGACGCCTCGGGTGTACCCAGACCGACGAACAGGCGCAGCCATTCGCGACGCAGCTCGTCGACCGACTCGGCGAATGCGGGGCTTTCCGCGAGGAGCGCAGCCGCATCGACCCCATCGGCCTCGTCGGCGCCGCCGGTCACCTCGGCCGCACGCCAGGCATCAGCGCACCACCCGTCCAGAAGGCGCAGGCCCTCTCGCACGTCCTCGCTGTCTTCGCCGAAAGGAGCGCAGGCAAACTGGCGACTCGCAGCCTGCTCGGCCACCGATGCGACATTCGGCTCAACGTACAGCAACTGGGAAGCAACGGCGAAACACACTTCGGCCCGTGCTAACTCATCGGAATTGAAGGGAGTGTTCATGGGAGACACCTCAAAAAGAAAGGGCGGGGCACCGGGCAAATCGGGAGGGAGGGGGGTGAATCTGTCCGGTGCCCGCCTCAACGTGGGATTATACAGAATCGGAGAGCGTTCTTCTCGGTATTGGAAAGGTTCATGAAAGGGGCACAGATCTTGCCGTTTCGGATTGATTCGCGCACCGACCCGCGCCCCTCGTAACCCTTTCGAACCGAGGTGACCGCTTTCCGAGAAGCGCTACAGCTCCTCTTCGAGATTGACCACCGAACCGGTGCCCGAGCCCGACTTCTGCGCATTACGATGAGGCGTCAGGATCAAGTTGGGATCCGTCGTGTCGGCAGGCAGCGGCTCTACCTCGACGTCGCCCTCGCCGTACTTCTCGATCATCTCCTCGCGGGTGCCGAAGTCCAGCGCGCGCATGGGACAGCCAGCCACACAGATAGGCAGCCTATCGCGAGCAATCTCGTCCTTGCACATATCGCACTTGAGCATGTAGCCCTCTTCTTCCCCGAAGGTGGGGGCGCCGTAGGGGCAGGCCGTCTCGCAGGTCTTGCAGCCGATGCACACGTCGTGATCAGTCCACACGATGCCGGTCTCCTCGTCCTTCTGCATGGCGCCGGTCGGGCAGTTCGCCACACAAGCCGGGTTCGTGCAGTGGTTGCAGGCCAGCGAGACGAAGTAGCCGAACACGCCTTCAGGCACGTAGTGGCCAGCCTCGGTAGGCTTCCAGGAGCCGCCCTGGTAGTTGTATACCTTACGATAGAGATTGTTCACCGGCAGCTTATAGGTCTCCTTGCACGCAACCTGGCAGGTCTTGCAGCCGGTACACACATCGGAGTTGAAATGAAATGCATACTGAGTCATAGCGCACCTCCCCTATTCCTCGATGCCCACAGGCATGACGATAGGCGTGTTCTTATCGGGGTCTAACGTAAGCGGTCCGTCGTACTTCTCCACCTGCACGAGCGTGCCCGTCCACGACTGGGACGCCTCGCCAGAGGATTTGGGAGCCTGAAGAATGTTCGGATCGCCACCCAAGTCAATGCCCGACTCCTCGTCGATGCGCAGCCAGGCTCCATCCTGCAACGCAACCGCGCCCGGAACGATGGTGGGCAGCACTTTAGCGGGACGCAGCACCTTGCCATGGGGGCTTGTCATGAGCACCAAATCACCCGTCTCGATGCCGCGAGCCTCTGCATCCACCACACTCATGAAGCACTCCTGCGGGAAGGCCTCACGCAGCGAGACAACGTTGTCGTTCACCGTGTGAGCGCGCCGCAGGGAGTGAGGTGTCCACAGCAGCAGCGGGAACTCCTCAGTCTGAGTGCCGGCGCCCTGCTCCGGGTCGCCGATCTGCCATTTCGCAATGGGCGAAATGGTAGAGAAGCCCACCGAGTTAATGTAAGCAGCCAGGCCAGCACAGTAGATCTCGAACTTGCCGGTGGATGTGGCCAGCGGATTGGCTTCAGGATCGGCGTAGAACGCCTTATAGGGCACACTGGTGAGCGCATCGCCTTTGGTACGCGGGATTTTGAAGAAGCCACGCTCTTTGAACTCTGCCACGGTCATGAGACCCTCCTGAGGCTCGCCGTCCACGCCGAGCTCATCGATGTCAGCTTGGCTCACGGTGAGCAGTGGGGCATAAGCCATAGTGTCGTGATCGGTCATGTACATTGCCCCGGACAGCGAGCTATAGGTGCGCTCGGCATCGGTCATGGTATTGGCAGCTGAGGGATCCACGTCGAAGCGCTTCGCCAGCTCCTCTGCGATATAACCCTCGGGTTGCGACTCGAACAGAGGCTCCATAATGCGATCGGCCCAGTACACCGTATCGGAGTTGTTCATCCAGGCGATATTCCCCTTCTCCCACCAGGTGGCCACGGGCAACACAATGTCACAGTACTGGCGCGAGGGATCAAAGAAGGGATTCGCGCCCCAAACGAAGTCCACCTTGCGGAACACCTCGATACCCGCATTCGCGTTGGGCAGCGAGTTCAGGGAGTTCTGATAGGCGCCCGAGTAAATGACGTGGATATCGATGGGCTTCTTGCCGCCGGGCCACACGTCGCGGCCGTAAGCGCCTTCCAGAATCGACTGCCAGCACTCGGAATGGTCGATCTTCTCCCACGAGGCGGGATCCTCAATCTCGACCCAGTTCGGGGTGGACATGAGCAGCGGCGGTGTCAGCGGGTTTACGGGGTTTTTGCCCGCGCCGTTGGACGAATCGCCGGCCATACAGTAGGGCGTGGCAGACATGCCTTCATGCAGGCCCACCCACGAGGCATAGTTGCCCGGCGTGCCGAGGCCGCCGTGCATCATGGCCAGAGTGTAGAAGGCCTGGGCAAACATCTCGCCTGCGGGAATCTTGGTGGTGGACTGGCCAGCGAAGAAATTCACCTTTTCGGTACCCGCGATCTCCTCGGCCAGTCGACGGATGTCGGCCGCCGGCACGCCGCAGATAGCCTCAGCCCACTCGGGGGTCTTCGGCTCCTTGTCGTAGGTGCCCAGCACATAGTCTTTGAAGTTATCCTTCGGGTCGGCCCCCTCGGGCATGTGCTCGGCATCGAAACCCACACAGTACTTGTCGAGAAATGCCTGATCCTGCAGATTGTTCTCGATCATATGGTAGGCCATGCCGATGCAGAAAGCCGTGTCGGTACCAGGAACAATGGGCACCCACTCATCAGCTACAGCCTGGGCCGTCTGGTTCAGCCACGGCTCCACGATGATGACCTTGCCACCCTCTCGCTTGGCATAGTCGAGCTGATAGGCGGTGTTGCCACCCTTGTTGGCCATCCAGTTGTTGCCAAAGTGGAAGTGCAGCTGGCTATCTTGAATGGCAAGCGAATCGGGAGCAGCCAGCATACCGCCGGTCATGAGCATCTCCGGCAGCGGCCAGGAGCCGAGCGAGACGGTGCCCATGTCGTGGTGCACTGCGCCGCCCATAACATTCAGCAGGCAGACAACCGGATCGAAATAGGTATCTCCGATGTCATCATAACCGGCACACAAAATGGAGCGAGGGCCGTAATTGTCGTAAGCTTTCTTCATCTCGGCGGCAATGTAGTCGAGCGCCTCATCCCAGCTGAGGCGCTCCCATTCATCTTTGCCGCGCATTCCGCCGTTGGGATTGTCGGGGCTCCAGCCCTTACGCTTCATGGGGTACTTGATGCGCGCCGGCGAGGTCATGTTGCTGACCTGGGCGCGGCCGCGCGGACAGGCACGGCGCTGCGGCACTTCGATGGAATCCTCGTCCTGCTCGTCGGTGCGGATTTTCAGCGGCACACCATCTTCCACATACACCTTTAGCAGGCAACGCGATGATCCACAGCTGCAGTTGTTCATGCACGCGCCCGTTAGCCACGCGCCCGTCTCCTCGGCAGGTGCATCGCCCGTGTCCGAGAGCCCCTCTTTCTGGGCGTTTTCCTGCCCCGACGGGGCGCAGCCGGTGAAACCGGCGAGGGTGGCGGCACCTGCGGCGGCGGCACCCCATTTTACGAAGCTGCGTCGAGTCAAATCATTGCTCATGGTTGACCCTCCCTCTTCTGATCGTACGGGAAAGCTCCCGGGCTAGGTCGCTTCCCCTTCTCTTCTAATACGACCCATGCATAGGTGAAACCGTCCTAAACTTGTATGACGGCTACAAGCCGCATACTATCATGCTGCCGTAGGACAGTCAATGACACTTTCGAAACTCGTCTATCTATCTTGAGAATATATTTTTCCAGGTCTCCTTGACGCACTATTTTCTACACCACTTAGTGCCACGTATTTAAAAGTGTCCTATCCCGGGTTCTCCGCTCCTTTCCTTCCCTCTCCTCTTCCCTCGTCCAATCAGCCTACTTGTTGACGGAAATGCACAATGTTGTGTTGAGAAAAATTCTATCCTATGCTACTGTGACAATCAGAAGAGAAAAGTTCGATCCCGATCGAACGATCCGAGGAGGCCTCATGAGATTTGTCATCGCCCTTGTCGTTTCCTTCGCGCTGGTCTGGCTGTGCGCCAAGCCCCTCAAGAAATACCCCGCGCCCTTCTACTTGGGTGCCGTCGCGCTTCTCGGGCTGTACTTCTGGGGGTCGGCCGCCGGCGTGCGCAACGAGGCATGGTCGTACTTCCAGCCGCTCATGCAGCGGTGCGCTCTGGCGTTTCTGCTATTCTCCATCGTGATGTTCGTGGGCGTGCTCGGCGAGAAGAACCCCCTGCGCACCCACCTCATGCCCATTCGTCGACAGCTGTCCATCCTCGCCTGCATCTTCGCCGTGGGCCACATCGCCTTCTACGCCGCATCCTACGTGCCGCGCCTGACGAGCGCCTTTACGGGCAATCTCGCCTTCTCGCTAGGACTTGCGGCGCTGATCACCGCGCTCATGGCGGTGCTGTGGGTCACGTCGTTCTCAGTGGTAAAGCACGCCATGAAGGCGGCCAGCTGGAAACGCGTGCAGCGACTCGCCTACCCCTTCTACGTGCTCACCTACGTGCACCTGGCGCTGCTGCTCATGCCAAGCGCCCTTGCGGGCAACGATGTGGCCGTGCTAAGCATCACCGTATACTCCATCGTCATGGGCGCCTACGTGGTCCTGTGCCTCCGCAAAGCCCTCGCCGACCGCCGCACCGAGGCCACCGCCGCAACCCCCGACCTCGACCTGGAGGCCGTTGCAGCTTAGCGTCAAACCACCAGTCTGAAATCACTACTGTGTCTAAAACGGCTAGTTTTTCTCCAAAATATGCCTCACGCAGAAAACTGCGACTGCTTACGCGGAAACGGCTTGAACAATGGCTTCTTTAAGAGCGGCCACAAGGGGCTTTTCCGGAACGCCGAGCTTAGTGGCCAGCCCAAGAGTGAGCGTGAAATCATCTTCACTCGCAAGGGGCCGATAGGCAATTCCCTCATGAGGTCTTTCGGCATTGTGCGCTGGCGAGAAATCGACACCCTGGCCCGATCGTACGAATTCCTGAGCTGCTTCCAAACTAAAGGGGACGGGGGCGTAACGGGGCGTGAGGCCATAACGGGCAAACCCTTCGACAATATGCCGGTAGGTCACATCCAGATCAGGCGTGGGAAACAAGTCAATCTCGGCCAAATCGGAGAAACTAATCGCCTCCTGCGTTGCAAGCTTGTGCCTTTCAGGCACAGCGACAAGGAGGCGCCCCTCCATCAGGGGCGTGAATTCGAACACCGCAGAATCGGGACGACCCGCAACCAACGCCATATCCACTGTCCCGCGCTCCAACGCCTTCAGACAAGCATCACTCGTCAACTCGAACAGCCGCAGATCCGCATCGTCGTAGGAGGCACGGAACCCTCGCAGGGTCGCCAGGGTGAAACCGGGGCCGCTTTCCCGCAAGCTTGCGGTGGCGTAGGCAAAAGTGGCCGTATGGCGCGTGCTCTCATGCCACTGGAGGGCAAACCCCTCAGCTTCCCGCACGGCTTCCAGAACGCGCTCGCACTTCGGCAGAAAGCGGGCGCCGAAGTCGGTCAACTCGATACCCTGACGCCGGCGATGGAATAACGGCGTCTTCACCTCGCCTTCAAGGGACGCCACTGAAGCCGACAACGTTTGTTGAGTGACGAAGGCGCTCTTCGCCGCTGCAGAGAACGAGCCGGCCTTTGCCGCCAGAACGAAATACTCAATTTGCCGCACATCCATCGCTGCTCCCCTTTCCCTTGTCCCCATCATACCCCAAAGCGGCTAGTAAACCGATTTCCAGCGCGCAAAAGAGCGGACGCCGCGCAAACGGCGCCCGCCCGTGGGGAGGCGATAGCAATCGGCGCTGGTTCGCAGATCGCGCCCTCGGGAGGAGCGCAAACCAACTGCCGCCAAGACGACCCCGATTCTTAGCCCTGGGCGGCCGTCACCCCGGCAAGATACCCGGAGCCCACGCAGAAGCCCTGGGCCGAGCCGCCCTCGAAGTAGGGAACGGCCCAAAAATCGCCGTCGACGCCGGCCACGAACAGACCAGGGATGGGATTGGCATCGGCATCCACGGCGCGGCAGTATCCGTCAGTCTTGATGCCGCCCAAGGTCACCCAAGCCGCGATGTCGAGCTCTACTACATACAGCGAGCCGGTGCCCACGGCGCGCAGGAATTGGGCCTCCTTGAACATTTCCTCGTCCACGCCAGTGGCGCAATAGCCGTTGTAGGCCTCCAGGGTGTCGGCAAGGTTCTCCATCCCGCAGGCCTCAGCCAGCGCCTCGGCCGAATCCGCCTTCCAAATCCAGCCCTCGTCGATGCCCTGCTGAACCTTTTCGGGAAGCGCGGTCAGCGTCTTGCCCATGAAGCCCATCTGAACGCCCGGCGCCATGTTGCCGAAAGCGTCCTCGGAAATGAAGTCCATAATAGGCGTGGTGGCCAGCTCGTCGATGAGCCCGTCGTCGATCACCATGTAGTATACGCCCTCGCGCAGAAGCGGCTCGCCGCAGTACATGGTGTGCTTGGCCATGGTGCCCTCGTCCATGAAGCGCGCCCCGTGCTTATTCACCATGAGGCCGCCGAACAAAGGCAGGCTGAACACCGGCGTGTCGTTGCAATCCGACAGGCTCACGAAGCGGTCGGCGGACTTCATGTTGCAGGCGCCGGACTCATTGATGGAGGTGCTGAAGTTCTTGCCCATCTGGGCACCGGCCGACTGGGCCAGCCTGATGCCCGCGCCGTCGTTGTACTGGTTGCCCGTGCCGTACATGACCGAGCCGGAGTAGTAGTCGCGCAGCATGTCCTCGTTCTGAATAAAGCCGCCGGTTGCGATGATGACGTTGTTCGCGCGCACGTCGGTCACGATAGATCCGCTTTCATAGCGTACGCCCACCACAGCGCCGTCCTCGATGAGCAGGTTGGTGACCTCGGCATCCCAACGGGAATCGACGCCGAACTTGTCGAGCATGCCCTGCAGCGCCTCGGCGCGCTCCGCCCCACTGGTGGCATAAATGTGACCGCCGCGGTTCAGCATAAGCGTGTTCTCGTCAGCGCCCTCGAAAGCGAACATGAAGGGCACGCCGCCCTCGATCATAAGATCGATGCCCTTGCCTGAGGCCGGCAGCACATTGCGCAGAAGCGGGGCGTTGGTCTGGTAGTGAGTCGACGTCCAGATGAAGTCGAACATATCCTTAGTGGTCAGGTGGTTGTCGTACTGAAGCTCGGGGCTGGATTCCACGGCCCACACGCCAGACACCATCGCGGCATTCGTGGCGCCCATGGAGGCCGAGCGATCGAGGCCGATGACCTTCGCGCCCTCCTTAGCCGCGGCAGAGGCCGCCACCAGCCCGCTCGTTCCCAGGCCCACCACGACCACGTCACAGCTCTCCTCGGTATCGGCGGCGGGAAGCTCCTCCGCTGTCGGCGCCTCGGCCGCCACATCGGCCGAACCGGCCTGCGCGGCATTGTTCGCTTGAGGGGCGCAGCCGGCAAGCCCTAAGGCCGCCAGCCCCGCCGCGCCTAAGGCGCCAAGGCCGAGGAACGAGCGCCGGGAGATGCCCTCGCCCATCGGCGCTGCATCTTCCATCGCGCAGCTGGCCTTTTCCATCGCGTTCGTGTTCTTTTCCACGGGAACCCTCCTTCGTCGTTGCCTGTTTCCCTGGGAAAAGCATACGCGCCGCCCGGCTCCTTGCATAACAAACGCTGCCGAGGGTTCTTCAGGAAGATTTTGTAGCTGCGTTCGTCAGCGAAACCCCTCCTTTTTGCATGAGATCGCCGCTTATGAGCGTCTCGAGTGGAGGGAATCTTGTATAACGCGGCTAACCAATACTAACGACCTGGGGTTTTGCGAAAGTGTCGGCTGGCCAATTTGGAGTCCGCACCCCCGAGACGCTCATAACCGTCGATCTCATGCAAAAACCGAGGGTTGAGTTGACCGACAGACCCCCAGAGGCTGAAACGCTCCAAATCAAGAGAAGAGCATCGAGAAAACCAGCTCTTGCTGTCGCAGAAGTGCCGCAGCCGCGATCTCGCTGTCTCAGAGATTCCGCAGTTGACGCTCTTACTATCGCAAACGCGGTGACAACCAAAGAAAAGGGAGCCCGGAGGCTCCCTTTTCGGTTGCGGCTCAAGGCGGCCGACAAGCTCTGGCGTACGCTCGCGCTACTCGGCGGCGTAGAGGTCCTTGAGCTTCTGCAGATGCGACCAGCGGGCCATGGCGGCCTGCTCGTTCTCGGCGAACAGCTCCTCGGCGCGCTCGGGGAACTCGCGGGTCAGGCGGCTGTAGCGAGCCTCGTTCATGAGGAAGTTCTGGTACTCGCCCTCGGCCGGATCCTTCGAGTCGATGACGAGCTTCTTGCCCGGAGCGCCCTCGGGGTTGAAGCGCAGCAGGTTCCAATAGCCGCAGTCGACGGCCTTCTTCATCTCGGTCTGGCAGTTGGTCATGCCGCCCTTGATGGAGTGCATCTCGCAGGGGCTGTAGCCGATGATGAGCGAGGGGCCCGGGTAGGCCTCGGCCTCGGTGATGGCCTTGATGGTCTGGTTGAGGTTGGCGCCCATGGCCACCTGGGCCACATATACGTAACCGTAGGTCATGGCGATCTCGGCCAGCGACTTCTTCTTCACGTCCTTGCCGGCGGCGGCGAACTGCGCCACCTGGCCGAGGTTGGAGGCCTTCGAGGCCTGGCCGCCGGTGTTGGAGTACACCTCGGTGTCGAACACGAACACGTTCACGTCCTTGCCGGAGGCGAGCACGTGGTCGAGTCCGCCGTAGCCGATGTCGTAGGCCCAGCCGTCGCCGCCGAAGATCCACACGGACTTCTTGGTCAGATACTCCTTGTTGGCCAGGATGCCGGCCGCCAGCTCGGCCACCTCGCCGGTACCCTCGGCCGCCGCCGAAAGGGCCGCCACATAGGCCTCCGCCGCCGCCTTGGAGGCCTCGGCGTCGGCACGGGCCTCGAGCCACGCGCGGGCCGCGTCGGCCAGATCCCCGGCCGCACCGCCGCACTCGATGAGCGCCTCGGAATCAACGACGACCTTGTCCTGCACGGCCTCGTAACCGAGCAGCATGCCCATGCCGTGCTCGGCGTTGTCCTCGAACAGCGAGTTCGACCAGGCCGGGCCGTGGCCGTCGGCGTTCACCGTGTAGGGCGACGTCGCTGCCGGACCGCCCCAGATGGAGGAGCAACCCGTCGCGTTGGCGATGTACATGCGATCGCCGAACAGCTGGGTGACCAGGCGGGCATAGGAGGTCTGGGCGCAGCCGGCGCAGGAGCCGGAGAACTCGAGCAGGGGCTGCTTGAACTGGCTCTTCACCGACGTGCCCTCGAGCTCGGGCTTGCGGGCGACCTTGCTCACGCAGTAATCGAACACCGACTGCTCGTCGAGCGTATCGGCGATGGGCTTCATGGTGAGCGAGTCGGTCGGGCACTGGATGACGCACAGGCCGCAGCCCATGCAGTCGAGCGGCGAGACGGCAAGCACGTACTGCATGTCAGCGCCCACCTTGCCCTTGACGGGAACATGCTTGGTCTGAGCCGGGGCCGCCGCCAGCTCCTCGTCGGTCAGCGCGAAGGGACGGATGGTGGCGTGCGGGCACACGAACGCGCACTGGTTGCACTGGATGCAGGTGGCGGCGTCCCAGGCGGGAACGCTCACGGCCACGCCGCGCTTCTCGTACGCCGCAGCGCCCTGCTCGAACTGGCCGTCCACGTGCGGAATGAACGCGGACACAGGCAGG
>OLSC01001297.1_pt1 | contig 23933 bp, 9 predicted proteins | sample 1672881 | NCBI WGS metagenome assembly OLSC01 (sample SAMEA3136733, study PRJEB25190) | human gut metagenome | biome: human gut; feature: human-associated habitat; material: faeces | place: Austria | collected 2013
TGCGGCGCCCGCCGCGGGGGCAAAAAGGAAGGGACACCTGCGGTTTCCCTTCCTCTTTGGACTCCTATCTTTCCCTTGTCAGTTAGTCTGGCGCAGATTGCCGACATGTGACCGCTGCGAAACAGGGGAACGACAGAGGATTTTTTCTTCTGTGTCTTTCTCAACCTGTTCGCAGGGTCAGATACATTACTGCTACACATGTGATTTCATCTAAGCAGGCGCAACATACCCGTGTTGCGCAACTCTTTAACATGTTATAACGGATGACACCTGCGAATTTAGGCGTTCGGTACAATCTATCCTCGCAGGCCCTGTCTATCATAACGCGCTTACGAATCGTGCGGCACTGTTATGCCGCACCCAGCGTAGAGTTGCCCGCCTGTGTAGCAGAATAATGGTATCTGACGCTGCGAATACGCGGATACATGAGCGCACGCAGTGCGTCTCTGCGGAAGAAAAAATCCTCTGCCGTTCCCCCATTTCGCAGCGGTCACATGTCGGTAATCTGCGTCAGACCCTCTAAGGAAGAAGGATGATTCACAAGAAGGAGGGAACCTTGGTTCTCTCCTTCTTGTGCCCCTGCCGGGCAGGCAGGACTCCGCTTGCTTCGTAAGCAACAAATCACTATTTCAGCAGAAACTTTCCTATTGACAGCCTGTCGCAGAGTTTTATACAATAAAACAAAACAACGAAACGAGGTGCCTGCTATGCACATCCACCATTTAGCGCTCCGCGTGCGCGATTTCGAGAAATCGCTGCATTTTTACCAGACGCTCACCGAGCTCAAGATTCACACGCAGTTCTCCGCGAACGGCGGCAGCATTGCTTATCTGCAGAACGCCAGCGGCGAAACCCAGCTGGAGCTGATCGGCATGCCGGAGGGCGAGACCGTCAAGGTGTCCGGTATGTTCCTCTGTTTCGGTACGGAGGATATCGCCAGCGCACATGAGCGTGCCGTCCTGCACGGCATGAATCCGTCCGATATCCGTCAGCCGGAGCCGGACGCGCGCTACTTCTACGTTTACGATCCGGACGGTTTGTCCGTGCAGGTGCGTGAATACCGTTAAGGCAATACCGCATAATTGAACAAGAGCGATTTGCGAGCAAATTTTGCGTACTGACGAGGCGCAGTTTTGCGGTAATACTTGATGTATTACCGTGAAACTGCAACAAAGTCAGGGCACAAAATTTCCGCAAAGCACCGCGGCAGCGCGACCGGAGCCTGCGCGAGGAGCCGCCGCTTTAATTATGCGGTGTTGCCTTAACAGCAAGGAGGAATTTTCCATGCCGTTTACCAATCACACAGAAGAAAAGCAGATCGAACGGGCGGTTCTGGTCGGTCTGTCGTGTCCGAGCTTCAACACCGATCAGGATGCGGACGAGCGCACGATGGACGAGCTGCGCGCGCTGGCGGAGACTGCCGGTGCGGAGGCCGTTGCGATGACGCTGCAGCGCCGTCCGGCGCCGGATGCCCGCACGTTTATCGGTGAGGGCAAGGCGGAAGAGGTCAAGCAGCTTGCCGAGATGAACGACGCAAGTCTGATCCTGTTCGACAACGAGCTGTCGCCGTCGCAGATGAGCAATCTGGAGGAGCTGACCGGCCGCACGGTACTCGACCGCTCGGCGCTCATCCTCGATATTTTCGCGCAGCGTGCGCGCACCGGCGAGGGCAAGCTGCAGGTCGAGCTGGCGCAGTACCAGTATATTCTGCCGCGTCTGGCAGGTATGGGCAAGGCGATGAGCCGTCTCGGCGGCGGCATCGGCACGCGCGGACCCGGTGAGAGCAAGCTGGAGAGCGACCGCCGTCACATCCGCAGCCGCATCGACAAGCTGCGCCGTGATCTGGAGCAGGTGCGTCAGGTGCGCTCCGTGCAGCGCCGCCAGCGCAAAAAGGCCGAGCTGCCGCTGGTTGCCATTGTCGGCTACACGAATGCGGGCAAGTCCACGCTGCTGAACACCCTGACCGGTGCGGGCATCGAGGCGAACGACCGGTTGTTCGATACGCTCGACCCGACCACGCGTAAAAAACGCATTTCGGATACGCAGGAAATCCTTCTGTCCGATACCGTAGGCTTCATCCGCAAGCTGCCGCATCATCTGGTGTCGGCGTTCAAGGCAACGCTCGAGGAGCTGGCCTACGCCGATCTGCTGCTGCATGTTGTGGACGTTTCGGACGAAAACTGGCAGATCCATGCACAGACTGTGGATAAGGTTGTGGCACAGCTCGGTGCACAGGATATTCCGCGCGTGATGGTGTACAACAAGGCGGATAAGTGCGACCCGGATGTCATTCCGTTCATTCGGCCGGATGAGGGCGTGAAGATTTCCGCAAAGAGCGGCGAGGGCATTGACGACCTGCTGACTGCCATCGAAAAGGCGCTCGGCAAGGGCAAGCATAAGGTAAAGCTGTGCATTCCGTACAGCGACGGCGCCGTGCTCGATATGCTGCACCGTGAAGCGCAGATCGACTCGACCGACTATGCCGCGGAAGGCACGATTGTCGAGGCGGTCGTGGATGATAAGACCTACGGCAGAGTTTCGACATACATTATGGATAATGAGTAATTAGTAATGAGAAATTAGAAATTAAGGTGCGCGAAGCGCATTTTGAATCATCGCGCATGGCGCGATACCGCAATTACTAACTACTAATTCCTAATTATTTAAGGATTTGCTGATGGAAAAAGACTACTTTGTGCCTTTTGCCGATTACGGCGAGGATAAATTTGAAGAAAAACGCTCCAAGTTCACCGGACGGCTGTGGCACGTTGAAACCGCCGAAGAGGCGGTAGCGAAGATAAAGGAGATGCGCGAGACCTACTGGGACGCGACACACAACTGCTACGCCTACATTCTTCGTGAAGGCAATGTGATGCGCTACTCGGATGACGGAGAACCGCAGGGCACGGCAGGCATGCCGATCCTCGAGGTGCTGCGCCACGAGAACCTGACTGACTGCGTTTGCGTTGTCACGCGCTATTTCGGCGGTATTCTGCTCGGCACGGGCGGATTGGTCCGCGCGTACACGCAGGGCGCGCAGGTGGCTGTCGCGGCGGCCGGTGTGCAGAGAATGAGCCTGTACACGGTGGCGCTCATCGCGTGCCCGTACAATCTGTACGAGATTATTCTGCACCTGTTGCCTGATCACGACTGCGCGGTCGAGGAGACCGACTACGGCGCGGATGTAACGCTGACCGTGACGCTGCCCGCCGGTCGGGAGGACGAACTCAATCGGGCGCTTGCCGAAGCCACGGCAGGGCAGGTTTACGCCGAGGTCATGGAGACCCGATTCATGGGTCGGCGTGTCAAGTAAATATCGGCTTGCAAGGCTCACAAAATTCTGAAAAAATTTTTGTGAAAAAAAGAGGATTTTCAGATTTCGTTTCGTATAACTATTATGTGACGGATTCTCCGAGGCTGAGGAGGCGGTACATATGACCATTCGAGAGCAGAACGAACAGCGCGAGCACGCGGTGCTTGAGCCGTGGGCGACCTTTGCGGACAGCTCCGCAGGCAGGCTGCGCCCGATGGAACCGTGTCCGTACCGCACCTGCTTTCAGCGCGACCGGGACCGCATTATCCATTCAAAGGCGTTCCGGCGGCTGGGCAACAAGACGCAGGTATTTATCTCGCCGGAGGGCGACCACTACCGTGCTCGGCTGACGCATACGCTCGAGGTTGCGCAGATTGCGCGGACCATCGCGCGGGCACTCGGGCTGAACGAGGATTTGACTGAAGCGATCGCACTCGGACATGATCTCGGGCACACGCCGTTCGGTCACGCCGGAGAGGCGGCGCTTGACGAGGTTTGTTCGTTCGGGTTTCGGCACAACGAGCAGAGTTTGCGCGTTGTGGATGTGCTCGAGGATTTGAACCTTACGCGCGAGGTGCGCAACGGCATTGTCTGCCATACCGGCAGACGCAAGGCGAGTACGCCAGAAGGCCGCATTATCCACTTTGCCGACCGCATTGCCTACATCAACCATGATATTGATGACGCGGTACGCGCGGGCATTATCCGCGAGAACGATATTCCGCAGCATTTGAGGAAACGCCTGGGTGAGACGCACGGCAAGCGCATTGACACGCTGGTGACGGCGATGATCGAGTACGGTCAGCGGTATCTGGAGATCGGCATGGACGAGCAGATGCACGCGGACATGATGGAGCTGCGGCAGTTCATGTTCGATCATGTGTACCACGGCACGGCTGCACAGCGCGAGGAAAAACGCGCAAAATCCATGCTGCGCAGTTTGTATGAATATTTTATCGAGCATCCCGACGAGCTGCCGGATGATTACTTCGTGCTGCAGGCCCGGGGGGAGGCGCTCGAGCGGATCGCGTGCGACTATGTTGCAGGCATGACCGACCGCTACTCGATAGCGGTTTATAAGAATTTATTTATTCCGAAAAGCTGGAATAAGATTGAGGATTAACGAAAATGGGTATCATATATTCGTTTTCGTTCGATAAATAGGGAAGGAGGGGCACGAAATGCCGTTTGACCGTATATTTCTGGACGAGCTATCCGCGCGGAACGACATTGTAGAGATCGTTTCGCAATATGTGCAGCTGAAAAAGAGCGGCGCGAACTATTTCGGTCTGTGTCCCTTCCACAACGAGAAAACCGGTTCGTTTTCGGTTTCGCCGGACAAGCAGATCTTTCACTGCTTCGGCTGCGGCGCAGGCGGCGGTGTCATTACCTTTATTATGAAGGCGGAAGGTCTGACCTTCCCGGATGCGGTACGCTATCTCGCCGAGCGGGCGGGCATGCAGATACCCGAACAGGGCGAAGCCGAGCGCAAAGCGGCGCGCCACAGAGAGCGTCTGTACGCGCTCTGCAGGGATGCCGGACGCTATTATTATGACACACTCTGGCGGCCGGAAAACCGAACCGCGCAGCAGTATTTTATCAACCGAGGTCTGTCCCGAAGGACGATGAACCGTTTCGGACTCGGCTATGCACCGGATTCCTTCCACGCGCTCATCGATGCGATGACGGCCAAAGGCTACACGCGCGAGGAACTTATGGACGCCGGTCTGGTCAGCCGCAGCGAAAAGGGACATATTTACGACCGGTTCCGCAACCGTGTCATGTTCCCGATCATCGACGTGCGCGGTCATGTGATCGCATTCGGCGGCCGTGTGCTGGATGATTCCAAGCCGAAGTACCTGAACTCGCCGGAAACGCCGATCTTCCACAAGAGCCGCAATCTGTTTGCGCTCAACCTGTCAAAAAGCACGAAGAACGATTATTTTATCTTAGCCGAGGGCTATATGGATGTCATCGCGCTGCATCAGGCGGGATTTGATTCCGCGGTTGCATCGCTTGGCACCTCGCTGACCGAGGAGCAGGCGCGCATTATCGCGCGGCATACCGACCGCATTGTCATCTCGTATGACGCGGACGGAGCCGGTCAGGCGGCGGCACAGCGCGCGATCGACATCCTGAAAAAATGTGATCTGCAGGTCAAGGTGCTGCGTATTCCGGGGGCCAAGGACCCGGATGAATTCATCAAGGCACGCGGCGCGGATGCGTTCCGCAATCTCATTGAACGCAGTGAGGACCACAACGCGTTCCGCATTGAGCAGATCGCCGCAAAGTACGATCTTGAGGATGATGAAGCACGTGTGCTGTTCCTCAGAGATGCAGCAAGGATGCTCGCTGGCATCGAGAGCACCATTGAGCGCGAGGTCTACGCCGGACGTGCCGCCAAGATGGCAGGCGTGACCGCCGAAGCCATGAACGTTGAGGTTCGGCGCGAACTCGGCATTCAGCGCAAGCGGCGAAAGGCCGCCGAACGGCGTGAGATACGCTCTCCGGTCGGACTGGCGCAGCCGAAGGACAGGTCTCTGGCGTATACCGACATGAAATCCGCAAAGGCCGAGGAGAATGTGCTTAGACTTCTGTTCTCGGACCAGAAATTGATTGCCGTTGCTGAAAAGGACTTGCAGCCGGCGTGGTTTTCCGCACCGGTGCTGCGTAAGATATACGAGCGCGTGCTGGAGCTGAACCGAAATGACCAGATGGTCGATGTGCTGTCCTTTGAGGGATGGCTGGAGCCTAACGAAATGAGCCTGCTGTCCGCGATACTCGAACCCGGCATTCCGGCCGGAGAGCATCGAGGGGAACTGCAGGAATACATAAACACCATACGAATGCAGCGCGTCAAGGATGGAACCATTACGCAGGCGGGAGAGGACCCGCTGCTTACATTCGGACGCATCAAAAAACAAAACGCGGGAGGACAAACGATATGACGAAAGCAAACGCAAATGCAGCCGCAAACGCACAGGAGCAGCAGGCAGCACAGCAGCAGATCCTGCGCGACCTGCTCGCGCTTGGCAAGAAGAACGGCCGACTGACCCTCAAGGAGATCTCGGATGCACTGAGCCATCTGGAGCTGTCGAGCGAGGACATCGACAAGGTGTACGAGACGCTCGAGACCATGGGCATCGAGGTCGAGACGAACGGTGTGCTGGAGAAGGTCATCGGTGACGATGACGACTCCTTTGAGCCGGAGGAAGTGGAAGAGGTTCCGGAGGAAGAACTGGTCGATACCTCTGCCATGGCTGAAACGTTTGCCATTGACGATCCGGTCCGCATGTATCTGAAGGAGATAGGCAAGGTCGATCTGCTGTCCCCTGAGGAGGAGGTAACGCTCGCAGAGCGGATGCAGAAGGGCAACGAGGCCGCAGAGCGTATCGCAAACGAAGGCGATGCCATTCCGGCGGAGGAGCGCGCACAGCTTGAGAAGGATATCAAGCTCGGCGACCGTGCAAAGAAGCGTCTGGCTGAGGCGAACCTGCGACTGGTTGTCTCCATTGCAAAGCGCTATGTCGGCCGCGGCATGCTGTTCCTCGATCTGATCCAGGAGGGCAACCTCGGTCTGATCAAGGCAGTTGAGAAGTTCGACAGCACCAAGGGCTTTAAGTTCTCTACCTACGCAACGTGGTGGATCCGTCAGGCAATCACCCGTGCGATTGCGGATCAGGCGCGTACGATCCGTATTCCGGTACACATGGTTGAGACCATCAACAAGGTTATCCGCGTTTCCCGCCAGCTGCTGCAGGAGCTGGGCCACGATCCCAGCCCGGAGGAGATCGCCAAGGAGATGAACATGCCGGTTGACCGTGTGCGCGACATCCTGAAGATCGCGCAGGAGCCGGTATCGCTCGAGACGCCGATCGGCGAGGAGGAGGATTCTCACCTCGGCGACTTCATCCCGGACGACGACGCACCGGAACCGGCAGAGGCGGCCTCCTTTATGCTGCTCAAGGAGCAGCTCGTTGAGGTGCTCAAGACTCTGACGCCGCGTGAGGAAAAGGTTCTGCGCCTGCGCTTCGGCATCGAGGACGGCCATACCCGCACCCTCGAGGAGGTTGGCAAGGAATTCAACGTAACTCGCGAGCGTATCCGCCAGATCGAGGCAAAGGCGCTGCGTAAGCTGCGTCATCCGTCGCGCTCCAAGAAGCTGAAGGATTTCCTGAACTAAAGAAGCCCAAAGCCGCTTACCGACAGGTAAGCGGCTTTTTTATGAAAACGGGGAATTGAGGATGGAGAATGAAACCGTTATGTTAATTCTCCATTCTTAATTACTGCGATATTCGAGATACCGCAAAAAATGCTTGACCGCCGGAGATGCGTCTATCGTGTTGTAAAACTGCGGCAGAATATTGCCTGAGATCGGCGGAACGGCCAGCTGTGCAAAATGCCGTCACAGGCTTCCCTTTGTCAGATTGTGCGAAGGGTGTTTTTTTCTTCCTTTGTGAAGTAGCACTAAAATTATATCATTTTATTTGTAAGAAATAAACAAAAGCGAGCGATTTTGCTGAAAATCTTTCGGAAATGCAAAAAACGAAGGAAAATTCGGATTTTTTATCAGAATGTGTGCGAAACGTACACTAAGTGGCCGCCGCTGTTATTCGACGGCGTTGTGAAAAATGCTACATGAAAATTGCACAAAAAACTGCTTGCATACCTGGTTTATATGGTGTATAATAACGAACAAGGGGAACGATCCCGCAAAGAGAGGATTGCTCCCGCGAAACAAAGCGCCCAGGAGTATAACGTGCCGGCAGGGCACGATGACAGGTTAGGGCAGGGGAGTGTAATATAAACTATGGCGAATTATCCGGTTAACAAGATCCGTAATGTATGTCTGATGGGTCACGGCGGCGACGGCAAGACCTCGCTGGTCGAGAGCCTGCTCAATATCGCCGGTGTAACCGACCGCGTTGGCAAGATCGCGGACGGCAACACGGTTTGTGACTTTGATCCCGAAGAGATCAAGCGCAAGTTTTCCATTTCCACGGCTGTAGCGCCGGTAGAGTGGAACGGCTGCAAGATCAATCTGCTCGATACCCCGGGTTTCTTTGATTTTGAAAGTGAAGTGCAGTGCGCACTGCGCGTTGCGGAGTCCGCGCTGATCGTCGCAACCGGCAAGTCCGGTCCGGGCGTCGGCACCGAAAAGGCTTGGGCTCACTGTGAGGAGCACGCAATGCCGCGTATGTTCTACATCTCCAAGATCGACGAGGAAAACTCGGATTACTATAACTCTCTGCACAAGCTGCAGAAGCAGTTCGGCGTATCGGTAGCGCCGATCGTTGTCCCGATTTTTGAGGGCAACCGCGATACCGTCGGCATTGTGGACTGCGTTATCCGCAAGGCGTACCGTATGGAAGGCAACAAGCGTGTCGAGATCCCGATCCCGGACAACATGAAGGACCGTATCGATCAGCACCGTGCAGCACTGTGCGAGAACATCGCCGAGCTGTCTGAGGATTTGATGGAGCGTTACTTCGCAGGCGAGGAGTTCTCGGATGAAGAGCTGATCGCCGGTATCCGTCAGGGTGTGAAGGATCTGGTTCTCGCGCCGGTATTCTGCGGCACTGCTGCAACCGGTATCGGCTCCTACGCACTGCTCAAGGGCATTGCGGACTACATGCCGTCTCCCGATGAAAAGCCGGTCGAGATCTGCGAGGACGAAAAGGGCGAGCTGATTGAGATCAACTGCACCCCGAACGGCTCTACCTGTGCATTTGTATTTAAGACGGTCGCTGACCAGTACGGCCGCTTCTCCTACTTTAAGGTTATGTCCGGCGAGGTCAAGCAGGATATGACGCTGGTCAACAAGCGTGCCGATGCAAACGAGAAGATGGGCCACATCTTCACTGTATGCGGCAAAAAGACGACCGAGGTTCCGGTGATCGGCTGCGGCGACATCGGCGCGGTTTCCAAGCTGGTTACCACCAAGACCGGCGATACGCTTTCGATGAGCGTTCGCAAGGTTGAGCTTGAGCCGATCGAGATTGCGCCGCCGTGCTACACGCAGGCAATCGCGCCTAAGGTAAAGGGCGTTGAGGAGAAGATCTCCACCGGTCTTGCTCGTCTGCATGATGAGGATCCGTCCTTCGATACCGAGTTCAACGCGGAAACCAAGCAGCACCTGATCTCCGGTGCCGGCGATATTCATCTGGACGTTCTGTGCTCCAAGCTGAAGGATAAGTTTGGCGTAGAGGTTACGCTGACCGACCCGATCGTTCCGTACCGCGAGAAGATCCGCAAGGCTGTTACGGTAGAAGGCAAGCATAAGAAGCAGTCCGGCGGCCATGGTCAGTACGGCCACGTTAAGATGGAATTTGCACCGTATGCCGAGGGCGATTACCTGTTCCAGGAGAAGATTTTCGGCGGTTCCGTACCGAAGAACTTCCATCCGGCAGTTGACAAGGGCATTCGCGAGGCGATGGAGCATGGCGTTCTGGCCGGCTATCCGATGGTTGGTCTGCGTGCAACCCTGCTCGACGGCTCCTACCACGATGTAGACTCCAACGAGCTGTCCTTCAAGATGGCGGCCCGTCTGGCCTACAAGGCTGGTATCCCGCAGGCAAATCCGGTTCTGCTCGAGCCTGTCTGCTCGCTCAAGGTCGTTATCCCGGATTCCTACATGGGCGATGTTATCGGCGATCTGAACAAGCGCCGCGGCCGCATCATGGGCATGAATCCGCTCGACGGCGGCAAGCAGGAGATCGTAGCCGAGTGCCCGATGGCAGAGCTTGGCGATTACGCGATCAAGCTGCGCTCCATGACGCAGGGCAGAGGCTCGTTTGTTTCCCAGTTCGAGCGCTACGATGAGGCACCGGTTCCGGTACAGGAAAAGGTTATCGCAGCGAATAAGGCTCGTCTGGAGGCGCTGAACAAGGAATAACATTCCCTGCATTTTGTGAAATTGAAACCGGCTGCGTGAGCGGCCGGTTTTTCTTTGGGAAAATTGAGATGTAATGATACGAAAATGGAAAATTGAAAATGGAGAATGGAAGATGAAATGTAATCGTAGGGCGGGGTACACCAGAGTGGCTTCTCTTGCGGCTTTGCCGCAATTCACCTTCTGCCTCACCCCGCCGGATGTAAATTCATCGGCAGCATTAATCTCGTAGGGGAGGCCATTGGCCTCCCGCACTATGGTTTAATGGATGCGTGGGCGACCACTGGTCGCCCCTACGGTTACACGATTGCAAGTGATTTACAAACGGCGGGGTGAGGGCACCCCGCCCTACAGTATAACGTAATCTTTACGTTCATTCTCAATTCTCCATTTTCCATTCTCCATTATGTCAATCGAAAAATTAACTTGTTGAATCATTGGGCTTTTTCTCCTATAATGAGATTTGAAGGGGGGTCTGCCCATGAAGAACAAACGAATGCGCTATATATCGATAACGGCGGCTATCCTGCTGGTTTTTGTGCTGCTGATGCTGCTGTTTTCCAACCGATCGGGAGATTTCAGCGCAATGGAAGCGCAGGACGGCGTACTGGATGCAACATCAGCGGATTTTTCGTCGGCGGTATATGAGATAGACGGTGAATGGACGTTCTATCCTGAGGTGCTCGGCAGCGGCGCAGAGCTGGACGCTGCCCAACCGGGAGAACGCGACGAATCCATTCCATACGGCTCATATCGGCTGAAAATACGCGCGCAGCCGAAACAATACCTGACACTCGGCGGCTACTCATTTGATTACAGCACGCGTGTGCTGGTAAACGGCAGTGAAGTGCTCGAAATCGGCAAGGTGGGGGCGTCTGCGGCGGAGTCTGAGCCGCGCATCGACTACATGCTCATACCGATTTACACCGGCGAGGATGGTACAGTCGAGGTGGTCTGTCAGTACGCGAATTTCGTGCACCGCGAAGGCGGCGGTCTGACGCAGATGCATCTGTCCACTGCGGAGAACATCGACCGCATGCGCCGAAGCCGGAATCTGTATTCGCTGGTGCTTGGCGGTTCGCTGTGCCTGTTCGGCATGTATTTTCTGCTGTTTGCGGTCTTTCAGGGCGAGATCAAGTATGTTTTCCTCGCGGTTATCTGCGCGCTGCTCGGTCTGCGCGACCAGAATTTCTATGTGCTGCATCTGCTGCCTGCAAATTACAACTGGGCAGTTGCATATCGGTTTCTGGTGCTGATGATTACGCTGCAGCCGTGTTTTCTGCTGCTTTTGCTGCAAAGCCTGTACGAAAAGCTGGCGAAGCCGATTGTTGTGCGGTGCTATGCGGTGCTGTATGCCGTGCTGGCGGCGGCGCATTTTATCCTGCCGACGCAGGATATCGCACCGCTGAGCAGGATCGGGTATTATCTCTCGATGCCGTTTTTCCTGTATCTGGTCGTACAGCTGATTCGGCGGTTCTGGCGTATCCGGCGGCTTGAGTGGGACGACGTGCTCGTTCTGCTCGGCTATCTGCTGCTGCTCGGGTCGAATGTATACGAGGCGGTATTCGGCCGTATCGTGACGACCATTACGCGCCACGGAGCGGCACCGCCGTATCTGCTGGTGTTCGTATTCCTGATCGCGGGAGCCATCAGTTTGAAGATCAACCGCCGGGAACAGGAGCTGTCCGAGAGCCGCCGTCAGCGCGAGGTGCTGACCCAGCTCAACCGGCTGAAAAGCGAATTTCTGCACCAGATGGCGCATGAACTGAAAACACCGCTCACGGTCATGAGCGGCTACGCGCAGCTGACCGACTGGCAGCTTGGCACCGGAGCGGTCAGCGCGGACGCGCATGAACACATGCAGACCATTTCGTCCGAGGCGCAGCGGCTTTCTGCGCTCGTATCGCGGCTGATCGACCTCGCCAACGGCGGCTCACCCGATATTGAGATGGGCGTCATTGACGCGGCGCAGCTGCTGTCCGGCGCGGCGGATGTGTGCCGTCCGATGCTGGAAAAGAAGCACAACCGGCTGGAAAGCGACAGTGGAGAGGGCATTACGCTCTGGGGCAATACGGAAATGCTGCTGCAGGTGCTCATCAACCTGACGGTCAATGCCAACCGTCACACGGAGAACGGCGTGATCGCCTACCGCATTGCGGACGAGGGTGAGTGGGTGTGCCTGCGTGTGAGCGACACCGGCAGCGGCATTGCACCCGACCTGCTGCCGCATATCTTTGAGAAGGGCTGCAGCGGCGACGGCGGCAGCGGTATCGGCCTGACGATCTGCGCGGACGCAATGAAGATTCACCACGGCTTGCTCGAGGTGGAGCACACCGATGCAGACGGCACGGTGTTCCGGCTCGAACTGCCGAAAAAGCCGCTCAAAACACAAGGAGAGAACGATTGTGGAAGATAAACTGATTTTGCTGGTGGAGGACAACCCGCACATCATGGCGATCAACGATGCGGCACTGCACATGCGTGGCTACCGCACCCTGCAGGCGGAAACTGCGCACAAGTGCCGGGAGCTGCTGTGCTTTCACGCGGTGGACTTGATCGTGCTGGATATTCTTCTGCCGGACGGCGACGGCGTGGCGCTGTGCCGCGAGATCAAGCAGGAATACGATGTGCCGATCCTGTTCCTGACCGCTATGGGCGAAAATGAGGATATCGTCAAGGGACTGACCGCAGGCGGAGACGATTATCTGACAAAGCCGTATGATCTGGAGGTGTTCATGGCCCGCGTGGAAGCGCGTCTGCGTGCGGCGCACCCGAAGGAACGCGCAGTACGGCTTGGCCCGCTGCAGATGAATCTGCTGAGCGGACGCGCGTACATCGGAGAGACCGACCTGAACCTGACGCAGAAGGAATTTGCGGCGTTGCTGTATCTGGCGCGGCACCCGAACCGCAGCGTCAGCGCGCAGGAGCTGTACGAGGCGGTCTGGCAGCAGCCGATGGGAGCCGACCCGCATGCCGTGCGCATGACGATCTCACGGCTTAAGCAGAAGCTCGGCGGCGAGGATGCGAGGGTCACGGTCAATTCGTACCGCAGCAGCGGCTATCGGCTCGAGGAGCAATAATTGAATATTTACAGCGGACGGCGAAGGTAACAAATTTGGTACCTTCGCCGTCCGCCGCCTTTTTGCCCTTATACTGAAAGTACGGTGAAATACCTGTATCCTCGGACGGTGCTCCGCGGTAAAGCAAGGGGAAAGCCGTGGAAACCGTTTATTTCATAAGGCAAGGAGGAAGAAAGATGAAAAAACGAATTTGCAGTTTGCTGCTGATATGCAGTATGCTGGCGGGTCTGCTGCCGCAGATCGTGCTGCCGCAGGCGGCGGCAGCGGATACTGCAGCAGCAAGAGACGGCTTTGGTCTGCCCACGGAAGAAAAAACGGGCATAACAGACACAGCCACACTTCGGAATAACCCATACGGCACGCTGGGATGGGTTCCGCTATTCCAGAACCACGAGCTGGTTGTAGCCGGTGTGGACTCGGATGAGTTCCAGACGACATACGAGGGCGCCGCCAACGGCAAGGGCAGTCAGATGTCTACGTTCCGGTGGAGCAACTCGACCAATGTCGGCAATGCTGAGCGTATTGCGACTGTGGCGTTTGATCCGAACGGCACCGGCAAGGATGAATACATTGCGAATCTGGTATTTGATAAAAGTTCGGAACGGCTTCGTCTGTATGTGACGAACAAGGACCGCAAGGTATCGAACGTTGTCCAGATTGGTGACGATGATGACAGCAGGTACATCAAGAAACTGAAATTTTACCAGACCCGCGCTATGCTGAGTCTGGCCGCAGGCGACTTTGACGGTGACGGCAAGGACACGCTGATGATCTATACGCCGGGCAATAACAAGGATACGGCTACTGTAGACAGCATTAAGGAGTATACGTTCAGCGGCAGCACACTGACTGACAACGGTCGCGTAATCAACCTCGGTGACGTCATCGACGGCGGCCGAGACGCGCTGAAGGCCATGCTGTACCACGACGGCAACGGCGATAACGAGCTGCGCGCGCATCTGAGCGTTGATATGGAAGTCGGCGACGTGGATATGGACGGTATCGACGAGCTGGCAATGACGGTCAATGTCAATGACCTGAAGGAGAAATCGTATGACGGTCATACCGACTACGAGAAATCCTATCTGACGGTTTACGATTACAACAACAATAAAAGCTGGAAGCAGATGATGAACAAGAAGCTGCTGAACAGCAATGACGGTGCAAGCGGTCGTGCCCGTTTTGCGGGCGTAACCATCGGTTATGTCAGCAATGCGCCGAGCGGCAGTATGCCGCCGGAAGTTGTTGCGGTAGGCTACTACGATAAGAATGGTAATTATCAGGACTGCGACTTCGACAAGAGCAAGCTGCTGGCGTACAGCTATCAGTACAGCACGAAGGATAATTCGTGGACAGAGAAATGCAAGGCCACCGAAGTTGTCACCAACGGCTTTACCAATACCGGCACCAAGGGTGACGATGTGCAGAATCCGATCGCGGTAGCGGCTGTTGCAGCGGACGGCGTGAACACCCAGGAATATCTGTTCATTTCCGGCAGTATGTATAAAGTTGACCCGGCGAACGGCAAGCAGATGTCTATCCTGGAAGGCTCGGATAAGGGCCATGACCGCTGGCTGGGCGGCCGACTCATCAACAACAGCGGTATTCTGGACTATGCTGTCGGCAATTTTGACGGCAACAAGCAGGGCATGGAACAGGTATACTACGTTGAGTACCGCAAGCAGGAGACCTTCGACAAGCAGTTTTTGAAGATCGGTCAGCTTTACAAAGGCTCGGCTGGCAGCACGTTCAGCCGCTGGGAGGATGACTGGACATACTATGACAAGAGCAACTGCAATCTGGCGATTGCAACGGCAGATGTAAACAACGATGCCATGCTCGCGAAGATCAAAAGCGTCAGCACCGGCTACACCGACCCGAAGGTAATGGCGATTCTGGAAGCGTCGCCGCATTTCGCTGAGGTGAATGACGGCGATATCGGAAACTCGCAGACCGGAATCGGATACAGTAAGGATAATACTGTAGCAGTAACGGCATCCGGTTCGTTTGGTTTTGATATCATGGCGGGCTTTGAATATGTTGCACCGCTGATTGAGACCGGCGGTGGTGTTGAATTTAATACCAGTCATACCTTTACTGTTGGTGCAACAAAATCTACAAGCAAGGAAATAACGGTCGAGTATTCTAATGATACGAACGACAATATGGTGCTCATGTATGCAACACCGATGACATATTACGAGTATCAGGTGAAGTATCCGGATGGCACAAAGAAGGGAAATTCGCCGAAGCTGACCAGTTCTATGACGCTGGCGGTTCCGGGTAATCCTTCGATGAACATGGTTTCGGTAGATACTTATAATAAGGCTGCTTCGGCGTACGAGGGTATGCAGCAGATTGGCAGCAACCTGCATCTGGGCACATCCGGTCAGCCGAATACGTATCGTTCCAGTCTGCCGAGCGGTTCGCATTCGGAGCAATCCGGTAAAGTTGGTCATTACAAAGATTCGGGTACACAGCTGCAGAGTTTTACGACTGCAACCAGCAGCGGCGTAAACTTTGAGTACTCCTATGAGGGTTCGGTGCAGATGTATGGTGTAGTTGGTGGCTTCAAGGCTGGCGGCGGCTATCACTGGGGAGCAAGCGCCGGAACCGAAAAGGTAAACACCAATACGATTACCAAGCTGGGCTCTGTTACCGGCGGCGGTGATTCGCGCTATAACTTTGACTGGAGCTTCGGCACATGGACGGTACCGTTCAACGGCGATGAAGTACCGGTACTGGGCTATGTTGTCAGCAATGTGACGGCACCGCCGTCTCCGGCGCAGGATCTGTCGCTGAGCGAGCAGACCACCAACAGCATGGTGCTGTCGTGGGAATCCGGCGACCGTCCGGCAGAGTATTACAAGATTTACCGCTATCTTGAAGATAATAAGGAAGAACCGTTCGTATTGATTGATACTGTGGATGCGGCTGAATCTTCGAGTGGTCAGTATGAGTACACGCTGAAGGATCTTGCACCTAATACGAAGTATCGGTATGCGATTACCTCGGGATATTACACCAGTCAGGAAGAATCGGTTGAAAGCGAGATTATTGCCGGTACAACTCTGGCAAATGATAAGAGCCGTCCGGACATCAACGGACCGGATAACGTAACCGTTCAGATGAACGGCTCGGCGACCTTCAATGTACTGGCTTCTGTACCTGCTGAGTACAGCAGCACGAGATACCAGTGGCAGCAGCGTCTGCCGGGCAAAAAGTGGGGCAATATTGAAGGGGCAGCTAAGGACAGCTATACTGTAAAGTCGGTAACGAGTGACCTGAACGGTGCGATGTACCGCTGCGTGGTAACATGTTATGACGGCGCAAGAACGCCCATTTCGTTCTACAGCGATGCGGCAACGCTGACGGTTGGTACACCGCAGGCAACCGCCGGTTTGACGGTATCCGGTACTTCGGAGGGCAGCGGCACTCAGGAGAAGCCGTATATCGGTCAGAGTAATTTCAACACGGTTAAAACCACGACAGAATCCGTAGAGACAACCGTTCCGTGCACCGTAGAAGTCGATGGCATGACGCTGAATGTTTACAAGGTAAGCAATCAAGCGGGTGCGGTACAGGGATATGTCGGCATCGATGAAAAGAAGGAAGATGACGGTTCGATATCGACCGTATACTACGCCGTAACAAAGACTGGCGAGACGTATACCGTAGGTTCGAAACTCACCATGAATACCACCTATCAGTGGAAGAACGGTGAGACGGCAGTAACGGTGCCGAGTACAATTACGCCGGAAACCGTGGTGATAGACAAAAACGAAAACGAAAACGCAAAAGCAAAAGCGTTTACGCTGGCCAGCGAAACGAATGTACCGACAGACGCGGAATACGACGAAAGCAAGTACCGGAACGGCGAGCAGTACCTGATTCACGGTAAGGATACTGTGACGGAGAACGAAACCACGTTTGACCGCTATATTCTCAGTACAATGGCTAAGTCGACCAGTGGTAGCGCCGGTGCGGAAGAGGACACCTATACCGTCAAGTATTATCAGCTGGTGAAGAAGACAGAGAACAGCTATGAACGGACCGAGCTGACCTGCACACAGCAGACGAAGCTGGGCAATTATGAGGAGCCTTCCTTCACACTGGTAACAAAGGAAACTACGGTTGAAAATAGGGTTACTACCTCTACGCCGGGTTCCGGTACGGCGCTGACCCTGACGACGAAAACGGCGGAAAAGGCGGAAAAGAACGGCTCTGCACTCGGCAATGTGGAGTACACGCTGACGATTACGAACACGTCGGACGGCACGGTCAGCACGATTGTCGGCAGAACAAACAGCAGCGGCACGGACAGCAAAACGTGGACCGCACCGACAGCCGGTCTGTATGCCATCACGACCACTGCGACCGGCGGCTTGACAAGTGAGACGGTATATTATCTGGCAGGCGTGCAGAGTGTAGAGGACGGCGCTGCCAGCACAACGGAGACCGTTTACACGCTTGAAAGCAAGGCCGACGGAGAAAACAAGATTACGAGCGTATACGGTACGCCGGTTGATCTGACCGTGCAGCAGCAGACTGTAACGAAAGATAACAAGGGTGTTACCGCAGGCAGCAAAACAGAGGTTACGGAAAATATCACCTACACATGGCGTCAGTCCGGTCAGAGCGAGAGTACGGAAACGGCTATCACTGACAGCACTTTCCGACCGGAGAAGGCGGGAACCTATATCATCACGGCATACCAGAATTACAGCGATACTTCCAAGCGCACCAAGCTGGCCTCCACGACCATTACGGTAAAGCGCAAGCCGTTGGAGCTGTATGTAACCTGGGATAAGGATAACAGCGAGCATACTTCGACAGAGGCACCGGACAGCAAGAGCGCATTGGTGGTCAAAGCGGATGCGCTGGAGACAGGTGACTCCCTGCCGTCGGCAATTACAGCCGTATGTGCGCTGTATGATGACAAGGGCAATCGAAAGAACGTCAGCGGCCGCTTTGAGGTAACGATTGCGGTCAACGGTGAGGACGAGGCTGTGAAGTCGCTGCTCGAGAAGTACGAGCTGAATCTGACCAAGCGCATGCTGGTTGTCAAGCAGGACACCCTGAGCGTAACCTATCGCGCCGGTGAAGGCGGCTCGCTTAGTGCAAGCTACAACAGCGGCAACCTCGACCAGAAGTTTGAAAGCGGTAAGAACATCGCTAAGAACACCAGGCTGATATTTGATGCCAAGAGCAACGACGGTTTCATTGTAAAGGAATGGAAGGTCAACGGTCAGTCCATTACCGGTAATACAAAGTACAAGGTGACGGAGATTCTGTCGAACGGCAAAAAGGTCGGCGAACGACTGACGGTAGCGGCGCTGACGGAAAAGCTGGACGTAGAAGTAGCCTTCAGCAGTGATTCGCACACGATTACCTTCAGCAGCGGCGAAGGCGGTAAGCTGACCGCAGCACTGAAGGACGGTGGTGCAGTCACGACCGGACAGAAGATTGCGGAAGGCACAAATGTGACGTTCACGGCTGCGCCGAACAGCGGTATGTCGGTAGCACGCTGGGTGGTGGACGAAAAGCCGTATTACTGGCCGGGTACGACCGATTTGTACCGTGAGTCCACACTGACACTGGAAAATGTGCAGAAGGACCGCAAGGTAGCGGTAGAGTTCAGCAAGGCAGGCACCTATAAGCTCACCTTCAACATCGAGTCGGAAACCGGCAGCACCTTGCCGTCCGTGCAGACCTCGGCGAAGCTGGCAGACGGCACAGCGGCAGATCTGAATGCGGTGCCGGAAGGTGCGGCAGTAACGTTTGCACTGGAAAATCTGGGCAGCAACTACACGGTCAAGACGTGGAAGGTGGATGGTAAGGAAGCCGCAAATTCGGGTACGCAGAAGCAGTTTACGCTGCGCAATATCACTGGAACGCATACGGTTACGGCTGTGATCAATGCGGCGCAGGAGGTAACGCTGACCTTCAAGGCAGTGGATGCAAAGGGTGCCCCGATAAATGCAGACATTGCTTCCGTTACCGCAAAGATTAAAAACGGCAATGCGATTACCAGCGGCAGTACGGTCGGCAATTATTCGACGATTGAGTTTGCTGCTGCGGTAAACGAGAATTACTACGTTTCTAAATGGACTGGTGCGGAAGCGGATGCAAAGGATTCGACAAAGGCCTCCATCGCAAGTCTGGAAAAGACCACTGAGGTTATCGCGCATATCGCGGAGAAGCCGCAGGTGACGGCGGCAGCTGCTGAGAACGGCGCGGTTACAGTCAAGGGCACGCGCGTGAACGAGGTATCTATCACGAAGGACAGTACCAACACGCATGTTGATTATGACAGCGCGATTACCATCACGGCGGAGCCGGAGGAAGGCTACTACGTTAAGAGCCTTACCGTTGGCGGCAAGACGTTTGATTATGATTCTCAGAATACCTATCAGTCGGGTACTCGCACGGAGACTGTAAAGAATATCACGGCAGATACTGCGGTGACGGCTGTGTTCGGCAAGGAACCGGTTATCGTGTTCTCCGGCACATATGCGGATATTACCGCGCAGAACGGTTCGCTGAACAGCGGCAGCTTTGTATTCATGCACACGCCGATGCTGGAATTCCTCGCGGCGCCGCATTTCGGTTACGAGCTGACTGCATGGACGGTGAACGGCAATGCAATCACAAGCGGGATTGAGCAGAAACCGGAGGAGAAGCAGCTTTACAAGCTGACCGGTCCGATTACTGCAGATCAGACCGTCGTTGTTACGGCAGCCGAGATCCCGCAGTACGACTTCACCCTGTCCGTTGATTCGCTCGGTGACGAGGGAGACGGCGGTACGGTTTCCGCAAAAATCACCCGCAAGGGCATGCGCGCATACGAGCAGGAGAACCTCAAAGCAGGTACGCATATCTTCTACCGTGACTCGGATATCACGATTACGGCGGTGCCGAACGCAGGCTACCGCGTACAGGACTGGACCATCAACGGCCAGACCACGGCGGATACCGCAGTGAGCAAGACGCTGAGTCCTCTGCAGGGTGAAACGACGGTTCAGGTTCGCTTTGTCAAGCTGGTGACCGGCATTACCTTCGGTCCGACGCACGAAACAAGCGAAGGCGGCTACTTGAGTGAAGCCATTGCGAACGGCGAGTCTATCCTCGGTGATGCGGCTACCGGCGCGAATATTGCGGCAAGCGTGCCGATCAAGTTCACGGCAGAGGTAAAGCCGGGTTACGAAATCGAAGGCTGGTACGTCAATAATATGCGTGACGAGGAAGCAGGCAATTCGGAAACCTATATCTATCCGAATACGACCAGCGCAAGCTCGATTTACATTGCACCGAGGTTCCAGCAGGTCGAGTACAACATCACCACCGGTGATAACGTCACCGTAAACGGACAGAACAGCACAACTGCACGCGGCGGCGAGTCGCTCACCTTTACAGCAGTACCGCCGGCAGGTCAGAATGTGACCGGCTGGACGGTCAACGGCAAGGCAGTTGCCGGTAACGGCAATACGCTGACGTGGACGGTCGAGAACGGCTGTCTCACGAAGCCGAACGTAACGGCATATCATGTTGAAGCACAGTTCAGCGCAGGAGAGTACACCGTAACGTACAGCCAGCCGGCGGGCGGCACGCTGAGTGCATCGGTTGCAGCCGGCACACAGGTCAACGGCGGCACTAAGGTTGTCTTCACCGCAGAACCCGATAAGGGTTATGAGATTGACGAGTGGACGGTAAACGGTCATTCGGTTGCCAACAGCGGCAGCACCTACACCCTGAACGTAACCGAAGACAGCACGGTTGCAGTCACCTTCAAGGCAATGGTTCCGGTCAGTGCCGTGCGGGACGGCAGAAACGGCAATATCGCCATCACCGCAAACGGCAAGACGATCACGGACGGCTATGTTTCCTCCGGTTCGGACGTAACCTTCACCGTAACGCCGGAGAATATGGACGATATGGTGCAGGCATGGCAGGTGAACGGCTCGACAGTCGCTGAGATGACCGATATGGCAGATGCACCGCTCACTTATACGGTCAAGAATGTAACCGCAAAGACTGAGGTTTCTGCAACGCTGATTGAGCGCCCGACATACACCATTACGGTAACAAGCGAGGGCAGCGGTACGGCGTCGGCAGAACCGGCAAGCGTCAAGCGCGGCGGCGGCACGACTATTACGGCAGTGCCGAGCAGCAATAGCTACTACCTCAAGGAATGGTCGGTTAACGGCGGTGCTGCACAGGCTGCCTCCGGCAATACGCTGGCACTGACGGAAATTCGCAGAAATACCACAGTCAAGGCCGTATTTGACGGCGCAATCAACTACGATGTAACCCTGGATGTTCAGGGTGCAGATACCGGCACAACGGTTGCTGCAGCGGCAAACGGCAAGGCCATTACGCCGCAGAAGAACAGTCCGGCAAGTGTTACCCGCGGCAGCAAGGTCGTATTCACGGCAACGCCTGCCGTAGAAAACGGACGAAACAAGCAGATGGTCGCACAGTGGACGGTAAACGGTGTAGATCAGAATAACATCTCTAACGAGCTGGTTATCCCGAGCCTGACCGGCAAGACCGATGTGGCTGTCAAGTTCGTTCCCTACGAAGGCTTCGCTATCCCGACCGGCGACACCGGCTGGAAGGTCTCCGATGTGAAGCGCGTACCGAATGATACGCAGCCGACGAGCGAAATCCGCAAAAACGGCGATCTGACATTCACAGTCGGTCTGGCAGGCGACTACACGGTAATCAGCAAGCTGATCATCAACGGCTACGACTGCATCAACGGCAAACTTGTCGAACATGCAACGCTGCACGGCTGTGACGCAGTGGAAGCCAGGAAGAATGCAAACGGCAGTTACACCGTCACGATCAAGAACGTAACGGCAGTGCCGGATATGAGCGTAGAAGCGCATCAGGTAATCATCGGCAGTCTGACCGTTCCGGAGAAATTCAAAAATATTCCGGAACTGGATACAGTCGAAAAGATTCAGGCAAAGCTGACAGCGGAACTGACCGGCAGGAAGGATGGCGTGGCGTTCTACGACATCGCGCTTAAATACTATGACGGCGGCAAGTGGATTCCGGTAAACGAAAACAACTTCCCGGATGAAGGCGTAGACGTTGTTCTGCCGTATCCGAACGGTACGGACAGCAAGGATACCTTCCAGATCGTCCATATGCTGACAAAGACCGGCTCCGAGGGCAAGATCGAGAATGTTCCCCATACCAAGGAGACCGATGGCCTGCGGTTCCATGTAACCAGACTGTCTCCGTTCGGCGTAAGCTGGACGAAGTATACCGCGCCGACGACGGGCGGCGGCGGCGGTGGCGGCGGCGGAGCCGTTGCCCCGACCACTTACGACATCGTGATCCCGTCCGCGCTGGCGAATACCGTCAAGGCGGATAAGACCAAGGCGGCCGCAGGCGACACCGTAACGCTGACTGCTGCCGGAGAAGGTACGCTGACTGTCACGGACGCAAACGGCAAGACGGTTGCCCTGACCGACCTCGGCAGCGGCAAATACACCTTTAAGATGCCGTCGGCTAAGGTCAGCGTGGGCTTCAAGACCACCGCAGACCAGCCGTGCGATGGCGGCAAGGATTGTCCGTCCGCACCGTTTACGGATGTAGATACTGCAAAGTGGTATCATCTGTCTGTTGATTATGTGCTCACGCACAAAATGATGAACGGCGTATCGAGCCGTGCATTTGCACCGAATGCCAACCTGACGCGCGGTATGCTCGTGCAGATCCTGTATAACCTGGAAGGCAAGCCGAAGGGCACAGCGGCGAACTTCTCGGATGTGCAGGCTGACGCATGGTATGCCGAAGCAGTCGGCTGGGCAGCGTCCAATAAGGTCGTAACCGGCTATGCAGACGGTACCTTCCGACCGAATGCAGCCGTCACCCGCGAGCAGGCGGCAGCGATCCTGTATCGCTACGCCCAGAGCAAGGGTATCGACGTAAGCGTGGGTGAGAATACCAATATTCTCAGCTATGTGGATGTTCAGCAGGCAAGTGAGTACGCGATTCCGGCTCTGCAGTGGGCAGTCGGCGCAGGCGTGCTGAACGGTAAGAATGGCGGCCGTCTGGCACCGACCGGCACCGCCACCCGTGCTGAGATCGCAGCGATCATGCAGCGCTGGTGCGAAAACATCATCAAGTAACGGCAGACAAAACAGCAGGACAGAGAAAAGGGCTGACCCGACGGGTCAGCCCTTTTTTTATGCGGTTGAATAATGGAGAATGGAAAATTGACGTGACGATTTTCTGTTGCGTGGGCGGCCAATGACCGCCCCTACGGTTACGCGTGTGCAGGTTGTTTGATACGGTGCGCCGAGTCGTCGCACCCTACGGTATAGTCTTACATCAGATACAATTCGTAGATGCCGTCCGTAACAACGCGCAAACGAGTTGCGCAACACTGTTATGTTGCGCCTGCGAAGAGTAGCTGGTATGTGTAGAAGCAATGTATCTGGCACTGCGCAGAGGTAGAGAAATGGGAGCACACTGTGCTCCCCTACGGAAGAAAAAATCCTCTGCCGTTCTCTTTTTCGAAGCGGTCGCCGGTCTCTGGTCTGCGCCAGACTATCTTAGGAAAGGGGTGATTCACAAGAGGGTGGAAACCTTGGTGTCTACCCTCTTGTGCCCCTGCCGGGCAGGCAAGATT
>OLSC01001315.1_pt1 | contig 23574 bp, 21 predicted proteins | sample 1672881 | NCBI WGS metagenome assembly OLSC01 (sample SAMEA3136733, study PRJEB25190) | human gut metagenome | biome: human gut; feature: human-associated habitat; material: faeces | place: Austria | collected 2013
AGAATCTGCTTGTCCGCCGTATGTATGTTGTGGCAAATCATGTCCTGCCGGAAGCGGACGCACCGAAGAAAAATGACGGTGCTGTCCAGCTTGACCTCTTCACCGACTATGCCGCCGAAGAGGAAAAGCGGAAAGCCGAAGATGCCGCCTTGGAACGTGAACGAAAAATTCAGAAGGCGGCTCTCGCCATCAAGAAGAAGTACGGAAAGAACGCCATCCTCAAGGCGATGAATCTTGAAGAAGGCGCAACGGCAAAGGATCGGAATGCACAGATCGGCGGGCATAAGGCGTAACGCGAAAGGATTAGAGCGATGAATTACTTGACCGGAATAAGACTCAATGGGTTTCCAGAACAATCATCATATCTTGCTAACTTGCCAGTAGTCAAATACCTACAATCACTTGAAGAATTGGCTTTTGAAAAACCGGTAACTTTTTTCGTTGGTGAAAATGGGACGGGTAAATCGACATTACTTGAGGCGATTGCGGTTGCATTGGGCTTTAATCCAGAGGGAGGGTCCAGAGATTTCTCCTTCTCAACAAAGTCATCACATTCTGTTCTCCATCAGTATCTAACCACCATTAAATCCGGTTATCCCAAAGACGGATTCTTTTTAAGAGCAGAAAGCTTTTATAACACGGCAACATATTTAGATGAGCATAGCACTCTCCTTCGTTACGGTGGAGTTTCTTTTCACGCTCAGTCCCACGGAGAGTCTTTTTTGTCCCTTGTAACAAACCGTTTTGAAGGAAACGGACTTTATATTTTGGACGAACCCGAAGCAGCTCTTTCTCCGCAAAGATTGATGTCGTTGATGATTGCGATTGATGAGCTTGTCGAAGAAAACTCTCAGTTTGTCATTGCCACACATTCTCCTATACTCATGACATATCCCAAGGCTGAGATTCTCGAAATGACCGACACTGGGATACACAAAGTCAAATATTCAGAGACAGAACATTATAAAATCACAAAACAGTTTTTGGATGACCCTGAACGAATGCTGAGATACTTATTCCGCGATTAAGGGAAAGGTCTGGATGTGAAATGGAAAAATACAGAGAAATAATCGACCTCCCTCACCACGTCTCCAAGACGCGACCACAGATGCCAATGTCAGATCGGGCGGCGCAGTTCGCCCCCTTTGCTGCCCTCACCGGCTACGATGCTGCAATCAAAGAAACCGGGCGTCTGACCGATGAAAGGATTGAGCTTGACGAGGAAGCACTGACTGCATTGGACATGAAGTATCAGCTTCTCATGGATGCCCTCGATGACAAACCGGAAGTCACCATTACTTACTTCCAGCCTGATGAGCGGAAGGCTGGCGGCAAATATGTATCAGCAGTCGGTACGGTCAAAAAAGTCGATGATTTTGAGCGGCGGATCACTATGCAGGACGGCTCGAAGATTCCGATGGATGACGTTCTAATCATTGACGGAGAGATATTCTCGTCCTTAGAATAATGTCGCTTGCCATGCGACCAAACGAAGTGAATACCGAAGTACAATATGACTGTAAGGTGAGACGCCAAGCAGTCATATTTTTTATATACGGAGGTACTGAACATGAGAAAGAACTTGACGGAGATCGTATTCATCCTTGATCGCAGCGGCTCTATGAGCGGGCTGGAAGCAGACACCATCGGAGGCTTCAACTCCATGATTGAAAAGCAAAAAAAGGAGAATGGCGAGGCATTGATCTCTACCGTCCTCTTTGACAACGTGAGCGAGGTTATTCATGACCGTGTACCGGTTCAAAAGGTCGAGCCGATGACCGACAATGACTATTCCGTTCGCGGCTGCACCGCGCTTCTGGATGCTATCGGCGGAGCGATTCATCACATTGGAAATATCCACAAGTACGCAAGAAATGAAGATGTCCCTGAACATACTCTGTTCGTCATCACAACGGACGGCATGGAGAATGCAAGCCGCCGTTATGACAGCGAGAAGGTCAAGAAAATGATTGAGCGTCAGAAGGAAAAGTATGGCTGGGAGTTTTTGTTCCTCGGTGCAAACATCGACGCAGTTGAGACGGCAAGGCATTTCGGAATTGGTGCAGACCGAGCGGTCAACTACCACTCTGACCATGAGGGAACGCAGCTCAACTATGAAGTTCTGAGCGAAGCGGTTTCTGCTGTCCGATGCAGCGTACCACTGGCTACGAATTGGAAAAAGCGTATTGATGAGGACTTCAATTCCAGAAAGGACGGGAGAAAGTAATGAGAACAATCACCGTAAAAGGGACAGGAAATGTCTCCGCAAGACCGGATTACATCATCCTATCTCTGAACATTGAAGCAAATTCAAAAAACTATGACCTTGCAATGTCGGAAGCTGCCGAGAGAATCGAAAAACTGCAAGGTGTCGCTGTCCGCGTTGGGTATCGTAAGGAAGACCTGAAAACCACGAGCTTTGATGTCCAGACAAGGTACGAGAATGTCAAGGATCGGCAAGGTAATTACAAGCGAGAGTTTGCCGGATATGCTTGCAGCTATCGCTTGAAACTTGCCTTTGACTTTGACAGCAAGCAGCTTGCAAAGGTCATTTCTGCGATTGCGGATTGTGGGGCGCAACCAGAACTCAGCATTGCGTTCACCGTGAAAAACCCGGCAAGAGTCAGCGAAGAGCTGCTGATCAATGCGACGGAGAACGCCAGGGCAAAGGCGGAGATTCTTTGCAAAGCATCAGGCAGTACGCTTGGGCAGTTGCTCAACATCGACTACAACTGGGGCGAACTCAATGTTTTTTCCAGAACAAGCTACGATGTTGAAGACTGCATTCAGCCTCTCATGGCGATGAGCAAGTGCGCCGCACCTGAGATTGAGCCGGTTGATATTGCTGTGACAGACACAGTGGCTTTCACATGGGAAATCCAATGATTTTTTGACTTTTTTGAAATCCGGTACTCAACAAACGCTCTTATTGTGTCCGTTGTAAAGTGAAGGGACATTTCACGGAGTAATCTTCGTAGAATACGATTTTGGGAGATTAGCAAGCAAATCCGGTGAGTACCCACCGGAGAAAAATCAGTTAAGGAGACCCTGCCCTTAACATCAGATTTTTGCTTGTTGGGATAGTCCCAAACCCTTCTAATCTTTACGACGGAGGGCGCAGCATGGTACGAAGAACACGAGACATTCAGAAGAAGATTTGGCTGACACCACAGGAAGAACGGACGATTGCAAAGAAGATGGAGATGATCGGCACGGAGAACTTCGGTGCGTATGCAAGGAAGATGCTGATCGACGGTTACATCATCGTTGTGGACTACACAGAGCAGAAAAGGCTCGCCGCCGAAATCAATAAGATCGGTGTGAACATCAATACCGTCTGCCGCAGAATCAACTCGACGGGACGATTCTATCAGGACGATATTGACGAGCTGAAAGAAAAGATGGATGCTGTATGGCAGTTACTAAAATCAAAGCAATCCGAGGAACTTTGAGCAAGGCAATCGCGTACATTCTGAATCCCGAAAAGACCGACGAGAAGCTGCTGGTCTCGTCCTACGGCTGTGCCAGCGAGACCGCAGCGCGGGAATTTGAATGGACGCGGAAAATAGCCGAGCAAAAAGGGATGAATCCGGTCAGGATCATAGCCCGTCATGTGATCCAGTCCTTTGAAATTGGAGAGGTCACGCCGGAGCTTGCCCACGAGATCGGCAAGCAGTTCGCGGATGAAATCCTCGGTGGAAAATACGAATATGTGCTGACTACGCACATTGACAAGGACCATGTTCATAACCATCTGATTTTCAATGCGGTTGACTTTGTGGACTACCACGCATACAAGAGCTACAAGCGGATTTACTATAATATGCGTGAGGTCAGCGACCGGCTCTGTAAGGAAAACGGTCTCTCTGTTATCCCTCCCTCTCAGAACAAGGGCATGGGCTACAAGGAGTACACAGAAGCCAAACGCGGCACGAGCTGGAAGCAGAAACTCAAGCAGACCATCGACCGGCTTGTCATCACAGCCAAGGACTACGATGACTTTCTGCGGCTCATGCAGGAAGCCGGTTATGAAATCAAGACCGGCAAATACATCTCCTTCCGCGCTGAAGGTCAGGAGCGGTTTACCCGTTCTAAGACCATCGGAGAAAACTACACCGAGGAACGCATTAAGGAACGAATTGCTGGACGGACGCCCCGAAGAAGTCAGAGACAGACCGTACCGAAAAGCATCTCTCTCATCGGAGATATTCAGGAGCGGATTAGGCTCATCGACAGCAAGGGCTATGAGTATAAAGCCAAGCTCACGATCCTCAAGGAAGCGGCACGGACACTCAACTATCTCACGGAAAACAACTTGCTCCAATACGCCGATCTTGAGAAGAAGGTCGAGGATGTTCATAGCTCCTATGACCGCACCGGCAAGGAACTGAAAGGCGTTGAAGCGCGACTGCGGGAAGTCCAGCCGCTTATCAAAAACATCTCCAATTATCAGCGCCTCAAGCCTGTCTATGACGCCTTCCAGAAGGAAAAAGATAAGACGGGTTTCAAGGCAAAGCACGAAGCCGAGCTTGTGATCTTTGAGGCGGCGCGGAGTACACTGCTTGCCATGCAAGGCGATGAAAAACTGCCGAGCTTAAAGACGCTGCAAGCAGAACAGCAGCGTCTTCTCGATGAGCAGCAGCGGCTCTACGATGAACGCGCAAAGCTCAAAAAGGAAGCAAGGATGATCGACACATTGAAGGCAAACGTGGATGATTTCCTCAAGCCAAACGCAGAGCGAGACCAAGAGTATCAACGCAATTCACAGCGCGAATAAAGAGAAACGGCAAGGCAGCTTTCATGAATAACTGCCTTGCCCTTTTTGAAAATCAAAACCATCAAGAACTTGCATCTTTTTTGTGAACTTGTGCATGAGATAATTGCATTCAAAGAGGTTTTCGTGTATAATAGAATGGAAGTCATGATTAGCGGATGAGTAAAGGGGTGCGTATCATGGGAATCAGCTACAAAAAACTTTGGATGCTCCTGTTAGAGCGGGACATAAAGAAGTCCACCTTCCGGCAAGAGCTTAACCTTGCATCCGGAACATGGACGAAACTGAATAAGGGGGAAGAAGTGTCCCTCTCTATTTTGCTGCGCATCTGCGGCTATTTGAATTGCGACATCGGAGATATTTGTGAGGCTGTGCGGACGGACAACTGATAGGTCCTTTTTCCGTGCGGCTTTTTTATATACCAGTGGAGACGAATTAAATGTTTGTGCGTAGCAGGACTGTTACAAAAAAAGGAGGATAACAGATGGACATTGGCGTAACGATAAGCAAAGTCCGAAAAGAATACAGAGAATACTTACGGGAAACTCACCCGGACTGGGCTGACACGACTATCAGCACCCATGTTTCCGATGCGTTCTATCTGTATCAAAACACTATTGCGCTGTCCTTCTGGAAGTGTTTTGAAAGTGATGCCTCTATGGAGAAAGCGAAGGGCGAAATCTTCGACTACCTAAAACAAGAAGTAATGTCTGATCGAGCAGACGAACGCACTGCACAGTATTATAGAGATTTGAAGCGGCTGAAAGAATTTATTGATTCTAAGGGCGGCGTCAAGACGTATATCGGTTATGAATATGACTGCGAAGTCATTGTCTACAAATATGCTAAGATGGTTTATGATCGCACAATGGAGATGGACGCTGCTGTAAAAGCCATGTGTCAGGAGGTCCCGTGCTTTGGAGAAACCTCGCACAAGCTGACGATCATGCTCTTTGCGTCCATGATGAAGGGCATAAAATACACTCGCAGGTCCAACACTGAAACTACGGTTTACTTCATCGTCCACATTGGGAAAGACTACGGACAGGAGCAAATGGTCAATGCTCTAAAAGCCACTCAGGAGAACATTAAATATTACTACGAGCAAACCGGCAACAAGTCTAACAGCATTCGTAGAGGATGCAAAAAGATCGTCGAAGAGAACAACATTGATATATCCTTCGACGATGAAATCTTTGATGGAATCATTCCGAAGGAGAACACAGATACAGCTCTTTCATCCGACGCTACTGCAACACACTATTGGCTGTACGCAGCGGGTGATGGCTCCGCAAATTGGGAGAATGATTATGCCGAAGGGATTATGGCTATCGGCTGGTCTGACCTTGGCGATCTAATGGAATATAGCTCCAAGGAAGAAATGCGGGCAAAGATGAAAGAGGTCTACGGGGATACTGGCTCATATAAGAATCAGGTTCTTGCTACATGGCAATTTGCAAACGAGCTGAAACCCGGTGATGTTGTCTTTGTTAAAAAAGGCAGAAAACAGATCCTCGGTCGCGGGTTGGTCGAAGGCGAATATGTTTTTGATCCTGAACGCGGTCAATATGCCAATACCCGAAAGGTACGCTGGACAGATAAGGGCGAGTGGGAATTATCAGATCAGGGTGCTATCAAAACGTTGACGGATATTACGTCCTACACAGATTACGTCAAGAAGCTGCAAAACATAATTGACGGAGACAAGCACGAAGACAGCTTCGACGATGCCGCTGATGAGGAAATCACTTTCGAGCCATACACCGCTGATGATTTTCTGACTGATGTGTATATGGACGAAGATCGGTATAAGGTTCTCAAGTCGCTGCTTCTAACCAAAAAGAATGTAATTCTGCAAGGCGCACCGGGCGTGGGAAAAACCTTCGCAGCAAAAAGACTGGCATTTTCTATCATGGGAGAAAAGGACACCAACCGTGTGAAAATGGTTCAGTTTCATCAGAGTTATAGCTATGAAGATTTCATCATGGGTTTCCGCCCGACGGAGACAGGATTTGAACTGCGAAAGGGCGTATTCTACGAGTTTTGCAGGCAAGCTGCTGAGGATGATCGTCCATACTTTTTCATTATCGACGAGATCAACAGAGGCAATCTCAGCAAGATTTTTGGCGAACTCTTCATGTTGATTGAGAGTGATAAACGCGGTGTCGAATTGCAGCTTCTATATGCAGATGAGCAGTTCTCCATTCCAAGTAACGTCTATATCATTGGCATGATGAACACTGCTGACCGTAGCCTCGCCATGCTGGACTACGCACTTAGACGTCGTTTTGCTTTCTTTGAGCTTGCTCCGGCATTTTCGTCTGCTGGATTCAGAGCATACAGAACGAAAGTCAATAACCCGAAGTTTGACCGGCTCATTGCAACAGTTGAGCAGCTTAACGACGTAATTGCAAACGATGACTCGCTCGGTGAGGGGTTCTGTATCGGACATAGCTATTTCTGTACAAACGCAACCATCAACGATGAATGGATGCGGTCTGTTGTCGAATATGAACTGATACCTCTTTTGAAAGAATACTGGTTTGACGAGGCAGTTAAAGTGAAGGATTGGAGCCGCACATTACGCGAGGTAGTCAAATGATCCGTGTCCAGAACGTTTATTATATGCTGGCTTATGCGTTCCAAGTGCTGCATGAGCAAGGGTATAAAAATGTCGCCACCGAAGAGTTTGATAATGTGGCTGAACTTCTGTCTGCTATTCTCTGCCGTGGAGTATCTGTCCAGATAAAGAGAGGCTTAATCAGACAATACATTTCGAGAGAGGAAGCACTTGCGTCTCCCCGTGGGAAACTTGAAATTGGTGAATCCATAAAGACACAGGTTATTCGCAAGAAACAGCTCGTTTGCAATTATGATGAGTTTTCGGTTGATGCCTACCCCAACCGAATCATCAAAACAACAATGGATTTGCTGCTTCGTGGAAGTATTTCAAAAGCCAGAAAAAAGGAGATCAGGAAGTTGATGATTTTCTTTGATGGCATCAGCATATTGGACATCCATAGTATCAACTGGGACATTCAATATGACCGCAATAATCAAACATATCGGATGTTGATAGCCGTTTGCCGATTTGTGATAAAAGGGCTTTTGCAAACGACAGCCGATGGCTCAACAAAGATTATGGATTATGCAGATGATCAAACAATGGCGAAGCTATACGAGAAGTTTATTCTCGGATACTATCAGCGTGAGCATCCAGAGTTAAAAGCATACTCTCCACAAATTGCGTGGCAAGTCACAGATGGCTACAGAACGCTCTTGCCGACGATGCAGTCCGACATTGTGATTACGAATAAGGCAGCAAAGAAAACGCTTATCATCGACGCCAAATACTACACGCACAATATGCAAATGAAAGCACCGTACATGACGCAGACGCTTCATTCCGGAAATCTGTATCAGATTTTCACCTATGTGAAGAACTGGTCTGCCGCGCCGGATGAGGTCGTTTCCGGTATGCTTTTATATGCGGGAACAGACGATGCGATTCAGCCAAACAATGATTATCAAATGAGCGGGAATCAGATCAGTGTGAAGACATTGGACATGGACTGCGACTTTTCTAAAATTGCAGCGCAGCTCGACAGCATTGCTGATCGGATAAAGTAGAGCGTAGGCACTGGACAGCCGTTCTTCTAATCTCACCGCTTCTTAAACAAGCAGATACGCTCTCCGTGGAAAGGAGCAATCATGAGTATACTTGAAAATCCCATACCGAATGAGGTGTTGGATAATGCAACAAGCCCTCTCACCGATGACAGGGCAGCGTACAAAGACAGCACCTACGAGATCGTTTCAAAGGTGGCTTACCTGATTGGTGTGCCAAAACGCATCTTTGACAACGAACATGAAGCCCCAAAAGTTGAAGTATACAATCGGTTGGACAGTGATAAAACAGCTCGGATTATAAGACATCTTTGCATTGTACGAACTGCGATTGAGCGCAATTTCAAGCGCATCAATGAACGCATGAGATTCCAGTATGAGACCATTCTGAGTATGCCGGAATATGTTCCGCAGGAAAGCATAAACCAGCTAAGTCTTGACGGAGTGAACTTCATCAAAAACACCAGCAAAAAACTGTGCCAACACGTTGTCGAGATTAACAGGTTGATTTGCGATAGAATCAACAACTGCAAGAAGCTCTTTCCACTCTGGATAAATTGGGATTACATTAAAGCACTTTTCGTCATGCCTGATGGTTTGAAGGAAGATGGTACAAGAGTGGCTGCCGACATTTATTACTCTCATTTGCTTTTTTATCCCTATCAGATGTACATAAACTGGCAGCCGGAGGAAGTCGGCAACATTCTTTACAATGATAAGAAGTTCGTTACCTTGCTGTACAGTTGGAACAACGACTATTTCACCGAATATAGCAAAGTCTCAGATGCGGGGAGTTATATCAAAGGAAGTATTTATGAGTTTATTGAGAGCAGCGAAAAGACTGTTATCGTTGTCGATTGTGAAAACTCTGATCCCTACAAGCTGTGTGCTACCTTAAAAAACCTCGATCACGAGTATACACAAAAAATTGCGTCGATCATTCTCTTTGATGATGTGCATACCGCCTCCGCATGGAGGATATTAGACAGCTTCACCGCAATTCATGTTGAACACATGATGATTGAACGGGTGAAGCAAAGCAAGTCACTCGTTGATGTCATGCTTATTGCCCGAACTTGTCAGGAACACTACAAGAATAACGTCGATTCCTTTATTCTTGTTTCCAGCGACTCCGACTACTGGGGGTTAATCTCGTCTCTGCCGGAAGCACGTTTTTTAGTTATGATTGAACGAGAGAACTGCGGACCGGACTTGAAGAATGCACTTCTGAATGCAGGGATATTTTATTGCTATATTGATGACTTCTACTCTGGGAATGCCGAGGACATCAAACTCGGCGCACTTTTCAAAGAAATGGAGCGTTATATTGACCAAACCGTCAGGCTCAATATCAACGAGATGTTCAGTGCCGCTTTGAAGGCAACGCGCATTGAGATGAGTTCGTCTGAGAAAAAACAGTTCATCGCAAAGTACCTAAAAACAATGCAAATGGAAATTACAGATGATGGTGACGTGGTTTTGCAGTTGAAACGAAAATAAGTCCGGTATTTGGGACACTTGCTATGATAAAATAGAAATGAGGACAGGCTGGCAACCAACAAATGATCCTCAAGTATTGGAGATGAAGATATGGCATACCAAAGCGAAGCGGCTCTTGAACAGCAGTTTATTGAGCAACTGACCAAGCAGGAATATTCCACAGTCGCAATTCCTGATTATGACGCGCTGGTGGAGAACTTCAAAGTTCAGTTTGAAGCCTTCAATGCGCCAAAGCTGGATACGCCTATCACCGATAAAGAGTGGGAGCGTATCTTCAACCTCATGCTCGGAAAGTCTGTTTTCCAGAGCGCAAAAATCTTGAGGGATAAGTTTGTCCTTGAGCGTGAAGATGGTACAAAGGTATATCTGTCCTTCTTTGATCAGGACCACACGAAGAACATTTTCCAAGTCACTCATCAAACAACCGTGGTTGGAAAATACGTCAATCGTTACGACGTTACGATTCTCGTAAACGGCTTGCCCCTGATCCAAGTAGAATTAAAGCGCCGTGGCATTGACATCCGCGAGGCAGTCAATCAGGTCATGCGTTATAAGAAACACTCCTACAACGGGCTGTATCATTTCATTCAGCTCTTCATTGTCTCCAATGGTGTTGACACAAAGTATTTCGCCAATTCCGACAGAGACTTGATGTATAGTCTTGCTTTCTTCTGGACTGATTTCAATAACGTCCGCATCACCAATTTGAAGGACTTTTCGATTTCTTTCCTTGCAAGGGATCACATCATTAAAATGCTGACACGCTACACCATCCTAAATGATACCGATAAGATTTTGATGGTCATGCGTCCCTATCAGGTTTATGCCGTAGAAGCGCTGATCCGTCAAGCAACGCTTACAAACCGGAATGCGTATATCTGGCACACAACCGGCGCGGGCAAGACGCTTACATCCTTTAAGACGGCGCAAATCCTCGCAGCAAATCCGAACATCAAGAAAGTCATTTTCCTTGTTGACCGAAAAGACTTGGATTCTCAGACAACCGAAGAGTTTAACAAGTTTGAGGCTGGCTCCGTTGATGTGACAGATCGCACCGATGTCCTTGTCCGCCAGATGAAGGACAAGAACAGGCAGCTTATCGTCACCACGATGCAGAAGATGGCAAACGCTGTAAAGCGCCCTCAGTACGAGAAAGTAATGGACGCATACAAAGACGAGAAGGTTGTCTTTATCATCGACGAGTGCCACCGCAGCCAGTTTGGGGATATGCACAAGGACATTGTGCGGCATTTCAGAAAGGCACAGTTTTTCGGCTTCACGGGGACACCTCGGTTTGAAGTCAACGGTAAAACTGAGGGTAAAATCACGCAAACAACAGAAATGCTCTTTGGTGAGTGTCTTCACAATTACCTGATTAAAGACGCCATCTTCGATAATAATGTTCTGGGCTTCCACATCGAATACATAAAAACAATGGAGGGTGATTTCGACTGGGATGACCCGACACTCGCGGACGCGATTGATATAGGCGAACTCTATATGTCCGATGAGCGAATGTCTCTGATCGCCAATCACATCATCCAGAACCACAAGGCAAAAACCCGAAATGGACAGTATACGGCTATTTTTGCCGTGTCCTCTATTGATGCCCTTGTTAAGTATTACGACATTTTCAAGAAGATCAAGCATGACCTGAATATCAGCGGCATCTTCTCCTACGGGCAGAATGAGGATGCCGAGGGCAAGGACGAGCATAGCCGTGATTCGTTGGAGCGTATCATCAAGGACTATAACGAGATGTACGGAACCAATTTCTCCACGGATACGTTCTCAGCTTATCACAAGGACATCTCTGACCGAGTAAAGGGAAAGAAAACAAAGTCGCTTGATATTCTCATCGTCGTGAATATGTTCCTGACCGGATTTGACAGCAAGCAACTCTCTGTCCTTTATGTGGACAAGGACTTGAAGTATCATGATCTCCTGCAAGCCTATTCCCGCACAAACCGCGTTGAGAAGGAAACAAAGCCCTTTGGCATTATCATTTGCTACCGCAACCTCAAAAAACGCACCGACGACGCGCTGACACTTTTCTCTAAGAGTCAAGATACATCCGGCATTGTTGTTCCGGGTTATCAATACTTCGTGGAGAAGTTCAACGAAATGGTGATGAAGCTCAAGGAAATCGCACTGTTCCCTGAGTCCGTGGATACAATGCAGAACGAGGACGATCAGAAAAAGTTCGTCGTGACCTTCCGTGAGCTGACAAAGTACCTCCAATCGTTGCAGACTTTTATCGAGTTTAGCTTCGATCAGGATGCTCTTATCATGTCCGAGCAGGAATACCAGGACTACAAGAGCAAATACCTCATGCTCTACTCAAGGCAAAAAACAGACCGCGAGGTTGTTTCCGTCCTGAACGACGTTGACTTCTGCATCGAATTGATGGAGAGTGACAGGATCAATGTGGCGTACATCATGAACCTGATTCGCAACATCCATTTCGACGATCCCAAACAGAAGGATTACGATATTAAACACATTAAGGACGAGCTGGGCAGAACCGACAATCCGCAGTTGCTTCGGAAAGTCGAAATCCTGCAAGCGTTCTTGGATCGTGTTGTTGTCGGCTTGGAAAGTGCGGATGAAATTGATGCAGCATATAATGACTTTGAAAATGAAGCAAAGCGCGAAGAGATCGTTGCCTTTGCGAAGACTGAGGACATTGACGCATCTATGTTGACGGATATTATTTCGGAATATGAGTTTTCTGGCACAATGGATGCAGGAAATATCCGAGATAGGATTGAGAAGCCCTTGCCGCTTTTGAAGAAGCGCTCCCTTGTAAATAGGATTGTTGACTTCATCCGGCAGCACACAGAGAAATACCAATAAGGAGAGAGACAAATGGATAATTCGATTCAGGCTCATCAGAAAGAGCTTTGCAATAAGCTATGGGCAATGGCAAATGCCTTGCGCGGAAACATGGAGGCGTATGAGTTCAAGAACTATATCTTGGGCATGATCTTCTACTACTACCTTTCCGACAGGACGGAGAAGTATATGGCGAATCTTCTCAAGGATGACGGTATCGGTTATGAAGAGGCGTGGGCAGACGAAGAATATAAGACCGCCGTTATCGAAGAGGCACTGCGCGATCTCGGCTATGTCATCGAGCCGCAGTATTTGTTCCGCAAGATGGTCAAGATGGTAGAAAACCGCTCCTTCGACATTGAGTTCTTGCAGAGTGCAATCAACGCCCTAATGGAGTCCACAATCGGAAACGATTCTCAGGAAGACTTTGACGGACTGTTTTCTGATATGCAGCTTGATTCATCAAAGCTCGGTCATACTGTCAAAGATAGAAGTGCTGTTATGGCAAAGATCATCGCTTCGCTGGACGAAATCAACTTCGGCGTGGATGATACCAAAATTGACGTTCTTGGTAACGCCTATGAATATCTGATCGGTCAGTTTGCTGCAACTGCTGGCAAGAAAGCCGGTGAGTTCTATACGCCATCCGGTCCTGCCGAATTGCTTTGCCGTCTGGCTTGCCTCGGTCTCACGGATGTCAAGGATGCAGCCGACCCCACTTGTGGCTCTGGTTCACTGCTGCTGCGCCTCAAGAACTATGCCAACGTGAGAAACTACTATGGACAGGAATTGACCTCCACGACTTATAACCTCGCCAGAATGAACATGATTCTGCGTGGAATCCCGTATCGCAACTTTAACATATACAACGGTGATACCTTAGAGCATGACTGCTTCGGAGACATGAAGTTCCGTGTTCAGGTTGCCAATCCGCCTTATTCTGCAAACTGGTCTGCCGATATGCACTTCATGGAGGACGAGCGTTTCAATGAGTATGGCAAACTTGCTCCGAAGAGCAAGGCTGACTTTGCCTTTGTTCAGCACATGGTTTACCACATGGATGAGGACGGACGAGCCGTTGTTCTCCTGCCGCATGGTGTCCTGTTCCGTGGTGCTGCGGAGGAAGTAATTCGCAAGCACCTTATTCAGAAATTAAATGTTCTGGACGCGGTAATCGGTTTGCCTGCAAATCTGTTCTTTGGTACGGGCATCCCTGTCTGCGTTCTTGTCCTCAAGAGAGAGCGCAACGGTAACTCTGACAACATCCTTTTCATCGACGCTTCCAGTGACTTTGAAGCTGGAAAGAACCAGAACATCCTTCGGGAGTGCGACATTGACAAGATTGTTGAGACCTACGAGCGCCGTCAAGATGTTGATAAATACGCTCACGTTGCAACAATGCAGGAGATTGAAGAGAACGGCTTCAACCTGAATATCCCTCGCTATGTTGATACCTTTGAGCCGGAAGAGGAAATCGACCTCAATGCTGTTGCAGCAGAAATCCGCAATATTCAGGCTGAGATCAAGGGCATCGACGCACAACTGAAACCGTTTTTCGATGAGCTGGGACTTGATTTTCCCTTTGATGTGGAGGGCAAATAATTATGGCAAATGTATCCTCAAGTAACGGTCTCGAAAAGCGTCCGAAACTTCGGTTTCCGGGCTTTGATGAGCCGTGGCAGTCTACTTTACTATCATCCGTATTTACAAAGAACACCAAGAAGAATACGGATGGACAAATAACGAATGTTATCTGTAATTCTGCAAAACAAGGTTTGATACCGCAGCGCGAATACTTTGACAAGGATATTGCCAACAGTGACAACACCAGCGGATATTACATCATTGAGGAAAATGACTTCGTATATAATCCGCGAAAATCAGCAGACGCTCCATACGGTCCTATAAGCAGATATAAATACGCGGAAGCCGGTATTGTATCACCGCTGTACCTTTGCTTTAGAGCTAAGAAGGAGATCAATCCTTCGTTCTTTGAATGGTATTTTCGATCTTCTGCGTGGCATAGGTATGTTTATATGTCCGGTGACAGCGGAGCGAGACATGACAGAGTGAGTATAAAGGACGACACTTTCTTTGCAATGCCAATCAATCTACCGTCAGCTCACGAGCAAGAGCATATCGCCTCATTCCTTGAGAGAATTGACCAGAGAATTGAAAAACAACGAGCGTTAGTCGAATCCCTCAAGAAGTATAAAAGAGGTGTCGTGAAGGCAATATTATCCAAGCGAATACGCTTTGCTGACGATAGGGGAAATTATTATCCTGAATGGTCAGAATGTACACTTCAAGAGGTAGTTGACTTTCTTGATGGACAGCGCAAGCCTCTTGAAAGTGCTGATCGAGCCAAACGGCAAGGAAAGTACCCTTACTATGGTGCATCGGGGATCATCGACTATATTGATGACTACATTTTTGACGAGCCGCTGCTCCTTCTCGGAGAAGATGGGGCAAATATCATTAATCGTAGTTTTCCATTGTGTTTTATTGCAACGGGCAAGTATTGGGTGAATAATCATGCTCATGTAATGCGTCCTCGCAAGGGACAGAACATCAAGTTTATATGCGAATTACTCGAAAGTCTTGACTATACACGCTACAATACCGGAACAGCACAGCCAAAGTTAAATCAAGAGAAGTGCCGACAAATTGCTCTTCACCTTCCGACATACGAAGAGCAGTGCCATATTGCCGAATTTCTTTCTCTTGTTGAGCAAAAGAGTATTCATGCGCAAACAGAACTTGATAGTTTGCTCCGAACGAAAAATGCCTTAATGCAGCAACTCTTTATATGAATAGCTGTTGCATCAGTGATGTGCGAAGAGAAAACAAGGCTTTCAAGGAGATTTCCTCATTACATAATTTTTGATCGAAGGCTTTCAACATTCCACAGATTTTTCGCTGTTCCTCCATTTCTGGTATAACAATATTGAAGTCTGCTATTTGTTGGAAATTCAGACCTTCACGACTACCTCCGTTCTGGCAATCCATAACTTGTTGCTGGATGCGATCCGACAAGATCTGTTGCAAAAGGAACTCCGGCAGCAATCTTTCTTTGCTTTCTTGAGAAAGGCGTATTATGCACACATGCTGGTTCACATTCGCACGATCATTAGATGTATAAATGCAACTACGACCTATTGACGCACCGGTAATATTCAAAAGTACATCACCAAAACGCACTTCCGATGATTGCATGGTACTATTTGTTGCTTCGTCGATGAACGAAACCTCGCTTATGTCCAGCGTTCCCCATAGCACATTTTGACTTCGCAAGAACATTATGCCTTGATTGGCATATACAGAAGACCCACCTTTCGGAGTCTTACCACTACCAATTTTAGAGCAGCACGCCCCTAATTTGCACTTGCTCCATGTTCCTTGGCTTTTCCGATTATCCGTCACGAAATAGGCTCGAAGCAATCCTCTTTTATACTTCTGATCAAGTACGCAGAAATAGCTATATGACAGACGAAATCCCTTGCAATAGCGGAAAATCTCTGCTACTGCAAGGGATTTTACTTTGAGTTGAAGTGCAGATCAGCCTATAAAATAGACCTCAAGTAACGGTCTTGAGAAGCGTCCGAAACTTCGGTTTCCGGGCTTCGATGAGCCGTGGAAGGTGTTCAAGGCAGAAGAACTTTTTCAGAATGTTACTGACAAGAATCACCCGGACGAAACTGTGCTGACGATCATTCAAGGAAAAGGTACACTTCCAAGAGAGCAAGCTGGTCGTAATATCCACTATGATGATGCGTCTTTATCTAACTATAAGAAGGTTGAACAAGGAGACTTTATTATTCATCTGCGCTCTTTTGAAGGTGGTCTGGAAATGGCAAATGAAGCTGGAATAGTCAGTCCAGCATACACCATCTTACGCTGCAAGCGTCCCCATTCAAGCCTATTCTATGACGCATACTTTCATACAGATGAGTTTATCAACCACAATCTTTCAAAGTCTGTTGAAGGCATCAGAGACGGACGGCAGATAAGCTACGAAGCATTTAAGTGGCTCGGAATACCATATTGTGAGCCAACTGAGCAAGAGAAGATTTCCAACCTATTTGCTGCGCTCAATGAAAGAATCGCAAAGCAGCGTGATTTGGTTGAGTCCCTTAAGAAGTATAAAAGAGGTGTCATGAGAGCCATTTTCAGAGGTAAGGCTATCCTTTTCTCTGAAACAACAAAATGGAAATCTGTTCGTTTGGGTGACGAATGCACCTTCTTTTCGGGAGGTACGCCCAGATCAACCGACAGCAGTTTTTATGGAGGTGAAATTCCGTTTATTCGTTCCGGTGAAATACACGGAGCAAAAACAGAACTCTTTTTGACCGATGACGGTTTGAAATATTCATCTGCTAAGTTGGTTTCCAAAGGCGATTTGATTGTTGCTTTATATGGTGCAACAAGTGGCGAAGTCGATATATCCCAAATTGACGGAGCGATCAATCAGGCAATTTTGTGTATTCGCCCCAAGCTGGTAAATCGAACTTTCTTAAAATACCTTCTCGAAGATAGCAAAGATGACATCTTGAATACTTATCTTCAAGGAGGACAAGGAAATCTTTCAGCAGAAATAATCAAAAACCTTGTTTTCGACATACCGGATGATCGCTCACAGTCAGCAGTTGTTGATTTCCTTGATATGATTGATCAGCGTATCAGCAAGTCTCTCATGAAATTAGAGAGTATTGCTACGCTTCGTTCTGCTCTAATGCAGCAACTTTTTATATGAAAAGCTGCTGCATAATGCCTCTGCGATGTTCTATAAGTGCATTAAGCTCCTGCTGTGTATGCTCAATTCTTCTGTCCATTGCTGCTAAATGGCTACTTATTTTATGTTGGACATCAAGATCAGGCACTTTGATCATCAGCTTCTCAAACTCCGATTTACTCAGAATTGGAAGAGTTTGCATTGAAACCTTGCTTCGGTATTCTGGGAAGAAGTTCTCGAAAGCGTAATAAATAAACTCATGATCGAAGCCCTCTGATACAACAAGAGCGTTAATCTGTTGATTGGTAATCATGCTGGTTTTCGCTATACCAAGTTTTCCAATAAGTCCGATACAAGTTACGATAACAGAATTTGGTGGTAGTGGTCTACCTAAAGCAAACCCCTTCGGTGATACCCTCTTTTCAGTAGATGAGATATACTTCTGTTCGCCAACATCCCCCGGCGCACAGAATAAGAGATCACCGTCATAGTTGCTTCTATCATTAGTTGGAGGCGTACTTCCGGTTATGACTTTGCCTATTTGCGAAACTGAGCATTGTGTCCATAGCTGAGTTTTGTCATCGGAGAAATAGTGCATTAGCAGTCCTCTTTTATACTTCTTGAGGGATGCAAGGAGTTTTTCTTGTGCAGCGATGCGTTCATCTATTTTTTTGAGAAAGTCGGCTATGTGCTTCTGTTCAGTGGACGAAGGGAGATGAAGTGTCACGCTCATATAATCTTCAAAGGAGATGTTGAGCAGCCCATCCATACGAACGCTTGACGATACGAGCCGTTTTAGTTGCTTATCCATTTTTGCGTTATTGAGTGCCATCGCAATAAACGGTGTATATTCGTGATCATTGATCTTGAAACAATGATACACATAGGGGATTCGTGCTTCTGGCTCAGTCAGCTCATAACAACAGCCAAACTGTTTAGCCTTAGATGCGCCGTGATTATACGCCAATTCTCCTTGTTTCAAGAGAATGTATTTTTTGAGGCTCTGTCCTGCATTGTCTCTGGAATACTTTTCGGACTGCATAATAAAGCCATTTCCAGCACTAAGCATCATAATAGGCGCGTTAGATTTCGGATCGGTGCGATTCACTAGAGACGCTATTTCTCCTAATGGAGTAGTTCTGTACGGCTCATCAAAGCCCGGAAACCGGAGTTTCGGACGCTTTTCGAGACCGTTACTTGAGGAATATACTGCCCTGATTATCCCTCCAACGGATAATGTTCGTGGAGGTGGTCAATATGACTAACAATACACAATTCAAGACGCTTGTGAACACTTGGCTAAATCAAAAGCAGCCAATGATCACGCCGTCAACCCATGCCAGCTTTACGCTGATTGCCGAAAATCATCTTATTCCATACTTCGGCAAGCGTAAGATCGGCAGCATCACCGAAACGGACATCCAGCGCTACATTTCGTATCTCCATGATGCCGGTAGGTTGGACAAGACCGGAGGACTAACGGTAAAGACCATCCGAGATGTGATCCTCGTTCTCAGACTTTCAATGGAGTTTGCGTACAAAGAAAGGGCGATTCCGCTGCTGAACTGGGATCTCATCGAGTACCCGAAGGAACTTGGCATTAAGAAAGTAGTTTCTCTTTCAAAGGATCAGGAGCAAGCTCTGATTCAGTGTATCTACATGAACTTAAACAGGAAGACTGCTGGCATTCTCATTGCACTCTTTACCGGAGTACGCATTGGAGAACTCTGCGGATTGCAGATGAAGGACATCTCGTTGACAGATAAGACCATCAGCATCAATAAGACTGTCCAGCGCATCTATGACAAGAAGAAGGGCGAGTCCTATCTTCACATCGGACCTCCCAAAACGAAAACTTCTGCAAGGACGATCCCTGTTCCGTCTCTTCTGATGAACATTATAAAGAAGTTCTACACGGATAACCCTAACCACTACTTCTTGACCGGCAAAACAAAGCCGACAGAGCCTCGTACTTATCGGCAGTTCTTCACCCGTTTCCTGAAACGAAACGGATTGGAAAAGGTAAAATTCCATGAGATCCGACACACATTCGCAGTCAGGGCGATTGAGATACCGGAGTTTGATATAAAGTCGCTCTCTGAAATCCTCGGACATAAGAACGTATCTTTTACCCTGAATGTGTACGGGAGTGCAAATCTCCAACAGAAGGTTAAGTGCATGAATCTTCTGAATGACCTCCTGTGATGGAAAAAATGCCCCGGCGCTGTGCCAGATGCACAGTGCCGGGGCATTCCCGTTTCCAGCGATTTATTTTTCTCCCGACGAGGGACTGTTCGTAGGGTGGCGCTTTCCATTTTGCGAAGCCGTGAAAACTCAGTGCATTCCGTGGAAAAGTTCACGGGACAGCACACACCGTACACGCTTCCAATAATCACTGTTCAGTGCAATGTGTGTTTACTATCGTAAGTAAATTTACGGTTTTCACAATGCTTGATTCAGAGGGGATATTATTTGCCTTATTCTTGTGTGACATCAAGGGAAACCGGGTCAATGACCGTAACAGATTTACCCTGCTGATGAGCATATCTGACCGTCTTTCCGGTTCCGCTGGGGCTTCCATCCCAAACCGCGATCAGGACATCCGCATGATCAACCATATAACGGTTGCGCTTGTCCATGCAGTCGGGCGAGTAATGGGTTTGAATCAGTGTTTCCTTATCACACTTGGACGCAATGTCGAAATACCGATCTCTCAGAGCTTCCGACCACTTTGCGGCTTGACTTTCACATGGGATGGCGCTTTCGAGCGTAATTCCCGGATAGGATGCTTTCAGCCCCAGCACGATCTCGGCGGCATACATATCTACACCGATTGCCATTCCGGATATAAAGTGCGTGACGCCTTCATTTTCGATGAGATTGATGATTTGCTCCCTGAGAGTTTTTTTGAGGTCTATGCAGCGTTCGTCTTCCTCATTGAAACCAAACGGGAGGTTTTGCGGACGATGCCCGGTAAAAGCACAGGTCTTCATTTTCTTTTTCATCTCCTGACTGTGTATTAGAGACTGTTTCTATGTCTCTAATACATAGTATAGCACGGAGATATGAAATATTCTGTCGAAATAAGGGAAGAAAAAAGGCTGCGTGATAAAATCACACAGCCCATGACGGATTCAGCCATTATCTGCCGTTTCCTGCTGAATCATCAGCTCAACCATCTGCAAAATGCGCTTCTGCGCTTGCGGAGACAACGAAGCAAGTTTCTCCGAGAGTTCAGACGATTTATAGCTTGTCGAATGCTCCAGGACGTCACAGAAAATCGCGTCTGCCGAAACCTCAAGCCCATTGAGAAGAATGATCAATTTCTCACAGCGAGGAAACGACATACCACGTTCAACCGTAGAAATATAATTTGCAGTCAGCCCGGTCTTTTCCGCAAGCTCTTCTTGCGAGATTCCGAGGCGTTCCCGGCATTGTTTTACTCGTTTACCTATTCGTTTGTCAATCATAGCGCGTACCTACACCTTTTCTATAACGCTTATAACAATTATATGGGTTAGAGGCATAGTTATACAGAAACGCTAATAGTGACGCTGTGTATTAGCGCGTGATTTTCAACGGTATTTACAGAAAAGATACAAAAAAAGAGCCTCTGCCGATACCCAAACCGGGCATCGACAGAGGCTCTTGGTTCGTTTTCCGGGCATTCAAACAAGTGCCGAAATCGACACTTATTTCCGCGCTAAAGAAGAAACCGCGCAGGGAATACAATCACTTAGGTTGGTCAATTTGCGCCGCTCTGAGGCTTGCAATCACAGGCTTTTTCGACCCCTAATTGTCTACTCTGCGCCCCCTTCCGGGAGAAGTGCGGACAGGCGATGAGATCCGCACGAAAGCTCTGCTTGCAGCTATGGACGCAGCGGACGCAGGAGCGGTTATACTTCCGGCGTCCGCTGTCCCCGATGAAGAACGACCACTCCTGTCTCCATTTCTGACTTCTGCTCACAGCTCAATCTCTCCTTTGTGCTTTTTGGGAGGGCAGCATTCCTTCTGCTTTTCAGCCTTTGCAGACTTGAGCCTGTCCATGATGGAGGACTTTTCGCCCCTTTCGGGTGCTTTGACCTCTGCGGTCTTGTCCTCCTTCGGACCGTTGTTGATAATCCCATCAATCATGCCATAGTCATCCTCCATCGACATCTCCGCCGCCTTGAGGTAGTTTTCCTTCTCAAGAGCCGCCATCCAGCTTTCCTTGCTGATACCGAGCATTCCGCCCTTTGCCGCATGATCGGCAATCTCCTTTGCATCCACGCACAAGCCCTCGGTGTTATCGGAATAAAGACGGTAAACCTCGCAGCCCTTCTCCAAAGCCTTCTCAGCCGCCTCCTGACCGGCGGGAAGAACACCAGCCCATGCGTATCCGTAGTCCTTCATATCCTGAACGGAGAGCGCGGGATCGGGCATTTCCGGCACTTCCTTGACCTCAAGGTCGAGAAGGCGGAGCGTGTCATCGTCAAAGCCGTTGTAGACATCATCAAGGACGAGCTTGCCGCGCTCATCGACAATGATACAGGCAGCTTCATCGCCGTAGGTGTCATGCTCCATCAGATAAAAGCTGTGACCGCCGACTTCGTGCTGGTCAATGGTGTGCCACGTCCCGATGTGACCGGCAACCGTCAGACCGGAGGTGTCGGCATTCATCTCAAAGTCCTTCTGCTCGGTAGCTTCCTGCTTCTGCTGCTCCTTCGAGATCATGGGGATCGCCACAATCTTATCGCCCAGCTTTGCAAACTGTTCCGGCACTTTGAAGTGGTCAGAGAACTTCTGCATCTGCTCTACGGTCAGAGAGCCGAAGCTGTCATCCGTCAAGCCGACTACCATGAATGTTCCGGCAACAACGTCGTAGATGTCACCGTCCTCATCACGCAGAGCGCGGTTCAGTGGCAGACCTTCCAGCTTGCCTTCCTCATTGCAGACTAAGGCAACAGGGTCTTCGTAGGGATAAATTGCCTCGATGCAGCCGCCGACCTCATGCTGCAAGGACTCCAGACCGGAGTCAATCTCCTTCACATAAGGCTCCTTTCCCGGCTCGATGATGAGAACGGCGATGGTGCTGTCACGCTCGGCGGCTTCCCCTGAGCCGGTGATCCGGTATTCGTCGGGAATATCATCAAGATCGCCGTTGAACTGTCTGTCCCACCTCTCGCTTGCGACGCGGACATAGCCTTCATCGGTGAAGCGTCCCTGCTCATCCATCGCAATGTCGCGCCCATAGCGTTCATAGTCGATGTAATTTGCCAGAGGACCGAGATCCTTTTCAGAGTAGATACCGGCTTCGTGGGCGTAATAATAGCCAAGGTCGGACTCGTCGTTGATACCGGGCATGATGTCGTAGCAGTCCAGATTGAACGTCAGGTTGATGAGATCGTCGATGTCGCTGACCTCATCGCAGCCAGCCTCCATAATGGCAACGAGCTTTTCCTGATCGCTCAGGGAAAGCTCGTCAATCAAGGCGGCAAGGTAGTTGAGCTTATCAAGGTTCTCGTACTCGCCAAGCATCTTCTGAACACCATAGATCGGGCATTCGTAGTCGGTGATAAACCACTCTTCATAGGGCTGACCGAACTCGTCCTGCTTGCCGATCCCAATGCGCTCAAAGACCTTCTGCATCTCTTCCTCGGTTGTGGGCAGCTTCACCCACTCACCGACCAGCATACCCTCGTTGTACTTTCCAAGGTTCGTGACGAAGGCTTCAAAATTACCGTCTAATACGGGCATAGGCATCCTCCTTTCAGTCATCTACCATGCCGTCCGGCATGATATACAGTTCCCCAAACTCTGCGTCGGTCATGGCTTCGAGTTTTTGGATGGTCTTATACATCAGCTCTGCAATCTCGCCGTCCATGTCGTTCAGGGTGACGCCCTTCATATCGTCAATCAGCCGCTTCCGGCTGGACGTGTTGAAGCAGCACATCAGGTTGATTTCTTCCACGGTAAAATTCTTCATATCAGAGTTCCATATCCTTTCCTTTCAATTTCTGCGGTTTCGGTGTGTGGGGTGGCTGGGCTTTTTGCGCGGATTTCAGTTTGTCACGGATGGATTCACGGGCAGCGGGCTTCTTCGGGATGGTGTCGTAGATGGCAGTTC
>OLSC01001317.1_pt1 | contig 23556 bp, 18 predicted proteins | sample 1672881 | NCBI WGS metagenome assembly OLSC01 (sample SAMEA3136733, study PRJEB25190) | human gut metagenome | biome: human gut; feature: human-associated habitat; material: faeces | place: Austria | collected 2013
GCACGCTGAAGCATTCCACCAGCTTGAAGTGCTGGTGCACCATGCCGATGCCCAGCGCGTTTGCATCGTTGGGGTTGCGGACGGCGACCTCCTTGCCGTTCTTGAGGATCTTACCGGCCTCCGGCTGGTACAAGCCGAACAGCACGCTCATCAGCGTACTTTTGCCGGCGCCATTTTCGCCCAGCAGGGCGTGTACCTCGCCTTTGCGCAGCTGCAGGGTGATATCATCGTTTGCCTTGATCCCAGGGAATTCCTTGGTGATGTGGAGCATCTCGATCACAAAATCCTCTGCCAATCTGCTCACTCTCCTTTCGTGTCAAATCGACACCTATACTATTCTGTGTACCATTATACCGTATTTTTGCGGTTTTGCACACTTCTTTTTGATTTTTTGGCGGGATGTACTCTTATAAGTATTACTTTTGTGCAAGCTGCACGATTTTTCGCGAGACAAAAACGACCCTCTCCGTCAAAGCCTGGCGGCAATGACGGAGAGGGTCGTTCCCTGCAGCCCTTGCGGACTGTTCAAATTTTACTGGATGTAGGTGACGTTGGTGAACTCGCTGACGGTGGGCTTGGTAGCGTCATCAGAGCTGTTGTCAACAACGATCTCGCCGGAAGCGATCTTCTGCTTCAGCGCCTCGTACTCCTCAACCGTGAAGGTCTCAAAGTTCCAGCTGTCCTCAGCGGTGGGCAGGCCGACGTAATCGCCGTCCTCCAGACCAAAGTTGCCGTTGGTTGCTGCGATGGTGCTCCACTCGCCTGCCTCGATGTCGGACAGAGAAGTAGAAACAGCCTCAGACAGGCCCTTCATAGCAGAGGTGATGAACGGGTTGTAAGCATAGGTGCCGTCAGCAACGCCGTTTGCACCGATGTAGTTCTGGTCAACGTCAACGCCGATGACGTAGCCGTTGTTCTTCAGAGCAGCCTCAACAGCGGAGGTGTAGATGCCGCCGCCGCAGGCAAAGACGACCTGAGTGCCGTTGGAGTACCAGCCCTCCATACGGGAGGTGATGTTGGCATCGCCGTAGAACTGGCCGCCGTAGAAGTAGTTGATGTCGATGTTCTGACCCAGCTCCTGAGCAGCAGCATCAGCGCCCTGCACAAAGCCGTAGCCGTAACGGATGACAGCGGGCACAGCCATGCCGCCCAGGAAGCCCAGCTTGGTCTTGCCGTCCTTGGCGATGGCGTAACCGGCCAGATAGCCTGCCTGCTCCTCCTTGAAGGTGATGCAGTAGCAGTTGGAGGGGATCTCATCGGTGCCGATATCGCCCTGGGTCACGTCGATAGCGATGAACTTGACATCGGGGTACTGCTCAGCAGCCCATGCCAGAGAAGCGCCGTACAGGTAGCCGACGCAGACAATGACCTCAGCGCCGTCGTTGACAGCCTGACGGATCATGGTCTCACGGTCCTCATCGGAAGCGTCAGCCTCAGGGATGTAGTACTGGCAGTCATCGCCCATGTAGCTGGAAACAGCGCTCCAGCAAGCCTGGTTGAAGCTCTCGTCATCGATCGTGCCGGTATCGCAGGTCAGAGCGACCTTTGTGATCTTGCTGGCAGCCTCAGAAGCTGCAGAGGAAGCAGTGGAAGAAGCGGTGCTGGTGGAAGAGGAAGAACCACCGCAGGCGGTCAGAGCAGCGGCAGCAGCTGCAGCGCCAGCCACAGCCAGGAAGTTACGACGAGAAATCATCATAAGAAAAGTCTCCTTTTTATACATTAAAAATTGCGCTTTAAAAAGGGAATGCGCACACTTGCACATTTACTGACCCAAGTATAGCCGGGTCATGTGAGGAAAGCAAGGTATTTCCGATTACAAAATCTTTACAGATTTTTTGTAAAATTCGCGTAAAAGTCGTACTACTTTGCCAATTTTGGCAAAATATCCGCTTCCCGCCTCACCCTTCCACGGCTTTGTTGCCCGCCACGTTGGAGGGGCCAAAGCCGAAGGGCAGCAGCTCGTCCATGCTGCGCTCGATGAAATCATCGGGGGTCTTTGCCATGATGACATTCAGCTCCGGTCCGCCGAACTCAAACAGCGCCTGACGGCAGACCCCGCAGGGCGAGGTGATCTGCTTGTTCACCTCGCCGCGGCGGGAGCCCACCACGGCAATGTCGGTGAAGCGGGTCACGCCCTCGCTCACCGCCTTGAACAGGGCCGTGCGCTCGGCGCAGCTGGTGGGGGTAAAGGCAGCGTTTTCCACATTGCAGCCGGTGAAGATGCGGCCATCCTCGGCCCGCAGGGCGGCACCCACCATGAAATCGGAGTAGGGCGCATAGGCCTGCTCCCGGGCTTCCAGCGCCATCCGGATCAGGGCTTTCTTTTCGTCTAAAGTCAGATTGGTCATAGGGGCCTCCTTTTCATTCTAAAGTATAAACAAACGTTTCTGCGTCTCGATGCCACTGAAGCGCAATTTCATAGGCTGGGTAATAAGGTACAAGGCAGATATCCTGATTTGGTTGAAAGTCGTTCATCTTTCATCCCCTCTTTTGCACTTCAATTATACGGCGTGTTCTCAAATTCTTCAAGAGATTTCTCGTTGTTCATTTATTATGTAATGAAAGTTCTTGCATTTTTCATTACAGACGCATATAATAGAATCAAGAAAGAGGTGTATTAGAATGGCAAATGCAGTCAATGTGAACTTCCGGATGGACCCAGACCTGAAACGCAGCATGGAAGAGGTTTGCGCCGAGATGGGACTTTCTATGACAACGGCATTCACGATTTTCGCCAAAAAGGTCTCCCGGGAGCACCGCATTCCCTTTGAGGTTTCCGCCGACCCGTTCTACTCGGAAAGCAACATCAATCATCTCCGCCAGATCGTCCACGACATCGATACCGGAAAAGCCAAGCTCACCGAGCACGATTTGATCGAGGTAGATTAAATGAGATTGCTTTGGGAAGAGGAAGCATGGGAGGACTACTGCCTTTGGCAGACGCGAGACAAAAAGCTGCTGAAGCGTATCAACACACTTCTGAAAGACATCCAGCGGAACTCCTACGAGGGCATTGGAAAACCCGAGCCCTTAAAAGGTGATTTGAGTGGATGGTGGAGCCGCCGCATCGACGATACGCACCGCATTGTTTATAAAGAGCAGGACGGCAATATCATTATCGCATCCTGTTTCGGTCATTATAGTGACACTTAAAACATAAAAGGGTTGTTGTCGTGTGACAACAACCCTTTTTGTGAATGCAAATCAGTACTCCGCACCCAGTGCGACCTTCATCATGTTGGTGAAGCTGGTCTGACGCTGCTCGGCGGTGGTGATCTCCGGGGAGACAAAGCTGTCGGAGATGGTCAGCAGGCAGGCGGCGTTCTTGCCCAGGACCTGAGCGTTGGCGAAGAGGGCAAAGCTCTCCATCTCCACACACAGGCAGCCGCGCTCATCCCGCAGCTTTTCCCAATAGGTGGGCTTTTCATCGGAGGGCTGGCGATAGAACACATCGGAGGAATGGATGTTGCCCTCGATCAGGGGGATACCCTGCTTTGCGGCGGAAGCGCGCAGCTTGTCGTTCAGGGTCTGGCTGGGCAGGGTGAGGTCCCCCTCAAAGCCGCTCTGGACCCGGGCATAGTTGCTCTCGCTCACGGCACCGGCGGCCAGCACCACATCGAACAGCTTGGCTTTGTCGGTGTAGCTGCCGGCAGAGCCGATGCGGATGATGTTGTCCACATCGTAGAACTTGTACAGCTCGTAGGAGTAGATGCCGATGGAGGGCATTCCCATGCCGCTGCCCATCACACTGATGGGGCGGCCCTCATAGGTGCCGGTAAAGCCCAGCATTCCACGGACACCGGTGACCTGGCGGACATCCTTGAGGAAGGTATCCGCGATGAACTTTGCCCGCAGCGGATCGCCGGGCATCAGGACGGTCTTTGCGAAATCGCCTTTTTCAGCGCTGATGTGGGGTGTTGCCATAATCATTCTCCTTTTTGTTTGTAAAATAAACCTCTCAGGCGCTTCACGCCAGCATACGAGTTGCGGCTCCCAGCGTCCACTTCGTGCAAAGTATTGCACTCGTGTCCTGCTGGCCGCTGCCCCAACAACGCCTCCCTTCATCCGCCACTGGCGGCGGTCGTCGTTGTTGCCTGATAGGGGAACCAAGTTTATGCCTCTACTATCTTGCCTCTCCTATTAGGAGAGGTGGCAATGCGAAGCATTGACGGAGAGGTTCTGTTCTGATTTATCGCTTTCCGGAGAACACGCTCTGCGGTGCGATGTACGAGCCGTTGCGGCGGATCTCGAAGTGGCAGTGGTTGCCGGAAGAGCGGCCCGTGCTGCCCACATAGCCGATCAGCTGACCCTGCCGCACGGTCTGGCCCGCACTGACCGCCAGAGACAGGCAGTGGGCATAGACCGTGGTATAGCCGCCGGAGTGGCTGATGATCACGGAGTAGCCATAGCCCGTACCGGCACCGGCCTTGTTATAGCCCGCCTTGGTCACGGTGCCGCCCGCCGATGCATAGATGGGCGTACCGGCAGAGGCACAGATATCCACGCCCTTGTGGCCGCTGCCATACCAGCGCGAGCAGTTGCGGTACCCCGGCACAGGCCAGATGAACTGACCGCTGCCGCCGATGTATGCCGCCGCACCGTTCTTCGTGACCTTCTTGGTGCCAACGACCACCTTTTTGTTCACCGGCTCCCGGATGGTCTCAGTGGAAAGGATGGTCTGCTCCAGCAGCACGCCGTTGGTATCGTAGACGTTCTGCATGGTGACGCGGCGCAGGCCGTTCTCGCCCTCCTGCAGGGTCTTGGTGGTACCCTTGGTGTACTCGTTGGACTGGGTGGTCTCGGTGCTGAAGGGGATCTCCTCCTCCCGCGTCTCCACCTTGGTGATGCGGACTTCCAGCAAAGCCTCCTGCTTGGTCACGATCAGCTGATCGCCCTCCTGGATATTGGAGTCCTCGGCCAGGGGAGCACCCTTGAAATTCGTATTCAGGGCACACAGCTCCCGGAAGGTCAGGTCGTTCTTCTGGGCAATGGCCCACAGGGTATCGCCCGCCTTGACCGTGTAGATCTTCTCCTGCTGCTGCACGCCGGTCAGCATATTCTCGATGGAATTGTCATCCTCAAAGCTGTCGTTGAAATAGACTCCATCTTCCAGCGTCACATTTTTGCTAAAGCCCACGCTGACATTCTCGTCTGCCTGATCCTCGTAGGGGGCCAGCAGGCTCTCCAGATAGCCGCGCAGGGTGTCACCATCGGAGCAGACTGCCGTCAGCTCCCCATCCAGATACAGAGCGGTGCCCTCACTGATCTGGTCACTGGCGCTCTGCAGAATGGCGTTTGCCGTCTCGCTCTCGTCCATGGTCTTGTGGGTCACGGAGATGGTATAGGTCGGCTCGATGGTCAGCTCGGTCTTGTCCGAACCGGCGTAGTTGATGCGCTGCATCACATCCTCTTTTGCGAGGTTGAACACTTCCTCATTGGCCACATAGCCAACGGTCTGGCCGTTCACCTGCACAGCCAGCGCATAGGGCTGGGCCATCGTCCTGTTCCAGACCGTGACGAACACGGCCAGCATACACAGGGGCAGGATGTACATTGCTGTCCGGGGCAGCAGGCTCAGGTTGCGCTTGAGCCCGCCCACAAAATAGCGCCCGGCCGCTTTTACGGAAGCACCAAAGCCCCGCTCCCGGCGCACATCGTTGGCGTGGGCCGCCACAGCGCCGAGGCCTTTGAAAAACAGGTAAAGCGGTGCCAGCAGATCCTTGAACATCTGCGCCGCACCAGGAAAGGCTGTTGCAATGATGGTATGCAGGGCATTCCTGCACCAGCGGGCCAGTCTGCGGGCCACAGCAGCAATACCGCGCCCTGTGCGCACCACCATGTACTCTGCCGCAAAGCCCAGTGCATAGAGTGCCTCGCCAACTGCCAGCACCAAGGCACTGGCCCGCAGCTTTTTGGCCACATCATTCATGTGCCGCTGCGTTTTGCGGCGGAAACGGTGCCGCCGCAGCAGGCCGGAGATCTGGACCTTTGCCCAGAAGCTTCGCAGTTTTTCTCTGCCCTTCACCGGCGCTGCAGGAGCCTGGCTCTGCGGCTCCTTTGTTTTTTCTTCGATCAAAAGGGGTTGCTCCTTCCTGACGTTTTGGGTCGAAAGTTACAAATTTATATCAATTATACACCCTGCCCGGGCTGATACAAGGTTTGTCACAGAATTTGGGCAGAGCTTTCACAGAGGTTTCACTTTATTTTCATATTTCAGCGTCCAGCAATGCCCGCATATCCTCGGGCAGGGGGCTCTCCACTGCAACGGTGCGGGCGTGTTCCTCCACCGGCGTTTCCAACCGGATGCCGCCGGGCACCTTGGTGTAAGCCGGCACCCGGAAACTCTGCCGGGCGCAATGGAGCGCCTGCCGAGCAATGCGGTCTCGATGCCCGCCGTAAAGGTCGTCCCCGGCCAGCGGGTGGCCTATGGACGCAAAATGCACCCGGATCTGATGGGTGCGGCCCGTCACGGGAACACAGGCGGCAAGGCTCAGGCCCTGCGCTGCCTTTAATATGGTATACTCGGTGCGGCTGGGCTTCCCCTCGGGGGTCACACACCGCCCGATGATGCTGTCCCCTCTTCGGCCAATGGGGGCATCGATGACTCCGAGGCCAAGGGGCAGTTCACCCTCCACGATGGCGTAATAGAGCTTTTCCACACCCTCGGCCAGCAGGGGTGCGGCATAGCCGTTCTTTGCGGCCAGCACCAGCCCGCTGGTGTCTTTATCGATCCGGTTCACCGGGCGGAACACCGGGCTTTCGCCGTGGGCAGCCGCCCAGGCGGCATAGCCGTTGGCCAGGGTGTCCCGGGGGTAGTTCAGGGTGGGGTGGACCGCCAGATGGGGCGGTTTTTCCAGCACCACGGCAAAAGCATCCTCGTAAACGACCCTGACCGGGATCTCAGGCTGGGGCTCCACACCGGGGCCGTCGGCGGGCAGCGCAAAGCGGATGGTCTGCCCCGCCTGCACACGGCGGTTGGCCAGAATGGGAACATCGTCCGCAAAAAAGCCGCTGCCATGGAATTTGACCGCCCGGGCCAGCTCCGTGGAGACGGCACACCGGCGCAGAAAGCCGCGCAGCAGCACGCCATCGGCTTCGGGCGGGACATTGAAAAGCAGCTGCATCCTTTGTCCCTCCCAAAAATTTCACGCCATATTTAGATTTATTATACCAAATTTCATCGTCACTTGCAAATCTTGTTTTTTTATGGTATCATGGGGAACGGAAAACGAGTGGAACATACGGCGGCGGGGCGGCTTTGACCGCTCTGAGGAAAGTCCGGGCCTCACAGAGCACGGTAACTGCTAACGGCAGCCGAGGGTGACCTCAGGGAAAGTGCAACAGAAAGGAAACCGCCGCAGCAATGCGGTAAGGATGAAAGGGCGAGGTAAGAGCTCACCAGCGCATGGGTGACTATGCGGCTTTGTAAACCCTACCGGAAGCAACGCCTATATGGGACGTACAGCGCTGCTCGCGTGTCCCGAAGGCGGCATGAGCCTGTCAGCAATGGCAGGCCTAGACAGATCGTCGTTTAATACAGAACCCGGCTTACGGTCCATCTCGTTTTCCATTTGGTGTATCCACAGGGGGTTGTTAGAACCCTTCTTTGCCCCACCGTCAGGCGCAGGGACAGAGAAGGTTGATAACAGCCCTCTTTTCGTTTTGGTCAGAGTGTGGTATACTATCCTCACCACGGGAGCACAGTTGTTCTCCGTGGGCAAACAAGAGAGACAGGATGTGAAATCCTCCGATGAAAGATGGTTTTTTGAAAGCAGCAGCCCTCTCGCCCGCGCTTCGGGTGGCGGACTGCGCCTACAACACCCGGCAGATCCTCACAGAGCTGCGTGCCGCCGCCGCCCGCGGCGTGAAGCTGGCCGTGTTCCCTGAGTTCTGCCTGACCGGCTATACCTGCGGCGACCTGTTTTTGCAGCGCACCCTGCAGCAGGGAGCCCTGACCGGCCTGCAGGAGCTGCTGGATGCCAGCCGGGAGCTGGACACCGTGGCCCTTGTGGGCCTGCCCCTGATGGTGCGGGGCAAGCTGTACAACTGCGCTGCCGTGCTCTGCCGCGGGCAGCTGCTGGGTCTGGTTCCCAAAACGTACCTGCCCAACTACGGCGAGTTCTATGAAAAGCGGCAGTTCACCCCCGGTTCCACCGAGGTGGAGTGGGTGAATGTCTGCGGGCAGGATGTCCCCTTTGGCACCTCCCTGCTCTTCCGCTGCCGTCAGATGCCCAGCTTTGTGCTGGGCGTGGAGCTCTGCGAGGACCTGTGGAGTGCCCTGCCGCCCTCCACCTTCCACGCACTGGCAGGCGCTACCGTCATCGCCAACCTTTCGGCCAGCGATGAAACGGTAGGCAAGGCTGAGTACCGCCGGGCACTGGTAGAAAACCAGTCTGCCCGCCTGCTCTGCGGCTACCTGTACGCCTCGGCAGGCCACGGCGAGAGCACCCAGGACATGGTGTTCGCAGGCCACGACCTGATCGCCGAGAACGGCACCCTGCTGGCCGAGGTGAAGCCCTTTGCAGGCGGCCTTGCCGAGACAGAGCTGGACTGCCAGCGGATGGAATCGGAGCGGGCACGCAACACCAGCTTTGAGCCCAGCACCGAGGGCTACCAGACCGTGGAGTTCGACCTGGCCCTGACCGACACCGTGCTGACCCGTTGGGTAGACCCCACCCCCTTTATCCCCCACAATGAACAGCTGCGCGCCGAACGCTGTGAGTTGATTTTGAAGATGCAGGCCGATGGCCTGGCCAAGCGGCTTGAGCACGCCCGCGCCAAAACAGCCGTCATCGGCATTTCGGGCGGTCTGGACAGCTGCCTTGCCCTGCTGGTGGCTGTCCGCGCCATGAAGCAGCTGGGCCGCCCCACCACCGATGTGCTGGCCGTGACCATGCCCTGCTTTGGCACCACCAAGCGCACCCGCAGCAATGCAGAGATCCTCTGTGACGAGCTGCACGTCAGCTTTACCGAGATTGACATTGCCGCCACGGTGCACAGCCACTTCCGGGACATCGGCCAGGACGAGAGCGTGCTGGACGTGACCTACGAGAATGGTCAGGCCCGCGTGCGCACCCTGGAACTGATGGACACTGCCAACCGCACCGGCGGTCTGGTGGTGGGCACCGGCGACCTTTCCGAGCTGGCCCTGGGCTGGGCCACCTACAACGGCGACCACATGAGCATGTACGGCGTGAACGCAGGCGTGCCCAAAACGCTGGTGCGCCACCTTGTCCGGTACGAAGCCGACATTGCCGCCACCCCGGCCCTGAAAGAGGTGCTGCTGGACATCCTCGACACCCCTGTGTCCCCCGAACTGCTGCCCGCCAAGGACAACGGCGAGATCGCACAGCGCACCGAGGATCTGGTGGGCCCCTATGAACTGCACGACTTCTACCTTTATTATGTGCTCCGCTTCGGCTTTGGCCCGGCAAAGATCTTCCGGCTGGCCAGGGCAGCCTTTGCGGGCCGGGAGGAATACCCGGACGCGGTGCTTTACAAGTGGCTGCGCAACTTCTACTGGCGGTTCTTTGCCCAGCAGTTCAAACGCAGCTGCCTGCCCGACGGCCCCAAGATCGGCAGCGTGACCCTCTCGCCGCGCGGGGACTGGCGGATGCCCAGCGATGCCTGCGCCGCCCTGTGGCTGGCCGAGCTGGAACAGCTGTTTCCCCAGAAGGATGCCTGAGCCATGAAGCAGAAAAAAAATCTCTGGGTCAATTTACTGTTCGCCGCTGTTGTTCTGGTGATCGCGGGGGTGCTTTTTTACCTCCGCAGTGCCGGGCAGAGCGGCAGCACCCTGGGCGCGGAGCTGATCTACGGCGATGCAAACACGGTGCAGAAGATCTCCCTGGACAAGGATGCCGTCTATGACATCGACACCGGCTATCTGACGGTGCACATCGAGGTCAGGGACGGCGCGGCACGGTTCATTGATTCCCCCTGCCCTGACCACATCTGCGAAAGCTTTGGCTGGATCTCGCAGGAGGATCAGACGGCCACCTGCCTGCCGGCACGGGCCGTTCTGACCATCGTGCCCCTTGCCTGAGGACATGTCAAAAAGGAGAATTCCTATGTTTGATGAAACTTCCCGTTCCCATATGGACGATGACAGCACCCGGCATATCCACCGGGGTCACCGCCCACCGGAAGAAAAAACCGTGGAGGTGGACAGCGCGGCCTTTTTTGCGCCGGAAACTGCCGCTCCCACCCCGCCGCCTGCACCGCCCAAGCCGCCGAAGCATACCGGCGGGCCTGCCCCGGAGTCAAAGCCCCCCCGCCGCAAGCCGGATGCAGATACCGGCGCGGCCAACCCGAAACGAGGTACTGTTTTGCTGATCCTACAAGCCATTCTGAGCATTGCGGCCTTCTTCCAGCTCTGGCGCACCCAGATGCTGCCCGCACTGTATCTGGTCATCATTGCGGCACTGCTGGTGCTGTTTTGGCTGCTGGTCAAGCGCTGCCAGGAGTACAGCGCCCCCCGCAAGGTATCCCGGGTGTTCTCGGTGTTCCTGTGCGCCTTTCTGGCACTGGGCTGTGTCTGGGCGCAGCAGGGCCTGAGTGCACTGGACAACGTGACCTCCGGCCTTGTCACCGGCACCGAGGCCAACAAGATCACCAAGGAGCCCTTTGTGGTCTACCTGAGCGGCGTTGACAACCGCGGCGAACTGACTGAAAAGGCCCGCAGCGATGTGAACATCCTTGCCGTGGTCAACCCCTCCACCAAACGGGTAGCGCTCATCAACACCCCCCGTGATTACTACGTTGATCTGGCGGGTACCAACAGCAAGGACAAGCTGACCCATGCCGGTCTGTACGGCGTGGAGACCAGCATGGCAACTCTGGGCAACCTGTACGGGGTCAATGTGGACCAATACCTCCGCATCAATTTTGCGGGCTTCATCAGCATCATCGATGCCGTGGGCGGCGTGGATGTCTACTCCGATCAGGCGTTCACCTCGGTGGGCAGCCCCGGCTACTATGACCCCACCACCTTTGCCGAGGGCTGGAACCATCTGGACGGCAAGAGCGCTCTGGCCTTTGCCCGTGAGCGCCATGCCTTTGCCTCCGGCGATATCCAGCGCGGCATCAACCAGATGAAAGTCATCGATGCCATGATGAACAAGATCAAATCCCCCACCGTGCTGATGAGCTTCTCCAAGCTGATGGATGCTGTGTCCGACTGCTTTGTGACCAGCCTTTCTCAGGAGCAGATCTCCGCACTGGTGCGGATGCAGCTGGCAAGCCTGTCTGACTGGGACATCCAGAGCTATACCGTGACCGGCACCGGCGGCAAGAGCTCCCAGTGCTACTCCGCAAAGGGTCAGAGCCTCTATGTGATGAAGCCGGATGAGAACTCCGTCAACCAGGCCAAGGAGCTGATCGCATCCGTTCTGGGCGGCGAGGGCACCGTGAGCGATACCCAGCAGACCCCCGAAAAGACCGAGGTGTTCACCCCCACGGCTGACCCCAGCGCGGGCACCTCTGTGGAGGAATCGCCCGACAGCGTCATTGTGGAGGAACCTGCAGAGAGCGTGCCTGCGGAACAGCCTGCCGATGAGCAGCCCGCAGAACCCACCCCCGAAGCGCCTGCCGAGAGCGAGGCTTCCACCGAAACACCTGCCGAGAGTGAAGCCAGCAGTGAATCCACCGGCGGAGCAGAAGCACCTTCTATCTCTCTGCCCACGCAGGAGCAGGTGGAATCTGCCGCCAACTCCCTGCATCAGGCCGCTTCCACCGTGCTGGATGCCCTGTTCGGTTCCAGCAGCAGCGGAGAATAAAACAGGATAAAACAGCACAAGCCCCGGGCCTTGCAAAAGGTCCGGGGCTTGTTGTCTGCTGATCTTACAGGGAAGCGCGATTACTCAGCGTCGCCCAGCTCAAAGGTCTTGACAGAGACAGTGCCGTTGCGGCCAGCCTTGTCGGTGCGCAGATACTGGCGGGTGGTCTCGCCGTTGCTGGTCACGTCAGCAACATAGATCTGCTCGGCCTCGGCCTCGATGGGGAACTCCTCGGCCATGCCCTTCATGGGCAGAGCGCTCAGGTCTGCGTAAGCGTCCTTCACCTTCCACAGCTTCATGGTGTCGCCGTTGGACAGGGTGAACTCGCCGTAGCAGTCAGCGGAGTAGGTGGTGCCGTTCACGTCCAGATCCTCGGTGCTGACAACGCTGGCAGCAGCGGCCTCGCTCTCGGCAGCTTCGCTGGAAGCGGCCACAGAGGAAGCAGCCTCGCTGGAAGCAGCGGAGGATGCGGTGGAAGATGCACTATTGGAGCAGCCAGTCATGGCAACAGCCAGCACAGCAGCGGTCAGTGCCAGACCCAGAGTACGATTGATTCTCATGTGATAGTCTCCTTCTATTCTGAAACCATATCAATTCCTGCGCCCGGCGTAAACTTTGTACGCACCGGGCATGCATGTGCTAGTCTACCACAACTGACTATATTGTTCAAGACTTTACACAAAAAATAGCCCTCTCGGTCACGCTGTCGCATGACTGAGAGGGCCGATATTACTTCAGGATCTCCTGCAGCACGCTGTGGCCGTCCAGGCTGGAAGCATCCACGCCCAGATATTCACACACGGTCTGTGCAATGGTGCCAAAGCAGAGCCGGGTGCCCAAATCCACACCGGGCTTCACGCCCTTGCCGCAGACCAGATACGGCACATACTCGCGGGTATGGTCGGTGGTCTTGGTGTAGGAGGGGTCGCAGCCGTGGTCGGCGGTGATCATCAGCAGGTCGCCCTCCCGCATCCCGGGGATGAAGTCGGCCAGGAAGCGGTCAAATTCGGTGGCGGCGGCGGCATAGCCGGGCACGTCGCGGCGGTGGCCGTAGAGCATATCAAAATCCACCAGATTCACAAAGGCCAGGCCCTCGAAATCCCGGGTCTGCAATGCCTTGGTGAAGGCGATGCCATTGGTGTTGCCGGTGGTCTTGATCTTTTCGGTCACGCCCTGCCCGTCAAAGATATCAAAGATCTTGCCCACGGCGATGACATCCCTGCCGGCCTCCTTCAGCAGGTCGAGCATGGTGGCACGGGGCGGCTTCAGGCTCAGGTCGTGGCGGTTGGTGGTACGGTAGAAGGTCTCGGCGCTGCTGCCCAGGAAGGGCCGGGCGATGACACGGCCCACGCCGTACGCGCCCTTCAGCATCTCGCGGGCGATCCCGCAGTAGCGGTAAAGCTCGTGCACAGGCACCAGCTCCTCGTGGGCAGCCACCTGGAACACGCTGTCGGCGCTGGTGTAGACGATGAGAGCATTTTCCTTCATGGCCTGCTCGCCGTAGTCCTTCAGCACCTCGGTGCCGGAATAAGGCAGGTTGCAGAGGACTTTGTGGCCGGTTTTTGCCTCAAACTCCTGAATGAGCTCCTCCGGGAAGCCGTTGGGGAAGGTGGGCAGCGGGTTCGGGCTGACCACACCGGCGATCTCCCAGTGGCCGATGGTGGTATCCTTGCCCATGCTCTGCTCCTGCAGGCGGGCAAAGGCACCGGCGGGCGCATCGGTCTTTTCGCCCGCGGTCACACCGTCAATGTTGAACAGGCCCAGCTTTTTCAGGTTGGGGCAGTTGAAATTGGGATGCCCTGCAATGGCCCCCAGCGTGTTGGTGCCCTCGTCGCCAAAGGCGGCTGCATCCGGCTCCGCGCCGATGCCAAAGCTGTCCAGTACGATCAAAAATACACGCTTTTCCATATGTTTTCACTCCATTTTCCTCCGGGGCTGCCCCCGGAACAGTCGCACTTTTGCTTACCTTCATTATAAGCAAATCCCGCCGGTTATGCAAGCGCTTTGTGGTGGAAAGATTTTTGTTCAAACCTGATGAAATCTTAACAGTTTCTTTGCAAAGATTTTTCTTGCGCTATTGTATCCAAGAGCTTATAATGTATAGCAGTATGGTTTGTTGAAACAGCCATATTGGCGTATACTGCCGCCGCGGGCGCAAAGCAATCACTGCCCGCCAGAGAGCAGCCAGCTTGGGCTGCTGCGTCAAGATAGAGAGCATTATAGCGTGAACATTGGAGGTATTTTATGAGAAAAACGAAGATCATCTGCACCCTGGGCCCTTCTACCGATAAGGGTGATGTCCTGCGCGACCTGATTGCAAACGGCATGAACGTGGCCCGTTTCAACTTCTCCCACGGTTCCTACGAGGAGCATGGCGGCCGTCTGGCAAAGCTGAAAGCGCTGCGTGAGGAGCTGGGCAAGCCCGTTGCCGCCCTGCTGGACACCAAAGGCCCCGAGATCCGCCTGAAGGAGTTCAAGAACGGTGTGGAGATGCTGGAAGCCGGCCAGACCTTTACCCTGACCACCCGCGAGGTGGAAGGCACCAAGGAGATCTGCTCCGTCACTTACAAGGATCTGCCCCAGGACGTGCAGCCCGGCGGCACCATCATGCTGGACGACGGCCTGATCATGCTGCACATTGAGCAGGTCACCGACACCGACATCATCTGCACCGTGCTGAACAGCGGCAAGATCAAGACCAAAAAGGGTGTCAATGTGCCCGGCGTGCATCTGTCCATGCCCTACCTGAGCCAGAAAGACCGCGAGGACATCATCTTTGGCGTGCAGAACGGCTTTGACTTCATCGCTGCTTCCTTTGTGCGCACCGCACAGGATGTGTACGACATCCGCAACCTGCTGAATGAGTACGATTCCAACATCCGCATCATTGCCAAAATCGAGAACCGCGAGGGTGTGAACAACATCGACAGCATCCTCTCCGCAGCCGATGCCGTCATGGTGGCCCGTGGTGACCTGGGCGTTGAGATCGACTTCACCGAGCTGCCCGGCATCCAGAAGGACATCATCGACCGCTCCTTCTCCTTCGGCAAGCCCATCGTCACTGCCACCCAGATGCTGGACAGCATGATGGTCAACCCCCGCCCCACCCGTGCCGAGATCTCCGACGTGGCAAATGCCATCTACGATGGCACCTCCGCCATCATGCTGTCTGGTGAGACCGCTGCCGGTGACTACCCCGTGGAGGCCCTCAAGACCATGTCCGCCATTGCAGAGCGCACCGAGAACGAGGAGCACTACCGCGCCCAGCGCCACGCCGAGATCCAGATCAGCGTCAGCGATGCAACCGCTCACGCTGCCTGCCTGACCGCCAAGGACGTGAACGCTGCCGCCATCGTCACCGTGTCTGAATCCGGCAACACTGCCCGCCTGCTGAGCAAGTACCGCCCCAAGCAGCCCATTATTGCCTGCGTTATGGACGAACAGGTGCAGCGTCAGCTCTCCCTGAGCTGGGGCATCACTTCCCTGCTGATGGGCCCCGCCCACAGCACCGATGAGCTGATTGAGATGTCCACCGCTCTGGCCCAGAAGAACGGCTACCTGCACAACGGCGAGCTGGCCGTTGTGACCGCAGGCGTGCCTGTGGGCGTTTCCGGCACCACCAACATGATCAAGATCCACATGGTAGGCAACTGTCTGGCTACCGGTGTGGGCGTTGGCCGCGAGAATGCCGATGTGACCAGCGCCACCGGCAAGGCCTGCGTCTGCCGCACGCTGGAAGAGGTGCGTGCAAAGTTCAAGCCCGGCATGGTGCTGGTGGTGCCCTCCACCAGCAATGAAATGCTGAGCTATGTGCGTGATGCCGCTGCTCTGGTGGTGGAAGAGCCGGGCCTGAACAGCCACGCTGCCATTGCCGGCAAGGCCCTGCTCAAGCCTACCGTTGTGGGTGCCGCCGGTGCTACCAGCCACATCCGCGACGGTCTGATGATCGCTGTGGACTGCGCGCACGGCAGCGTGCAGCGCCTGCAGGCATAAGCCAAAGGAGAAGATCATGGAACGCATTGCAAGCTTCTGTGTTGACCATACCAAACTGGACCGCGGCATGTATCTGAGCCGTCAGGACGGCGATGTTCTCACATGGGACATCCGCATGAAAAGGCCCAATCACGGCGATTACCTTTCCACCGGTGCCGCCCACACGCTGGAGCATCTGTTTGCCACCTATGCACGCAACAGCGCCTTTCAGGACAGCGTGATCTACGTTGGCCCCATGGGCTGCCGCACCGGCTTCTATCTGCTCACCCGCGGCCTGACTCCCGCCGAGGCACTGGAGCTGACGGTGGAATCCTTCCGCTTCATGGCTGGCTTTGAGGGCGCTGTGCCCGGGGCCAGCGAAGTGGAGTGCGGCAACTACCGCGATATGGATCTGCCCGCCGCCAAGGCCGAAGCCGCTGCCATGCTGCCGGTGCTGGAAGCACTGACCGGCGACGAGCTGCATTACTAAGCTATCTTCACCCTTCAAATTCATCATCATAAAAAAGCGCTCTCCCACCGGGTTTCCGTTGGGAGAGCGCTTTCGTTTTATTCGGTTTTTAAAGGCTATCCAGTGCCTGCCGTGCAGCACGGATGTTTTCTTCACCCGTCTGCCATACCTCAAACTCTGAAAAGCCCGGCAGCCCCATGGGCACACCCTCGCGGCGGAAGGTCATGCGGCTTTGCAGCACCTGCTTGCCAGAAAGGTGGAACGCATGTGCCCCGGTCTGTGCGGCCAGTGTCGGGATGTTTTGTGCCGTGACACCGGCACCTACCAGAATTTCCACGCTGTCCCCTGCCCGCTCCACCAGTCGGCCGAGAAGCTTCGCTCCCTCTGGGGCACTCGCCGCCTGCCCGCTGGTGAGGATGGTACAAAGGCCCATGCTCCGGACCGTTTCCAGTGCCGCAAAGGGGTCGGCGCTGACATCAAAGGCACGGTGCAGGGTACACGCCACCGGACGGCCTGCCTTTTCCGCTGCCCTGCGCGCCGCCGCATAAATGGGCCGCATGGCCTCCGCATCCAGCTGCCCTTCCGGGGTCAGCACACCGGTCACGATACCATCCGCCCCGGCCTCCACCAGCTCTGCGGCCAGCTGTTCCATCTGGGCAAGCTCGTAGCTGTCGTAACAGAAATCTCCGAACCGGGGCCGCAGCAGGGCACGCACCGGCAGGCCGGTCTCCGCCTTGACCTGACGCACCAGCGCAAGGCTGGGCGTTGTACCGCCCACGATCAGGTCGGCACACAGTTCCAGCCTGCTGGCACCGCCGCGCTTTGCTGCCAGTGCACTGGCAGTGCTGTCCACACATACTTCCAGAACGGAACGCATTTCAATTCCTCCCTTTTTGCCGGGCTTTGAACCCGGCATTCTGGTTTATTCTACCACGTTTTTCCGTTTTATAAAACCCTGTGGCAGCAAAAAGCTGCGGCCCGGGTCTTATCCCTGCCGCAGCCTTTGTTGTTTTTTCAGATCAGACCCAGCGCCTTGAACTCCTTTGCAATGCCGTCCTCGTATACCGAGGGAGCAATGCGGTCGCACCGCTTTTTCAGGTTTTCGGAGCCATTGGCCATACACACACTGATGCCCGCCACATCGGTCATCTGCAGGTCATTATCGCTGTCACCAAAGCCGATGGTATCCGCCAGCGTGCAGCCCAGATGATCACAGATGGCCTTGATTCCGGTGCCCTTATCAAATTTGCGGTTGATGAGCTCACCATTCACAAAGCCATCGGTCAGGCGGTCCAGCTTGCTTTCGCAGAACACGAACTGGTCGGCATAGAGCTGCTTTGCCTCGGCAAGGTCGCTCTCGTGGTCGGCAATGAACACGATCTTATACAGCGGTTCCCCTTTGTAATCGGAAAGCGGCAGGATGGACATGCCCTCTTCCATGGCTTTGCGCCAGCGTTCTGCTTCGCTGTTCAGCGGTGCACCGTTCTTTTTGTGGATAAATTTCCACCTCTCAGCCATCTTGCTTCCGCCAAAGGTGGCATCCCGGGCTTCCAGCGTGCACTCCACGCCATTGCGTTCCAGCGCCGCGCGCACGCCTTCAGCCTGCTGCGGCTCCATGGGGATATCCACCAGAGTCTTTCCATCGCACAGCACATAGCCGCCGGCGCTGCACACTGCGCCCGCAAAGCAGTCGTGCCGCAGCAGCGGTTCGGTCATGCGGTGGTTGCGGCCGGTGCACAAAAACAGCTTGTGTCCGTTTGCTCTGGCGCGATCCAGTGCAGCCAGAGTGCTTTCCGGGATGAGCATATCACCCGGCGGCAGCAGCGTGCCGTCAATATCCAGAAAAATCAGCTTACGACCCATACTTTTATCCTTTATCATCAAAGGGAGCCTCGCTCCACGATCTGATAGCCCAGCGTCACCTGACGCACAGGCCCGCTGCTCCCATTTTCTTCCAGCATCTGCAGCAGGATCCGGGCAGCCTCCTGCCCCACCTGCTTCTGGTAAAAGCGCACCGTTGCCAGCCCCGGTTCCATCACGCTGCCAGCCCAGCTGTCGCCAACGCCTGCAAGACCCACATCCTGCCCCACATGCCGTCCTGCTTCCCGCAGGGCACGCATAGCACCAAAGGCCACCGTGTCAGTCACGCAGACCACACCGTCCAGATCCGGGCAGCGCACCAGCAGTTCCTGCATACAGCGCTGGCCCTCCTCCATGGTAAAGGCTTTGCAGCAGATGCGGGGCATCTGTTCGCCGTTCAGTCCGGCAGCGTTCAGCGCATCCTGCACGCCCTCACGGCGCTGCACGCCGGTGGCATCGTCCCGCTCTGTACCGCCAATATAAACGATCCTTTTGCGGCCATGGTCCAGCATCCGCTGGGCAAGTTCCCGGGCTGCAGTGCGGTCGTCGTTGTACACGCAGGCCACATCCTGAAAACGCTGGCCTGTTACCACCACCGGCACACGGCAGTTTTTCAGCGCCTGCGCCAGCTGAGGAGTATAATAGCTGCCCAGCAGGATGATGCCCGCCACGTGGTTGCGCTGCATGGCAGTCAGATAGCCCAATTCCCGCTGAGCGTCCAGCTCGGTGTTTCCCAGCAGCATCAGATAGCTCTTTGCATCCAGCTCACTGGCAATGCCTGCCGTGATCTGCCCCACCGACTGGGAGCCGATGCTGGGAGCGATCACCCCAACCTGATTCACTTTTCCGGTGCGCAGAGTCTGGGCGGCGGTATCCGGGCGGTAGCCGGTCTTTTCCACTACCTCGTGGATGACAGCCCTCTTCTGTTCGCTCAGGGGGCCTCCGTTCAGGTAGCGGCTGACCGCCGCACTGGATACACCCGCCATTTTTGCAATATCACTGATGGTCATTTGCAGTACTTCTCTCTTTTGGGATGCATTGTTATGTGTAAACGTTTTCATGCTTATTATAAACCGCTTTCACCCATCCCGCAAGATGCGCTTTTCCCGGTTTATTCCGAACGCATTTTTGTTTTTCTGGCAACTGTGTACAAAAGACGGCTTTTTTCTGAGAAGCAGGGCATTACAGGCGGTCAGGCTGCGCCCATGCTCCATGCACGCACGGCAAGCCCCAGCAGCAGGACCACCAGCAGAACGATGAACACGGTTTTATTGCCAGTTCTTCTCTGTTTCTTTTTGCGGCCTGCCGTGCTGCGGCTTTTGGCCGAGCTGCTGCGCGCTGTGGTGCTTCTGCTGCCGGAGGAACGGCTGCCGGCCGTTTTGCGGCTCTGGGTGCTGCGGTTCTGGCCCTGCTTTGTGCTCTGGCGGGCTGGCTCGTGCGCAGCCGTTTTTTCTTCCGGCGCACGGCTGGATACGATCGGCTCCTTTGCGCCGCAGCGTGCCAGATAATTTTCTGCATCGCGGTAATAGCGGGCAAGTTCATTCTCGCGGAAAGCCGTGCCCACATAGCCGTCTTCCAAGCTCTCCACCGCCTCGTTGAACAGGATCGCCGCCTGAGCGGCATCGGTGTGATCGGTGGCGTGGGCGGCTTCGTTGCGGGCGGTGCGCACAGCATTGCAGGCGCGGCGGGCCGCACCCGGATCGCTGGTATTGCCCAGCAGGTCCAGCGGTTTGGCGGCATCCTTTTCCGGGTCCAGCAGAACCCGCATACAAATGGTGGTATCCAGCTGCTGCCAGCTGTTTTTGCCGGAAAGATCCGGCATACGGTCGTAGTAGTCCGGGCTTTCCTGCTGGCGCTGTGCAACGTGATCCAGCAATGCACCCAAGCTGTGCGCACCGGGTTTGTGCTCCCAGTGCCAGCGCAGCAGGCGGCGGCTGATCTCATCGCAGGCAGTCTTGATCTCAAAGGCAGCCTGTAAGGCTTCTTCCGGCATAATGGTTCTCCCTTCTTCTGGCATACAAAAAAGCGGAGAAGGCATACCGCCCTCTCCGCTGCTGTTTGTGTTACAGCACGAACTGGTAATACACGAAGCCGCACAGTGCCACTGCTGCACAGACAATGGCAGTGATGGGCGGCACCCAGCGGATCAGCGCTTCGGCCACGCTGTCGCGCTCGTCCTCGTATTCTTCCTCGTCGTCATAGGCAGGCTCCGGCTGCTGAGATATCGGCTGTGCACGGCGGGCTGCAGCAGGCATCACACGGGTGCCTTCGTCTGCAGCTGCATGAGATGCCCTGCCCGGGAACTGTGTCCGCATTCCGGCATCCAGCACACGGGTCTGCTCTGCAGCAGGTTCTTCCGGCTGTGGTTCTGCTTCACGGCACGGTGCACCCATGATCCGGGTCGGCTCCTCCTGCACGGGCGCTGCGCCCATAATGCGGGTAGGCTCTTCGGCCTGCGGGGCAAGAGGCGTTTCCAGTTCCGGCTCGGTCTGGGCAGGCTGTTCCGGCTGCAGCAGGGTGTTCAGCGCGTTCTGCAGCAGGATGCGGTCGCAGCCGCACTCCGAGCAGTACACGGTATCCTCCTCCTTCGGGTGGAAGGCACCGCAGGCGCAGTACCAGCCATTTTCAAACACCTGCGGCTGATACTTCAGCTCCGGGCGGTTCATGCGGGTCTCCAGCGCCTTTTCCAGCTCAGCAGACAGGCGCTTGGGGGCAGGCAGGCGCACGCGCTTGATGCCGTCCAGATGCACCACCCGCTTGCCGTTGTACACGTTGCACAGCGAAACATCCACGCTGGTGATGGCCTTTGCGGTAACGAACACCGCATCGTCCATGCCAAACAGTTCGCCGGGCTTTACTTCCAAGTCACGGTACTCGAACCGGTCCTCGCACAGGATCACGCCGTCCACGCCCTTGCACTTGAAGTGGATCTCCAGCGCGGTCAGGGTCACCTTGGAAATATTCTTGAAGGTCAGGCAGACCGCGTGCTCCCCGCTGACATCACCCTTGAGCAGCTCCACGCAGACGAACTGCACCGGGCTGCCGGGGGTGTAATAGTTTGCGCGGGTCCGTGCGACCGGGTTAAAATTTTCCTCCACGACACTCGCTCCTTTCCATTGGGATCAAATCAGTTCTGCGGATCCTGTGCATCCGGCGTTTCCGGTGCAGCGGTCTCCGGCAGCGGCTGGGCCGTTTCGGCCTGTTCGGCAGGCTCAGCGGTCTCTGCAGGTTCAGCAGTTTCGGCCTGCTGAGCGGTCTCTGCAGGGGCAGCCTGCACGGTCTGAGCAGGCTGTTCCGGCTTCGGCTCATCGCCTTCACGCGGGGGCAGTGTGCCGCCCGCCATAATGGTGTTGAACTCCTGCTCGTTGAGCTTCTCGCGTTCCATCAGGGCCTGTGCCAGCGCGTGCAGCTGATCGATGTGCTCGGTCAGGGTGCGGCGGCAGGTCTCGTAGGCTTCATCAATGATATCCCGCATCTCGCCGTCGATCTCGGCAGCGGTGGTCTCGCTGTAGCCCTTGCCCTGACCCAGATCGCGGCCCAGGAAGGTTTCCTCCTGCGAGGTACCGTACACCACAGGGCCAAGCCGCTCCGAGAAGCCGTACTTGGTGATCATCTGGCGGGCAATGTTGGTGGCCTGCTGCAGATCATTGGAAGCACCGGTGGAGATATCCTCCAGGATCAGCTGTTCGGCCACGCGGCCGCCCAGACTGGAAACGATATCCTCGAACATTTCGCCCTTTGTCACGTAGCTGCGGTCTTTCTCGGGCAGGTACATGGTGTAGCCGCCAGCCTGACCACGCGGGATAATGGTGATCTCGTGCACACGGGGGTGATGCTTGCAGTAGAAGCCCGCCACAGCGTGGCCTGCCTCGTGGTAAGCAGTCAGCTTCTTTTCCTCCGGGGTCACAACGCGGCTCTTCTTCTCCGGGCCGGCCATCACCTTCATGGAAGCTTCCTCGATATCCTCCATGGTAATGGCCTTGCGGTTGCGGCGTGCAGCCAGCAGGGCCGCTTCGTTGACAAGGTTCTCAAGGTCTGCGCCCGCAAAGCCTGCGGTGCGCTGTGCAATGACCCTGAGAGAGACATCCGGGGCCAGCGGCTTCTTTTTGGTGTGGACCTTGAGGATCTCCTCACGGCCCTTGACATCCGGCAGGCCCACATAGACCTGACGGTCAAAGCGGCCCGGCCGCAGCAGGGCCTTATCCAGAATGTCGGCACGGTTGGTGGCCGCCATGACGATGATGCCGTCGTTGGCCTCAAAGCCGTCCATTTCCACCAGCAGCTGGTTCAGGGTCTGCTCGCGTTCATCGTGGCCGCCGCCCAGACCGGCACCGCGCTGACGGCCCACAGCATCGATCTCGTCAATGAAGATGATGCAGGGCATGGACTTCTTGGCCTTATCGAACAGGTCACGCACGCGGGATGCACCCACGCCGACGTACATTTCCACAAAGTCAGAGCCGGAAATGGAATAGAAGGGCACACCGGCCTCGCCTGCGCAGGCGCGGGCCAGCAGGGTCTTGCCGGTGCCCGGAGGGCCTACCAGCAGCACGCCGTGGGGGATGCGTGCGCCCAGAGTGTTGAACTTCTCCGGGCTTTTCAGGAACTCCACGACCTCTTTCAGCTCTTCCTTTTCCTCGTCCTCACCGGCAACATCGGCAAAGGTGGCTGTCTTTTGGTTCTCGTGCTCGTCCTTCACCTTGGCTTTGCCAACGTTCATGATCCCGCCGCCGCCAGCACCGCCGCGCATCATGGAGAACAGCAGGAAGCCGGTGCAGCCCAGCATTGCCAGATAGAACAAGATCTCCATCCATGGGATGTTTTCCTTGACAGGGGTATAATCGTACACCATGGGAGCATCCGGGTTTGCTTCGTCATAGGCGGCAATGTAGTCGCCCACATACTTGACGAACATAGATGCATAGGGCAGCTTGTAGCGCACAGTCACAGTGCCGTCGCTGTTCTTCTGCGCAGCAGTATCCTCATCCGAGGAGGACAGCATACCGCTCAGCAGTCCGCCGGTGGCCTGCGTGGTGCTCTGGGACGTGGTATCGGGCAAGGGCAGGTTGTTCTTGCCGCCTTCCTTGAGGTTCATGGTGATGACACCGGTGTTCAGGTCCAGCGAGAACTGCGTGACCTGCAGGCTTTCAAAATAATGCACCACCGTGGAATATTCCATGGAAGAGCTGTTGGCAGAGCCGGTGCCGCCCAGCACCGACCAGACCATCAGCACCGCCGCCAGCGCCAGAGCAAGGATCAGCGGATTGAAACGGGGTCTTTTGGATTGCAAAAAAATCAACTCCAGTTCTTGGATGAATTATAGTGTGAGAAATCACTTCTCGTAGACTTCAGGCTTGAGCACACCCACATAAGGCAGGTTGCGGTATTTTTCATCGTAGTCCAGACCGTAGCCCACCACGAACTCGTCCGGCACCTGGAAGCCCTCGTAGTCGGGCTGGATATCGGCCTTGCGGCGGC
>OLSC01001325.1_pt1 | contig 23453 bp, 24 predicted proteins | sample 1672881 | NCBI WGS metagenome assembly OLSC01 (sample SAMEA3136733, study PRJEB25190) | human gut metagenome | biome: human gut; feature: human-associated habitat; material: faeces | place: Austria | collected 2013
GGTTTACCTTACCTCAGATTGACAGAGAGTGACAATAGGTTGGAGCTCTCCTAAGACTCTATTGTAGGTTCGATTCCTATAGGAGACGCTCATTTTAAGCAGTAATGATTGAAAAAGTCATTGCTGCTTTTTTTGTATCTTGGGTGGAAATTTCCACCCGAAATTGAAAAAACAGAAGGATTTCATCCACCCAAAATAAGATTTTGCCACCCATTTGAAAATTATGATTTTCCACCCGGATGTGTGGCATATGGAGTAGGGAAGAAAAAGGGTTGTCAATGGATGTAAATTTGGTTTTCTTGTCTGTACGATTCAGACCTGAGAAAGATAGATGCTCAGATTAGATGTAACAAGTCTAGTCTGGGCATTTTTTGTCCAGGAGAAAAGGAGGATTACATGGAAGTACGAAAAGAAGATCAAAGAGATCCAGATGAGAAAGTCGTTGAGATAGAGATTGAACGGCTCAGGGACTTTAAAAATCATCCATTCAAGGTACAGGCAGACAGTCAGATGAAAGAGTTGCAGGAATCCATCAAGAAATATGGGATTCTCAATCCTCTGATTGTGAGACCGAGGCCGGAAGGATTTTATGAAATCATTTCAGGTCACAGAAGAAAGTATGCAGCACAGCAACTGAAGTATACGAAGGTTCCGGTCATTATCAGATACATGCTTGAAGAGGATGCCATTATTTCAATGGTAGATGCCAATTTACAGAGGGAGCGGATCTCACCGAGCGAAAAAGCATTTGCTTATAAGATGAAATATGATGTGCTCAAGAGAAAGGCCGGCAGACGAAAATGTAGCCAGGTTGACTATCTGACCGGGAAAAAGAGTGTGGAGGTCATAAGCGAAGAATGTGGGGACAGTCCCAAGCAGGTACAGAGATATTTAAAACTTACCAGACTGATTCCAGAGCTGCTTGAAAAAGTGGATGATGAGACGATGGGATTTACGATAGCTGTGGAACTGGCATCATTAACTGAAAAAAATCAGAAGACTGTGCTGGATGCAATGGAGAGTACATTGGGAACACCAAATCTGTCTCAGGCAATCAGAATTAAAAAATTACAGGAGGATGGGGATTTTAGTCAGGAGAAAATAGAGGAGCTTTTAAGCGAGATTAAGCAGAAAGATATTGACCGAGTGGTTTTCAAAAATGAGCAGTTATACAGGTATTTTCCATCCTATTACACTGCTGAACAGATGAAAAGAGAAATACTGACACTATTAAAAATCAATATGACATTTGAATAATGGGAGGAAAAACATATGTGTAGAGTAATTGCAGTATCTAATCAAAAAGGTGGAGTTGGTAAAACGGTATCATGTGTGAATCTGGGAATAGGACTGGCACAGGAAGGAAAAAAGGTGTTGCTGATCGATGCTGATCCACAGGGAAGCCTTACAATCAGCTTAGGATATGAGGAACCGGATGAGATGGAGTATTCGCTGGCTACATTGATGCTGAACGTTGTGAATGATGAAAAACTGAATATGGAAAAAACGATTCTTCATCATGGAGAGGGTGTGGATCTGATCCCGGCCAACATTGAATTATCAGCTATCGAGGTTTCTTTGGTAAATGCTATGAGCAGGGAACTGATTCTCAGATCACTGGTTGATAAGCTGCGAGAGTTTTATGATTTCATCCTTATAGACTGTATGCCGTCTCTGGGAATGATGACAATCAACGCATTGGCATGTGCAGATTCAGTGCTGATTCCGGTACAGGCAGCGTATCTTCCGGTCAAAGGATTACAGCAGCTGATCAAGACTATTGGTAGGGTGAAGAAACAGCTGAATCCAAAACTACAAATTGAGGGAATTTTACTGACTATGGTAGATTACAGGACAAATTATGCAAGGGATATTTCATTGATGGTGTACGATACATATTCTGCATCCATCAAGGTATTTGGTTCGGAAATTCCGATGTCAGTCAGAGCTGCGGAAGTCAGCGTGGAAGGAAAAAGTATCTATTCCTATGATCCAAAGGGAAAAGTAGCATGTGCTTATAAGGGGTTAACCAAAGAAGTTTTGAAGGAGGCATAGATAATGACAAACAGAGTTGCTGGAAAAATCAAATTGCAGTCAGTAGATCAATTATTGGGAGTGCCGGAGATTTCCGGTACTCAGGAAATAGAAATTGTGAGAATCCATGCGTTTCCGAATCATCCATTTAAGGTTCTGGATGATGAAAGAATGGATATGCTGGTAGACAGTATCCGGGAGAATGGCATTCTGAATCCAGTAATTGTAAGACCGGATCAGAATGGTGATTATGAAATGGTATCTGGTCACCGCAGATTACATGCGGCAGGAATTGCTGGACTTCAAAAGATACCTGCTATTGTAAAGGAAATGTCTGATGATGAAGCCATTATAAATATGGTGGATGCCAATATTCAGAGGGAGGAGATACTTCCGAGTGAGCGAGCCTTTTCCTTTAAAATGAAATTGGATGCAATAAGAAGACAGGGAGCAAGAGCAGATTTAACTTTGGGAACTGAGTTCCCGAAGTTGGATGAAAATTCCAAGAGAACAAGAAATCAAATAGGAATGGAAGCAGGAATATCAGGACGTCAAGTGACAAAATATATACGTCTTACAGAACTTATTTCCACAATACTTGATTTGGTGGATAGTAAGAAAATTACATTAACAATGGGAGTTGACATCTCTTATCTGGATGAGCAGATTCAGAAATGGGTCTATGAATATTACCGTGACAATGGATTTTTAAAGCCGGTGCAGGTGGAAGCATTACGGAATCAGCAGGATTTATCCAAGGCATCTCAGTATAGCGTTATTTCAATAATGAACGATGCACTTCCAAAGAAGAACACGGCAGCTAAAGTATCATTCTCAGAAAAGAAGCTGGATAAATATTTTCCATCTAACTATTCAGCAAAGGATCGGGAGACAGTAATCATACAATTACTGGAACAGTGGAGTGAAGCACAGAGAGAAATTCAATAAAGAGAACAGGATTCCAGAAGTGTATAAAAGGCACTTCTGGAATGAGAAGGAGAGACGAATGGAAGACAGAATAAAGCTGTCCTATTTCTATGGACGGGAAGCGGATCAGTATTCATTTTATAAAATACCGAAGTTGTTGTTTACGGAAGAGTATTTCAAAAAAGTATCTGTTGAGGCAAAAGTGCTCTATGGTCTTATGCTGGATCGTATGTCATTATCAATGAAAAATCAGTGGTTTGACACAGAAGGACGTGCCTACATATATTATTCGCTGGAGGATATCATGGATGCTATGGGATGCAGTAATAAAAAAGCCATTTCCATAATGAAAGAACTGGATATAGAATCTGGAATTGGACTCATTGAAAAGAAGCGCCAGGGACAGGGAAAACCAACCATGATCTATCTGAAACAGTTTATGATCCAGGATGCTCAGAAGTGTAATAATTACATTTCTGGAGAAAAATCAGCAATTTCAGAAGTGAAGAATTTACATGTCTTGAAGTGTAAAAATGTCATGTCCAGAAGTGAAGAAATTACACATCCAGAAGTGAAAAAATTACACACTAATAAGAATAATATAAATAATACTGAGTTAAGTAATACTGAATCTAATCATATCATATCGGGAAATGATGGGATAGGATTCGATGTGGAAGGATACACGGAAATAATCAAAGAGAATATTGAACTGGACATTCTCTTAGAGCGGTACCCTTATGACAGAGAACTGCTGACAGGTATCTTTGATCTGATTCTGGAAACGGTTCTTTGTAAGAATAAGTCCATCGTTGTTGCATCCAGTGAGTATCCGGCGGAATTGGTCAGAAGCAAATTTTTGAAACTGAATATGTTCCATGTGGAATATGCGATGGACTGCATGAGAAAGAATACCTCAAAAATACATAATATCAAAAAATATCTGCTGGCGGCATTGTTTAATGCACCGAGTACCATCAGCGGCTATTATCAGGCAGAAGTAAACCATGATCTGCCGCAGTATGCCGCAAATGATAAATAATAATTGGCTGTTCGATCAGCATCTGGGAAATAAGTCAGAAAAGAGGAGGACGCATAAAATGTTAAAAATATTTGCAAAATTGATTGTATTGCCAGTGATGGTGATTTTGATTGCTTTATCTTTTACAGTCAGTATCTTATCGAAAATACATTATCTGGCAGCGGTTCTGGTTAATGCAATTTTCATAATGTGCGCAGTGATTGCTTTGTCATTGCAACAGTGGCAAAATTTTGGAATAGCAGTGTTTGTTCTTGCTGTAAGCTGTATGATATTGAAATTGTGGGATATCATCGAATATGCCATTGGAGTAATATGTGGTCATTTATTTGAAATATTATCGGTGTAGATGATTACGCTGGTTTAAGTATAAATTTATGTATCATGAAAAAGAAAAGGAGCCTGTGAAACTTTTTCTGTAAAATAACCATCACAAGGTCCTTCTATGATAAAATAAATATCATTAGGAGGGCCTTTTATTATGGCAAGACAAAAGAAACCTGTACATCGAGTACAAATGACAGAAGGAAAAAGAAACATTATCCACCAGCTTCTTGAAGAGTATGATATTCAGTCCGCAGAAGATATCCAGGACGCCTTGAAAGATCTTTTAGGCGGCACCATTAAGGAGATGATGGAAGCGGAAATGGATGATCATCTCGGCTATGAAAAATCAGAACGTTCTGATAATGATGACTATAGAAATGGCTATAAACGCAAACAGGTCAATAGCCGTTATGGTTCTATGGAAATCGAAGTGCCGCAGGATCGTAAATCAACTTTTGAGCCACAGGTAGTGAAAAAACGCCAGAAAGACATTTCTGATATCGATCAAAAGATTATCTCTATGTATGCAAAAGGTATGACTACATGACAGATCTCAGAAACTATCGAAGATATTTATGGATTTGAAACATCTGAAAGTTTCATTTCTGATGTTACAGACAAGATCCTCCCACAGATTGAGGACTGGCAGAACTGGCCATTAGATGAGGTATATCCGATCCTGTATATTGATGCGATCCATTATTCTGTGCGGGATAATGGAGTGATCCGTAAGCTTGCAGCTTACGTCATTCTGGGTATCAACACCGAAGGAAAGAAAGAAGTCCTGACTATTAATGTTGGAGATAATGAAAGTGCCAAATACTGGCTTTCTGTTATGAATGAGCTGAAGAACCGCGGTGTAAAAGATGTATTGATCATCTGTGCTGATGGTCTGACAGGAATCAAAGAAGCTATTGCTGCTGCCTTTCCCAAAACAGAGTATCAGCGTTGTATCGTGCACCAGGTAAGGAACACTTTGAAATATGTCCCTGATAAGGACCGAAAAGCTTTCGCCACAGACCTGAAGACCATCTATCAGGCTGCAGATGAAAAGAAAGCACTGTCTGCTCTGGATCGGGTAACAGAAAAATGGACTCCCAAATATCCGAATTCCATGAAACGCTGGAAAGATAACTGGGATGCGATCTCCCCGATCTTCAAATTTTCAGCCACCGTCAGAAAGGTCATTTATACGACCAATGCGATCGAATCGCTGAATTCAACCTACCGTAAGCTGAACCGCCAGAGAAGCGTATTTCCAAGTGACACCGCACTTCTGAAAGCCCTGTATCTGGCCACATTTGAGGCAACAAAAAAATGGACGACAACCATCCGGAATTGGGCACAAGTTTACGGAGAACTGAGTATTATGTACGAGGGACGATTACCAGAATAATCCGTTTTGAGACATGTTAAGACGGGCGGAATATCCGCCTGCTCTTGACATGCAGATTTGCAACTGTTATATATAAAACAAGGGCGAAAAGCTCTATGAAAGAACTTTTCACCCTTTATTATCATAGAAGAATCTTATTTACAGACTTTTTCTCACAGTCTCGCTTACCGGCGGAAACATCTTTGTTGCCAGTGTCGCTGTCGATCTGCTTTCGGAAGTGAAAATTTCCGGAAGCAACATTCTGGGTGATAAAGCATACGGAACAAATTCCATTCGCACTTACATCACAGGGCAGAGAGCATCGTATACGATCCCACCCAAAAGTAATGTGATCTAGCCTTGGTTCTTCGATTTCTACACCTATAAGGAACGCTACCTGATTGAGTGTTTCTTCAATAAACTTAAAGTTTTCCGCAGGGTCGCTACACGCTATGATAAGCTTGCTATGTCCTTTCTTGCTTTTGTCCATCTTGCTTCCATTTGGATTTTGTTGAAATAGTACAAGAATACTTTGTTTTCAGATAGGCTCTAGAAAGCAAAGCACGATAGAGTGTACGCGGTGTGCTTCTGTGCGTAGGATTTTGCGGAACAGTACATTTTCACGCTAAGCAGCAAAATGCGAAAGAGCTATCTGCAAACAGCACATTGCTTCATCCGCTGAAAATCGCTGTAATCAGAAAAAGCCCAGCACCACTTTAATGGCGTGGTGTTGGGCTTCTTTATTGTCATGTTTCGGTGCTTTTTTTGAGGATAAAACCGCCTGTGTGCTGTTTGCTTTTCTTTGCTATAATGACACGCTGCCCTCTGCTCATCACGGCAACTGTACGTTTTCGGGATAGAAAATGGACACTTTTCCTTGTATAGGGAGAAAGCCGGAGAGGAAAAAAGGGTGAGCGCAGGTTGCGGTTTTCCACGGTTTCCATAGCCGCAGCGAAGGAGAAAAGGGAGAGGTGGGTTTCATAACATTCTGTCGTTCTATTCTCCAATCAGTACGTTACAGAGATATCCGTATGCAGAAGTGTTAGATGAACGCTGCAACCAACCATAGAATCTTGGAAGCAGTGTTCTGTCTGGTGCTTATGTCATGGGGATGACCTCGAATTCCTGATTCAGTAAGTCAAAAAAATACAGTGTTCCGGTTCTGACGGGGCGGTCGGTGAGAAACTTTACGCACAGGGAAACCTGCATAGAGGCGCACAGGGCGGGAGTGAAGCTCAGAACGCTCTTATTTTTGAGTGCAGCCCCGTCGGGGTACAGTAAGTCTATCAAATGATCGCCGGGGCAGGAGATTGCGGCCTGGGCGACCCAGCCGTTGACGGCACCGTAGATCAGGGGAATTCCAGCACGTTCACAGGCATTCGCGAGGATTTGCCGTGACTGGATATTGTCCAGACCGTCCAGAACCGCATCACAGTCTGTAAGAAGGGCGGCTGCGTTTTCTTCCGTAAGAAATTCCCCCACGGCATGAACCGCAACATTGGGATTTACACGCCGGACTCTTTCCGCGGCGGTCTGTGCTTTCCCAACGCCCAGCAAGGAAACTTCGGACAACAGCTGACGGTTCAGATTGGAGGGCTCAAATACATCACCGTCCACCACCCGCAGAGAGCCTATGCCAATGCGGGCAAGCATATCGATGAGATGCCCGCCCAGACCGCCGCAGCCAACCACCAGAACACGTTTGCGCCGAAGCAGCTCGCATTCCGCTTCGCTCAGGGCGGGGACATTGCGCGCATATCTGGGATCCATCGTTCAGCCACCTCCCACCGGGGGAAACAGAGCCACGATGTCCCCGTCCTTCACTTCCGATTCCGGCTTGTGATGAAAACCGTTGATGAGCAGAATAGACACTTCTTCTTGGGGAATGTTCATCCGGTCAAGGATATCTCCAGCACAGGCGATACCCTCCGGCGATAGCAGCGAGACTTTATCTCTGCCTTGGCGCAAGGTTGCAAAAACGCGAACTTCAATCATGAAAATTCTCCTTTGCAAAAGAAATCGGGGAGGGGACTTGCCCCCCCTCCCCATTAATTATATTATATTGTATCACTTGCCAACACACTCGTCCAGACCCAGTTTCTTCAGGGTTTCATCGGTGGGGAATGCGTTGACCCAGCCACGAGCTTCGTAGTATTCGGGCAGAGTTAGAGGCAGCTTGGAGGTCATACCGGTGGAGGGGCCGTTTACAACGGGCTCTTCCAGCAGCCGCTTGGGCAGACGATCGTCCTCAGGCTTCATACCGGCAGCCTTGTTGAACATTCTCTCGATGTTGTAGATACGGTCGCCAATCTCCAGCACCTGTTCGATGGTCCAGTTGGTTCCGGTGGCGGCGTTCAGCAGGTCGGTGTACTCCTTGGCGCCCATGGCGAAGGAGGTAAACAGACAGTGACCCATGGAGTCGATGACAGCTGTCAGATCCTGGAAGGTCTTGACCCAAGCTGCCTTTTCGTTGGTAACGGTACGATCCAGCTGCTGGGGCAGACCCAGAACTTCGGGAGAGATCATGTAGCCACGGACATGGCAGCCGCCACGGTTAGAGGTGGCGTAGGTAATGCCGATGCCCTGAATGGCACGGGCGTCGTAAGCGGGCATTTCCTGCTTCTTAACGCTCATGGAGTATTCGGGATGGCCATAGTGCTCACACAGGCGGGCGGAGCCGGAGCTCATCAGCCAGTCAAGCTCGGTTTCAGGATTGCCCATACGCTTGGTCCACTCCACCAATGCCTTGGTGGAACCCCATTCCAGAGGTACACCGGCGCACTCTTCCTCCTTGATGTAGCCTCTCTGGTACAGCTCCATGGCAGCGGCGATGGTGCAGGGGACGGAAATAGCATCCAGACCATACTCGTTGCAGAGCATATTGCACTCATCGATGACGTTCAGATCATTGTTGCCGCAGTTGCCGCCATAGGCCCACAGGGGCTCGTATTCAGGACCTCCGACGACCTTGCCATTGACATTGACCACGCGGCCGCAGGCGATGGGGCAGCGATGGCAGGCACCGGGCTTGACCAGGTATTTCTCAGCCAGAGTTTCGCCGGAGATATCGTCACCCTTGTCGTAATAGCTTTCCTGCCAGTTCTTGGTGGGGAAAGCACCGATGTTGTTGACAATGTTCACGAGAACAGCGGTACCCAGTTGCCGCAGGCCGGAACCGGTAACGGGGTTGGCCTTCAGAACATCCATAGCGTTTTTGGCTGCCACCTTCAGGGCATCCAGGTCTGCAATGTTGTCCAGTTTTTTGCGGGTTGCCTTGACCACGATGGCTTTCAGCTTCTTGCTGCCCATGACAGCACCGACACCGGAACGACCGGCGGCACGGTCTTTATCGTTCATAATGGCGGCAAGCAGCACCTTCTTCTCACCGGCGGGGCCGATGTTCAGAACGGAAACGTCAGCACCGTGCTTTGCCTTGAGCTGCTCGTCAATGGCTTCGCTCATGACACCTACATATTCCCGGGCATCCAGCAGCTCAATCTTATCGTCGTCAATGTTGATGTAGGTCCAGCCGGGAGCTTCACCTTCCACAATGATGGCATCCCAACCGGCGTACTTCAGCTTGGCACCCCAGATACCGCCGGAGTTGGAGCAGGCAATCATGCCGGTAAGGGGGGACTTTGTGCAGACCATGTAGCGGCCTGTGGAAGGGGCGGCAGCGCCGGTCATAGGACCGGTGATGTAGATCAGCTTGTTTTCCGGGGACAGGGGATCGACGGTGGCAATGCCCTCGTCATAGAGCATCTTGGTGCCAAGACCACGGCCGCCAATGAACTTGTGGGCAAGTTCCAGATCCAGAGGTTCCACTTTGATCTTGCCGGTGGTCAGATTGATGCGGGCAATTTTTTCGTAGTATGCGCTAGCCATATGCAATACCTCCATAAAAATTTGAAATTGAGCTTACAATTTGTATGTGTTTATTGAAATTGAGCTTACAATTTGTATATGTTTATTATAGTGGAAATAACAGGGGGTATCAAGAGCGGATGTGCATTTTTGTGTGAAACCGCATGAAACTGTATCATTTTATGCGAAGAGATTTTAGTACTTCGACGAAATGCCGTACAAAATGGCGTGAAATTGCACAAAATACTTGAAATATTGCGCCAAGCACTTGTGCAATTTGGAAAGAAGAAGTATAATCAATAGAAAACGATTGCAAGGAGGCGGCAGTATGGCGCAGAATCAGTCCCTGTCTACCCAGGAGGTTGCAGACATTCTCCATGTCAGCAAGTCCACCATTTACGACCTGATTCGCAAGGGAGAAATCCATTCCTATAAAATCGGGCGAAAGGTTCGTTTTACGCAGGAGGATGTGGATGCCTATATTGCCCGCTCCCGGCATGAGCATTCCACTGCCCCGGTGCAGCGCATCGATACCCACTCCACGTTGCTGACACCTGCTGAGGAAAAGGCACCGGAGATGATCATCTCCGGGCAGGATGTTGTGCTGGACATTTTGGCAAATTATCTTCATCAGGAGGATATCAACGCCGGTCGTACATATCTGTCTAGCTTTGAAGGTCTGCTGGCACTGTATCAGGGAAAGGTGGACGCTGCGGCCTGCCATCTGTATGATGGAAAAGAGTGCAATGCCTCCTTTGTGCGAAGCCTGATGCCCGGGGTGTCCGCAGTGCTGGTGAACCTGTCCTACCGCACCCAGGGCTTTTATGTTCGCAAAAGCAATCCCAAGCACATAACTGGGTGGGAGGATCTGCGCCGGGCTGACATCTCCATTCTCAACCGCCGGGTTGGTTCCTCATCCAGGATCCTGCTGGATACCCAGCTAAAAAAACTGGAAATCCCCTCCGGACAGCTAAAGGGCTACGACAAGATTATGAGTTCTCACCTTACGATGGCATCTGCCATTGCCGCAGGGGATGCGGATCTTGCCATTGGCACGGAGCGGATAACGCATCAGCTGGAGGGGCTTGACTTCATCCCACTGCTGGAGGAACGGTTCGATCTTGTTTTGCAGAAGGAATCGCTGGAAAATCCGGCTGTAGTCAAAATGCTTGCAATCCTGTCCTCACCTGTGTTCCGCAGGGAGGTGACCCACTTCTCCGGCAATGACTACCGGGACCTGGGTAAGATTATTATGGAGGTCTAGTATGCTGTATGTAAAAACGCCGGAAGAAGTTCTTGCGCTGATAGAATCGAAGTTTTTCCCGCTTGAACAGGCAGAATTTGTAGCTCTGTCTGAGGCTGTGGGCAGAGTTCTGGCGGAGGATATTGCGGCGCGGGAATATGTGCCGGATTTTGACCGCTCCACAGTGGATGGCTTTGCGGTTCGCGCCAGTGACACCTTCGGCTGCAGCGATGCCATCCCGGCGATCCTGCCCCTGCAGGCCACGGTGCTGATGGGCGAAGGTGCCGACTATCTGCTGAATGAGGGGGAATGTGTAGCCGTTCCCACCGGCGGCGCAGTGCCCAGGGGTGCTGACGGTGTGGTGATGGTGGAATACACGGAGGATTACGGCGACGGCACCATCGGTGTTGCCAAACCTGCGGCGCCGGGCATGAATCTGATTTTCCGGGGGGATGATGTGTATCCAGGAAAGGTGATTCTGCACAAAGGCCGCTCCCTGTCTTCTGCCGACATTGGTGCGCTGGCTGCCATTGGCCGGGTGCAGGTGCCGGTGGTGAAAAAAGTGACCGTGGGCGTCATTTCTACCGGTGACGAGCTGGTTCCTCCGGAGGCGCAGCCCGGCCCCGGACAGGTGCGGGACGTGAACAGTCCCATGCTGGAGGCAATGCTCTCCACATTTGGGTGCCATGTTGTCAACTATGGGATTGTGGTGGATGATGAGGCACTGCTTTCTCAAAAGGTCAATCAGGCCATTGCGGAATGTGATGCCGTGCTGCTGTCCGGAGGCAGCAGTGTCGGAGTGAAGGATGCCGCCTGCCGCATCATTGAATCCGCAGGCCAGCTTCTGCTTCACGGCATTGCCATTAAGCCCGGAAAACCAACCATTCTGGGAAAAGCCGGGAAAAAGCCCATTGTGGGTCTGCCCGGGCATCCGGTGGCTGCCTACTTTATCACAAAACTTTTTGTGCAGCCCCTGCTGGGACGGCTGATGGATCGGGACATGACTGCCTATACCGTTACTGCCAGGGTTACAGAGAGCATCAGTGCCAACCATGGCAGAGCCCAGTATCACTGCTGCCGGTTGACAGGAACAGGCGGCGAGCTTTATGCCCAACCCATTCGGGGAAAATCCGGCCTTATCACCACTCTGGCAGGGACCGACGGCTATTTCTGCATCAGTCGGGATTGTGAAGGCTTACCCCAGGGAGCGGAAATTCAGGTAACGATTACTTCAGGAGTGTGATTTTATGGGATTTGAATATTTGACCAATGTGCCGCTTGCGCAGGCACGGAAGGAATATCTGGAGCGGCTGGTAAGCGGCGGTTTTGGGTCAAAGACAGAAACCATTCCTGTCTTTGAAAGCTGCGGTAGGGTGACGGCAAAGGCAGTCTATGCCCACATCTGCGCCCCGCACTATGCCGCCAGTGCCATGGATGGTGTGGCGGTTTCCGCAAAAGAAACCTTCGGCGCGACGGAAACGACCCCTGTTACTCTAAAGCCGGACCAGTTTCTTGTGCTGGACACCGGCGACCCGATTCCGGAGGACAAAGATGCAGTCATCATGGTGGAGGACATTGTGAAGAATGGAGATGGTTCCATCACCATTCACGCAGCCGCAGCCCCGTGGCAGCATATCCGCCAGATCGGCGAGGATGTATGCGCCGGGGAAATGATTTTGCCCAGCCATATGACCGTTTCCCCGGCTGCCATTGGTGCGATGATTGCCGGCGGTGTGCTGGAAATTGAAGTGATTCGCAAACCTGTGGTGGGCATCATCCCCACAGGGGACGAGATTATCCCGCCCTGTACAGACCCGAAGCCCGGGGATATTCTGGAATTCAATGGCTCCATTTTTTCCGCAATGGTGCGTTCCTGGGGCGCAGAGGCGGTGGTCTATCCCATTGTTCCGGATAAATTTGACCAGATCAAAGAAATGGTTGCCAAAGCGGCAGACGAGTGCGATATGGTAATTCTCAATGCCGGTTCTTCTGCCGGACGGGAGGATTTCTCGGCTCGGGTCATCCGGGAACTGGGTGAGGTGCTGTACCATGGCATCGCCATCAAGCCCGGCAAGCCTGCCATTCTGGGCTGCCGGGGAGAGAAGGTCATTCTTGGAGTGCCCGGTTATCCGGTGTCCGGCATCATCGTCATTGAGCAGCTGCTGAAGCCCCTGATTGACCACTGGCTGAAAGTACCGGCAGCCACTGACACATATGTGAACGCAACCCTTACCCGGCCTGTTGTCAGCGGTCTGAAATATCAGGAGTTTGTCCGTGTTCGCATGGGCTGCGTAGGCGGCAGGCTGATGGCCAGCCCCCTGAGCCGGGGCAGCGGCGTGGTTTCTTCTTTTATGAAGGCCGATGGCATTCTGGAAGTACCCCAGGGACTGGAGGGCTACGAGGCGGGAGAGGAAGTGAGAGTCCGCCTGCTGAGCCCCTTAGAAAAGCTGCACAATACGCTGGTGGTTATCGGCAGCCATGATCCGCTGCTGGACGAGCTGGCAGATATGCTCCATTTGGAGGACTCTGCCTTGTACATCAGCTCCTCCCATGTGGGTTCCATGGGCGGTATAATGGCAATCCGCCGTGGTGAGGCGCACATGGCTGGCTGCCACCTGCTGGATACGGCTGACGGCAGCTATAACAAGGCATTTATTCGCAAGTATTTCCCCAAAGGCGGTGTGAAGCTGGTTTCCTGTGTCGGTCGTCAGCAGGGATTGATGGTGGCAAAGGGCAATCCCCTCCAGATCCGGAAATTCGCGGATATTGCAAAGGATGGCGTGCGTTATGTAAATCGCCAGAAGGGATCCGGTACCCGGATCCTTGCGGACTATTTGTGTATGCGGGAGAATGTGGATACTGCTTCTGTCTACGGCTACGATCGGGAAGAACTGACCCACACTTCTGTTGCTGCCCAGATCGCCAGCGGCAGTGCTGATGTCGGTATGGGCATCTACTCCGCGGCAAAGCTCTATGATCTGGATTTTATCCCCATCTGTATTGAGGAGTATGACCTCATTGTCCCTGACCATGCTTGGGATACCCCTATGGTTCAGGCGCTTTTGCACATCCTGAAGAGCGATGCGTTCCGGGGAAAAATCCTGTCCCTCGGCGGCTATACCGTGGATAACCCCGGACAGATTATCCCCCTATGAAAAGCGTAGATGTTGCGGTTATTGGGGGAGGAATTCTGGGCTGCTTTGCGGCCCGGAATCTGATGCGCTGGAATTTGTCTGTCGTGCTGATTGAAAAGGAATTGGATATCTGTACAGGCATTACCCGGGCAAACTCTGCCATCGTCTATGCGGGATATGACAACAAAACCGGTTCCCGGAAGGCGGAATTGACGGTTCGTGGAAATGCCTCTTTTGATGATTTGTGCCGTGAACTGGAAGTTCCCTTTTCCCGCTGCGGTTCCTTGCTGGTGACCTATGACAAGGAGAGCCTGGCCCAGCTCCGGAGAAAATGGGAGCAGGGTATCCGCAATGGCGTGCCGGGTCTGGAGCTTCTGACCGGGGGAGAGGCAGAGGCAATGGAGCCTATGCTGGCACCGGGTGTGGCAGGCGCGCTCTATGCCCCGACCACCGGAACGGTGAACCCCTGGCAATTGGGCATTGCCGCCTTTGAAAACGCTGCTGCCAATGGGATGGAACCCATGCTGGGAACCACTGTGGTGGGAATCCGGAAAACCAAGTTTGGCTATCTGGTGGAAACAGATCGCAGCGAACTGCGCTGCAGGGCTGTCATCAACTGTGCAGGACTTTTCGCGGATCGGATACAGGAGCTGTGCTTTCCCTCCGACACGCATCTTCTGATAGATGGAGCAGAATACCTGGTTCTGGACAAACAGGCGCGGAAGCCGAAGCGGGTCATCTTTCAGCAGGCACAGTCCTGCGGAAAAGGCATCACCGCTATCCCGTGTGTGGAAGGGAATCTGCTACTCAGCGGGGTACGCAAGCCCGTTGGAGAACCCTTTGCCACAACAAAAGAGGGAATATCGGAGTTGAAGACAAGTGCGGTATCGCTGTTTCCGAATCTGAATATGCAGCAGGTAATCCGCTCATTCGCCGCCGCACGGCCAAATCCTCAGCGGGATGACGGCGAGAGCATTCACGATTTCTCCATTGCGTACCCGGCTCCTGGATTTTTCAGTCTGATCGGAATCAAAACCCCGGGGCTGACCTGCGCCAACGAACTGGGCAGGTACCTTGCGGAGAAAACGGCGGCGTTTCTGGATGCACACCCGAATTCACGCTTCACGCCCCACAGGCAGGTCATTGCCAAAACAAATGACCCCGAAATCATTTGCCTGTGCGAAGGCATCAGCCGCGGAGAGATTCTGGAAGCAATCCGAAGGGGAGCTTCCACGGTGGATGGGGTCAAGCGGAGAGTGGGAAGCGGTATGGGTGTCTGCCAGGGCAGCCGATGCAGCTTTGCCATCGAGCAGATACTCCGGGAGGTCAGGCATGGGGCACTTTGATATCATGATTATCGGCGGTGGTGCAGCGGGAATTGCTGCAGCCAGAGCCGCAGCGGATGCCGGATGCAAAAGCATTGCGCTGGTGGAGAGAAAACAAAAGCTGGGCGGCATTCTCCTGCAATGCAGCCATCCCGGTTTTGGCGCCGGACTTACCGGAGGGGAATACGCCGCTGCGCTTGTGCAGGATTTCCCGGAAACGGTTACTCTGTTTTTGGGGACAACGGTGCTTTCGGTAGAACCCAATAAAACGGCGCATCTGTCCGGTGACCGGCAGATCTCGTTTTCTCAGCTGATTCTGGCAACGGGCAGCCGGGAGATTCCACTGGGGGCGCTGCCGATTGCGGGAACCCGTCCAAAGGGTGTCTATACAGCCGGTCAGATGCAGGAGATGATGAACCTCCATGGCTTTGTTCCCCAAGGTCCTGTGGTCATTTTGGGCAGTGGTGACATTGGCCTTATCATGGCATCCCAGATTGCGGCAATGGGGATTTCTGTTACTCTGGTGGAGCAGAAGGAAAACTGCGGCGGCTTGGCGAGAAACCGGCGCTGCCTGAAAGATAATTCCATCCGCCTTATTTGCAGCCAGACCATTGACGCCGTTGAGGGCTCTCCCGTACTCACAGGCTGCTGCCTGTCCGGCGGAGAGAAGATAGCCTGCAGAACGCTTCTGATTGCCGCGGGACTTGTCCCGGAGCGTGGGCTGCTGGCGGAATTGGGAATGCCGTCCTGGCTTCAGATGTGCGGCAACTGCAACACGGTGTACCCCATGGCAGAGGGCGTGACAGCCGACGGAAGAAAAGCGGGCATTGCCGCATTTCAAAAGATACGAGGTAAACTATGATTGATACATTTGGACGCAGCATCACCTATTTGCGCGTTTCTGTGACGGAATTGTGCAATCTTCGCTGCCGGTACTGTATGCCAGAGGATGGTGTCTGCAAGAAAGAGCATGCCGATATGCTCACGGAAGATGAGCTTATTCAGGCTGTGGAAGCAGCCGAGGCTCTGGGCATTACCAAGTTGCGCATTACAGGTGGAGAACCACTTGTTAAAAAGAATATCGTGTCTATCTGCCGCAGAGCATCCAGAGTTCCTGGAATTCGGGAGGTCTGCCTGACAACAAATGGCATCCTGCTCCCGGAGTTGGCAAGGCCCCTCAAGGAGGCGGGGGTCAGCCGGTTAAACCTGAGCCTGGATACCCTGGATTCTCAGAAGTATGCCCACATTACCCGCAACGGCAGTCTGGATGACTTCTGGAAGGGGTTTCATGCGGCCTTGGATGCTGACTTTCAGAAGATCAAACTCAATGCTGTGCTAATTGGCGGATTTAACGATGATGAGATCCTTCCGCTGGCGGAGCTTACCCGGAAGTATCCTGTGGATGTGCGTTTTATTGAAATGATGCCCATGTGCGACAGCTCCGGCTTTGGCCCGGAAGCGTATATTCCATTTACAAGGGTTTTGGAAGCTCTGCCGGAAGCGGTACCGGCTGCCAAAGATGGCGGTGTTGCCAAACTCTTCCACCTGCCTGGCGCACTGGGCAATATTGGCCTTATCAGCCCGGTGAGCGCCCATTTTTGCGGGGAGTGCAACCGCATCCGACTGACTGCAGACGGAAAAGTGAAGCCCTGTCTGCATTCCAATGCGGAGTATCCCCTGAAAGGGCTGGATTTCGATGGCATGAAAGCACAGCTGGAAGCAGCGATTTTGGGAAAACCCCAATGGCATGGGGATCTGGATGTTGCGCACAAATCGGGCGCCGGTCGGAATATGAATCAAATCGGAGGTTGAGTATGGCAGACTTTACTCATTTTAATGACCAGGGACGGGCCAAAATGGTAGATGTGGGGGGAAAGCCCATTTCTCAGCGCATGGCCGTTGCGGCAGGCCGGGTGTTGGTGAATGAACACACATTCGCGCTCATTCAAAGCGGCGGCATGAAAAAAGGAGATGTGCTGACCGTTGCCCAGATTGCGGGGGTCATGGGTGCCAAGCGCACACCGGATATCATTCCCATGTGTCACCCCATTTTGATGGATGGCATCAACCTGGAGCTTTCTCTGGATGAGCACAGATCCAGCGTAGAAATCAAGGCCACCGTTTCCTGTGACGGAAGAACCGGCGTGGAAATGGAGGCACTTACCGCTGTCAGCACCGCCGCTCTGACAGTGTACGATATGTGCAAAGCGGTGCAAAAGGATATGACGATCACGGACATCCGCCTGCTTTCCAAAACCGGCGGAATCCACGGCGATTACAAACGGGAGGACGAATCATGGCGTATACAGCAGCAGTGATTACCATCAGCGATAAGGGATATCGGGGCGAGCGGGAGGACACCAGCGGCCCCAACCTGGTGAAGATTCTGACGGAGAAGGGGTTCGACGTGACCTATACCGCCATCGTTCCCGATGAGGCGGAGATGATCCAATCGGAGCTTTTGAAGTGTGTAGATGAAAAGAAGATTGCCCTGGTGCTTACCACCGGCGGCACCGGCTTCTCACCCCGGGATATTACCCCGGAAGCCGCTATGGAGGTAATCCAGCGTCCGACTCCCGGTATCCCGGAGGCTATGCGGGCAGAATCCATGAAGATCACACCCAAAGGCTGCCTGAGCCGCAGTGTTGCGGGCATTCGGGCACGCACCCTGATCATTACCCTGCCAGGCAGCCAAAAGGCATCGGCAGAGAATATTCTGGCGGTCATCGACCCGGTGGCCCATGGCCTGGATATGCTCTACAGCGAGGGCAGTGCGGACTGTGCAAAATGAAAGGAAATCCCATTTCCGAGCAGGAAATGGGATTTTTTATACATCGAAACGGTTACATGAAATTCCGCATATTTTTCCGGATTTCTCGTATCAGTAAAGCTCTATTTCCGTGACACACTTGTTTTTGATGCGACCCACCAGATATTGCAGAGCATCCACCACATGGGGGCGGATATCGCCGCCGATGAGCACATACATGATGTCGTCACCAACGCTCAGTTCCCCTTCGTTCAGCCAGACCTTGATGTAGAAAATACCGTCCAACTTATAGGTTTCTGCGATGATGGCATCCACAGCTTCCTGATTGTAGGAAAACTGCATCCCCACAACGGGCCTGGTATCGGCGGCACCCTGGCGTACTTTTGCCTTGGCACTTTCCCGGACAATGCCGTTATGGGTCAGATACATGCCAATCTTAGGGGCGCTTTCGTGGGCCTTGGCCTCTTTCAGCCAGGAATCCATGGAAGGACTTGTTTTCTTGCTCATATTATAAACCTCCAATTCTTATCCGCCTGAGGATAGAAATCGTAATTGAAACTGCCTGTAAATCAGAAGCGCGGAATCATCTGAACCTTCAAAGATGACTCTGGTCTGAGGCAGTGCCAAACCGGCGATCCTGCGGGGTGGAAGGACGGTCACGGTAATTCGGCAATCACGGAACCGGTAACCATCCGCAGTGGCATGAACCTCCCTATGATGAAGGAAAAAGGTTTCTATGCGCTCTGGTTCCAAAGCCCACACTTCTTCTTTGAACATGCGATCCCCTCCTGTTTCAGCTTATCATACTATGGAGAATAGTGAAAGAACTGTTTTGGATCATTTCATATAATTTCGTATCATTTCGCACAGTCTTTGAAAAGGGCGGCTTGTATTATTTGTTCAAATATGATATAGTATCAGAAATTGATTGGTCAGTTTTCGTGAAATTGACTGATTTCCAAAGTTTGCAAAGCGGTGGACGAGCCTCTTTCCAGACTCCATGATCGGGCGCAGCTTTCGGCTGTGCTTTTGGTGTTGCGGAAACTGGCTGGTCTTTTTTATATTTCTTTATATTTAGGAGGTAAGACAATGAAAAAGATTCTGTCCATGTTGCTGGTTTTTGCCATGATGTTTGGTCTTCTTGCCTGCGGCGCAAGCAAGCCTGCTGAGGCGCAGGCTTCCACTGAGGCTCCCGCCACAACGGCTGTCCCGACGGAAGCCGCCGCTGAGGTTCCCACCCAGGCAGGTCTTGTGGTGGATACCTGCATTCTGAAGGAAGCCGACGACAAGATGCTCAACACCTACACCGTTATCGCCGTAAATCCCGAGGCACCTTTTGTGGATGCTGACGGCAACTCTGTCGCTGACGTTGCGGTGAATACCGCCGGTGCGGATGCCCTCATCCAGTGGTTCCTGACCCAGGAAACGTTGGACCTGGCCGCAAACTATGGCTTTAAAGAGTACGGTGAGTCTCTGTTCTACGTCAAGGACGGTGCCCCTGTTTATACAGGTGAGATTGCGCCCGCTACCGAAGAGACAAAGGTCATCCGCCTTTCCACCACCACTTCTGTGAAAGACTCTGGTTTGCTGGACTATCTGCTGCCCATCTTCGAGAACACTTATGGCTACACTGTGGAAGTCCAGTCTGCCGGTACCGGCAAGGCAATCTCTGCCGCCAAGTTCGGCAATGCCGACCTGATTCTGGTCCATGCCAAGAGCCAGGAAGAAGCCTTTGTTGAAGAGGGCTTCGCCCGCACTGTAGATGGCTTCGAAGCAGAGCGCATTTCCTTCCTGTATAACTATTTCGTCCTGTGCGGACCTTCTGCGGACCCTGCCGGTGTTAAGGAGGCAGCTTCCGTTCTGGATGCGTTTGCAGCCATTGCGGAGGGCAAGTATCCCTTCATCTCCCGTGGCGACGGTTCCGGCACCCACACCAAGGAGCTGTCTCTGTGGCCTGAGACTCTGGGTATCACGGAGGAGGCAGAGTCCTTCGCTCCCTACACGCAGTGGTACACCTCTGCAAACGCCGGTATGGGCGCATGTCTGGTGATGGCAGAGCAGATGCATGCTTACATCCTGACCGATAAGGCAACCTTCCTGACTTTCGTTGCCAACGATGGCATTATAAGCTGAGGAAACTCTGGGTTCATTTTCTGCGGCTGACGCTATATGTACAGTTTCCAAAAACTTGCTTTTTTGAAAAAATCTGTGTAAACTGTATCCCGTGGGGAATTTCCCCACGGGATTTTACAAAAAGAAAGGAGGCTGCACCGTGGGAACGGCCCTTCAAAAGGCGATTTCTCTTATCCTGTCTTCCGATGCAGAACTTCTGAACATTTTGAAAGTCACAGCGCAAATGAGCCTCAAAAGCTCTTTGCTTGCACTGCTGCTGGGTGTTCCGCTGGGAATCTGTCTGGGCAATAGCAAATTCCCCGGGAGAGGGCTTCTGATTATCCTGAACCGAACGCTTATGGGGATGCCCCCTGTGGTATGTGGCCTACTGTTTTACATCCTTTTCTCCGGGGTCGGCCCTCTGCGACACATGAAGCTGCTGTTCACGGTTAAAATCATGATTCTTGCCCAGGTGGCGCTGATCACCCCCATTGTTGTGGGGGCTATGGAGACTTATGTGGCGGGAGTGTCTCCGGCGATTTGGGAAACAGCCAGGGGTTTGGGGCTGGGAAGAGGAAGGACGTTTTTGCTACTGTGCAATGAGTGCCAGTACTGTATCATCTCTTCCTATCTGCTGGCGTTTTCCAGATCTATTGCAGAGGTCGGGGCAGTGTCCATGGTGGGCGGTGCCATTGCCTGGAAAACGAATGTGATGACCACAGCCATTATGCAGTACACCAATCAGGGAAATTTCTCTCTGGGCATTGCCCTGGGCATGATTCTGCTGGCGGTTTCCCTGCTGGTGAATGTTGTGATATCTCTGCTGCAAAGGAGGCTCAGCCAATGATAATTCCCGCCTTTTCCAAAACCTATGGGCAGAAAAAAGTGCTGGATTTTCCGGGAATGGAATTGCAGCCTGGAAACATATATGCGATTCTCGGAGCAAACGGAAGCGGAAAATCCACATTTTCAAAAATTCTGGCAGATGTCCTTCCGGCAGACCGGAAAATCCGCTTGGAACCAAGCATTGGCTATCTTCCCCAGAAGCCCTATGCCTTTCGTATGTCTGTCAGAAAAAACATCCTGCTGGGCGGCAGGGATATCCAGAAAGCGGAGTCCCTCGCGAAAGCACTGTCTCTGACAGAGCTGGAGCATAAACGGGCGGATCGTCTCTCCGGCGGTGAGACGGCACGCATGGCGATGGCAAGATTGATGATGGGAACATACGATGTGGTGATTCTCGATGAACCAACGGCTGCCATGGATATGGAAACCACCGCTGCCGCGGAAACTTTGATTCAGTCCTATGTGCGCCAGACCAATTGTATTTTGATTTTGGTCACCCACTCCCTGCAGCAGGCAAGGCGAATCGCTGATGAAGCGATGTTTTTTCAAAAAGGGGAAGTACTGGAGTATGGTCCTGCAGAAAGTCTGCTGTATTCCCCCACACGTGTGGAATTGAAGAGATTCCTGGAGTTCTACGGAAACTGATGACACTCCGAAAACAGCTGTCTTCGTTGCTTTTGTGCTGAAGATGGCTGTTTTGTTCTTTATAATAGTAGCCGCAAGCAGTGTTAACTTGGACAGGCTCACGCAAAAGCCATGACACCCGACCATGAAATCACCGCAAAACAGGCAGAGCTGGATAAACTGTATGATTCCTTCTCTGCAAAGTATGGACTGATCAATTCCAAAGGAAACCGGCTGGCGTTCTCGGATGACAGTTCCTACTATCTGCTGTGCAGTCTGGAAGTCTTGGACGATATCTAACCATATAGGCACCTAAATACGGGTGAAATATTGAGTTTATTTATAACCAATTAGCCTTCAGGCCGATGCTAAGGCAGCCCCGCCAAACACCTGTTATCACTACATGATAAAATCCGATGATATGACTGTTAATAAATTAATAGAACAGTATTTAGATTTAAAAACCAATTTAGCTGTATCAACAAAAGAAAATTATACCCATATATACGAAAAAAATATTAAGGATACCAAATTGGGTAAATCTAAAGTAAAAGACATAAAAAAAATGGATATTCAAGCTTTTTACGCCTATTTATTTACTAAAAGAAATTTTTGCAGAGGAACAATACAATTATATCAAAATATATTATTTCCCGCATTTCAAATGGCTGTAGATAATGACATAATTAGAAAAAATCCTTGTAATGGATGTATGAAAGAATACACCAGAGGATCTATGAGTTCCACAAAATATCCATTATGGATACCTGGTTTGAAAAACTGATGGAGAAATAATCTAGGAAAATAGTTTAAAGTTTACATGTTATGATCATGTATGAAGTTGGAACAAAATAAAAGAATTGTGCTATAATATTGTTCAAGAAAAAGCTCATTGACATATTTCAATCTATTTAGGAGGATAAACGATCATGTGTACAGCAGCAACTTATAAAACAAAAGATTTTTACTTTGGACGAACCCTCGATTATGAATTCTCTTATGGTGATCAGATAGTAATTACACCACGTAATTATGCGTTTAATTTTCGCCATGTTGGCGATATGAAAAATCATTATGCAATTATTGGAATGGCTCATGTTGCAGAGGATTATCCTTTGTATTATGATGCTATGAATGAAAAAGGAGTGGCAATGGCAGGACTGAATTTTGTCGGAAATGCTGTTTATGCCGCGATTAAGCCAGATGTGGAAAATATTGCACAGTTTGAATTTATTCCGTGGATTTTAAGTCAGTGTTCTTCTTTAGTTGAAGTTCGCGAGCTTCTTGAACGAATTAATATTGTTAATACTCCTTTCAGCGAGCAATTACCATTAGCACAATTACACTGGATCATTTCTGATGAGAATGAGTCAATTACGGTAGAATCTATGTCAGATGGTTTGCATATTTATGACAATCCAGTAGGAGTGCTTACGAATAATCCGCCATTTCCACAGCAGATGTTTCAACTAAATAATTATATGTATTTATCTCCTAAACAGCCCAGAAATACTTTCTGCGAAAATTTGGCTCTTGATGCATATAGTAGAGGTATGGGAGGATTAGGTCTTCCGGGAGATCTCTCATCTTCCTCACGCTTTGTACGTGTAGCTTTTACAAAGGTAAATGCAATTTCAGGTGAATCAGAGGAAGAAAGCGTTAGCCAATTCTTCCACATTCTCGGATCTGTGGATCAGCAACGAGGATGTTGCGAAGTAGCGGATGGAAAATATGAAATCACATTGTATACGTCGTGTTGTAATGTTACAAAAGGTATTTATTATTACAATACTTATGAAAACCATCAGATCAGTGCAGTAGATATGCATGTAG
>OLSC01001340.1_pt1 | contig 23314 bp, 21 predicted proteins | sample 1672881 | NCBI WGS metagenome assembly OLSC01 (sample SAMEA3136733, study PRJEB25190) | human gut metagenome | biome: human gut; feature: human-associated habitat; material: faeces | place: Austria | collected 2013
TGCAGCTTGCCGATTCGGCCGCAGCCTACAACGCCAATTTTCAAAATGCCCATTGGAATTCTCTCCTTTTATATAAGGTGATTCTATTATAAACCACTTGCGGGTGTGCTTCAAGGGTGCAGCGTATTTTTCAGCGCACCGCCCAATTTTGGGGCTTCTGTTTGGTGAAAAATAGCAAAGCGGAGCGCAAAAAAATCGTGCAAAATATCCGTGCATTGTGCTAAAATAGAAAATGCACAGGAAAATGCAACACATTGCACGTTGGTGTCTAAAATGCGGTGAAACGCTTGTGCGCTTTACTGCACTATGATAAAATATGAACGTATTGTGGCAAAAATGTGTCTTTTAGGGATAAAAGAGGATACATGGATGCCTGAAAAGGAGAATATCTTATGAAGGTAACTGCACAGTGGATCGCAGAGCAGTGCGGCGTATCGCGTGGAACAGTGGACCGAGTTGTAAACGGCCGACCGAATGTAGCGCCGGAAGTGCGGGAGCGCGTGCAGAAAATAATCAGCGAATACGGCTACAAAACGCCGTCGCAGCGGCAGGCCGCCCGTGCGGGACACGGCGCGTTCCGCATCGGCGTGATCCTGCCGAGCTGGGATGCGTTTTTCATCCGCCGGATGCGCGAGGGCATTCGCGTGGCTGTACACAACCGCGGATTAAATGATGTAAATGTGCTGGTGGAGGAGCTGAAAAACCGCTCGCATCGTGCGTATTTCGAGGCCATCGGACGCATGGAGGAGCGCGGCATTGACGGTCTCATTGTCACCGCGCCGGACACGGTAGCGATGAGTGAGGAGATCGACCGGTTGGTCGCAATCGGCATTCCGGTCGTTACCTGCGACTCGGATGTGCGGCAGAGCCGCCGCCTGTATCATATCGGACAGAACATGGTCAAATCCGGACGGATTGCCGCCGGACTGCTTGCACCGTACGTTGAGGGACAGGATGTGCTCGTCGTTACCGGCAACCGTGAATTTACGGCGCACGGACTGCGTGTGCGCGGCTTCCTTGACCGCCTGCACGAGATTTTTGATGATAACGTAAACGTCAACGTCATCGAGAGCGTCGAGCAGTACGAGCTGACCTACGACGGCGTACTGCAGCAGGTGCGGCAGAACCCGCGTCTGCGCGGTATTTATATGGCAAACGAGTCCGTGCGCGGCTGTATGGACGCGCTCGAGCGCGCAAAGCCCAATCGGCGCATTCACGTTGTCTGTCACGATCTGACGCCGCATGCGCGCCAGTATTTGGAGGACGGACGGCTGGATTTCATCGTCGATCAGGATTTTTCGGCGCAAACGACGCGTGCGATCGAAGTGCTGGCGCATACACTGCGTACCGGAGAGTCGCCGCGGCAGAGCATCGAATACATTCACACCAGCATTATCACAAGGGAATTGTTGTGAGAAAGGAGCCTATATGAAAGCAAACTGGAAGCGCACACTGCTGTCTCTGGTGCTGTGCGCCGGATTTGTATGGCCTGCAGGCGCGGTAAGCACCGGACAACCGGCAGCGTCGCAGACCGGGACGAGCACCGCGCAGAGCAAACCGGCGGCTTATACCGTCAAGAAAATGGGTCTGCTGGGCGTCAAGCGTACGGTGGAGAGTGACAATAACACGGTGAAAATGCTGAATAAAACGGCAGCTTCGCTGGACAGCAGCTCGTATATGTCGGGTTCGGCGTCCAGTGCGACCGGTGAGAGCGAGATAGCAATCTACGCTGCGCTGATTGAGGATATGAAAAAGGCCATGGACGGACTGGATAAGACCAGTGATCTTTATAAGACCTATGCGGCACAGTTAAAGGTATTAGAGGATTACCAGACCAGCCTGAACCAGAACGCCGTCAGCGGCATGCAGCAGGCGATGGCCATGCTGTCCCAGATGGATGACGCGGCGTACACGCTGCGCAAGCAGGCGAAAAACGTCTCCGGTCAGCTGGCGCTCGGTGCACAGACCATGCTGATTACCATTCAAAATCTGGGCTACACCAAGGAAAACCTGCAGGTAACGCTCACACAGCTGGACCGAAATCTGGCTGTGCTGAAAACTCAGAGAAAACTCGGCATGATTGGGCAGCTGCAGCTTGACACGGTGCAGAATCAGCGCGACAAGCTGGCGCAGTCCATCGACACACTGGAGACCACCCGGGAAAACCTCGGTTCGAGCGTTGCGCTGATGTGCGGTCTGGACGCGAACACCATCGTGATGCCGGCCGACTTTGAGACGCTGTACGAGGGCAATCTGGATAAGATGTCCTATCAGAAGGATTTGGAGCAGGCGCAGAAGAACAGCTTCCTCATCTGGCAGAAGCAGGACGCTGTGCGCAGCGCGTACAACTCGTACGACAAGAACATCAGCGGTACCGCCGAGGCGGTCAAGTCCGCTGAGGACGCACTGGCGGCGGCCAAGGAGTCGGTAGTGGCTGCATTCGACAGCACCTACAAGACCGTCAAGGACTGCCGGACGACTCTGGCAGCCAAGCGAACCGCACAGTCACAGGCGGAGCTTGACCTGAAAACCGCGACCGTGAAGTACAGGAAGGGCATCATTTCCAAGCTGGCGTATCAGCAGGCGCAGGATGCCGTAACGACCGCAAAGCTGAATGTGGAAAGCGCGTATCTGTCGCTGTATACCGCATATAACCAGTACGAATGGGCCAAGGAAGGCGTACTTATCACCACCGCAGCCGCATAAGGCAGCGCCGCAGCTTTAATTGTGCGGTAGTGCCTTACCAGAAGGGAGAAAACAATATGAAACGAACCATTGCAGCCGGTCTTTCTGCCGCTCTGCTGTGCGGCATGGTCGTACCGGCGTTTGCCGCCGATACCAAGACCGCGACGAACACCACCGGCACCACCCAGACCCAGCCGACGGCGCCGGTCAAGCTGACGTTTGACAAGCTGGAGGAGACCGTCCGCCAGAACAACGTCACCATCAAGGCGAACAACAACACCGTGCTCAGCGCGGAAAAGACCGATGTAAGTGACCAGTACATCGAAAGCTATTTCCAGCTTTCCGAGCAGATTTCGTCCTACCAGAAGCAGATCAAGGAACTGCAGAAAACGCTGAAGGAACTGGGAACCGACAAGGCGAACGCCGGTCTGCGCAAGACGCTTGAGAGCCAGATTTCCATCCTGCAGCGCAATCTGGCAGCCGCTGAGGCTTCGTACAGGAACCTCGACGACGATGAGGACGATGCAGAGGAAGATCAGGAGAAAACGGTTGATCACACCCGCCGTCAGATGCAGAATGCAGCCGATGAGATCTGCCTGAGTGCGGAAAACACCTACATTTCTCTGCGCGGCATGAAGTATACGCTCAACCAGACAAACCGCAGCATTCAGCAGCTTGACCGCAACATTGCGACTGTGCAGAAGCAGGTAAAGCTGGGCATGACCGGTGTAAATACGCTCAAGAGCCTGCAGGCACAGCGTGAGAGCGCCGTTGCCAGCAAGGCATCGCTGACCACGCAGGTAGAGGCGCTGACCAACACGCTCGCTATCCAGTGCGGCTATACCACCGGTACACAGATCGAAACGAGCGATCTTCCGGTCGTAACCGCCGAGCAGGTCACCGCCATGGATTATGACAAGGACCTTGCCGAGACGCTCAAGAACAGCTATGCGATCTACTCTAAGGAGTACGCAATGCAGACCGCGTCCGACGATTACGAGAACAACAAGACCAACACGCTGTATGCTTATCAGGCAGCCAAGATCGACCGCGACGCACAGAAGGAGAGCACGACCGCTTCCTTCCGCAAGCTGTATACCGACCTGCAGGAGAAGCAGACCGCACTTGCTGCGGCGGATGCCGATCTCGCACAGGCGAAAAAGACGTTTGCGGTAAGCCAGGTGCAGTACACGCGCGGCATGATCTCCAAGATGGCGTACACGGATGCGCTTGACACCTTCACCACCGCACAGGAGACCGAGGTTGCAGCGCGTATTGATCTGCTGACCGCCTACAATACCTATCAGTGGGCAAAACGCGGTGTAATTACGGCAACAACTTGATAAGCTGACCGTTTTTGCGAATATAGCAGATATGTATAATGAATTGGAGGACCCCGATGAGCAATAGCAAACGAATCCTTGCGGCGCTGCTGGCCGGTGCGATGGTACTGTGTGCAGGCTGCGGCAAGGAAGAGGAAACCGAGGAGGAAAGCTCAAACAGCACTGCGGTTGAGGTAACCGATGTTACCTCGGGTGCGATGAGCTCGGAGTACACGCTGAATGGCAAGATTGCCGCCGTCAATGAGGTGCAGGTGTTCCCGCTGCTGGCAGGTCAGGTGCAGACGCTGAACGTCAGCGAAGGCGACACCGTATCCAAGGGTCAGACCCTGTTTACGGTGGATACCTCAACGGTTACCTCGACGATGAGCTCGCTGCAGCAATCCTACAGCGCCACAAAGACCGCGACCGACCGTGCGATTGAATCGGCAAAGGTCGGTGTGGAGCAGGCGGAACTGGCGGTCAGCAACACGGAAGCACTGCTCGAAGCCGGTGCGGCTGCCGAGCAGGATCTGACCAAGGCTAAGCAGGCACTGACGCAGGCGCAGGCAGGTGTCGCGCAGGCTGAGGCCCAACAGTCCGCGTCTCTGGCGCAGATTCAGGCGTCTATGGACCAGATCAACAAGCAGGCAAGCCTTGGCACGGTAACCGCTCCGTGCTCGGGTACGGTTACGGCTGTAAACGTAGACCGCGGCGGCATGGCATCCTCGGCGCAGCCGAGCGTGGTTATTGCCGAGAACGGTGCGGTTGAGGTGCAGGTTTCTGTCGCTGAGGACGTATTCACCGGCATCAAGGTCGGCGATACCGCAAGCGTCACGGTTTCCGCTGTCTCCAAGGAGTCGATGAACGGTACGGTCAGCACGCTGCCGGCGGCTGCCAATGCACAGACCAATCTGTATGACGTTTCGGTTTCTCTGCCGTCCGGCACCAAGCCGCCGATCGGCGCGTTTGCTACCGTCACCTTCTATACCGACCGCCGCGCAAGCACGATTTCCGTGCCGACCGAGTCCATCCTGACCGGCAACAACAACGAGCAGTATGTGTTCACCGTAAATGCGGACGGCACTGCCGCAACCCGCGTTACCGTCACTACCGGACTGGTTACCAAGGATTCGACCGAGATCGTTTCCGGCCTCAAGGCGGGCGACCGGGTTGTTACCAAGGGTCAGTCCTATCTGTCGGACGGTGCAACCGTGCATGTCGTCACCTCGGACGCCGCAGACGGCGGGGAGGGCTAAGCGCGCATGAAATTCGCACAAACCTTTATCAAACACCATGTAATGACCATCCTGCTGTACATACTGGTCGTTGTGTTTGGTTTTTACAGCTTCCAGAACCTGCCGCTGGCGCTCATGCCGTCCATGGAGGTTCCGGCAGCGGTTGTTTACGCTACTTACCCGGGTGCCGGTCCGGAGGATATCGAGCAGCAGGTAACCAAAAAACTCGAGGGTGCGGTAGCGGGTCTGTCCGGTCTGGATACGCTCCAGTCCACCTCGTCCGAGAATATGGCTATGCTGGTCATCCGGTTTACGAATGATACCGATATGGATCAGGCAATGACCGACCTGCGCGACAAGGTTGCACAGGTAAAGAGCCAGCTGCCGGATGACGCATCCGACCCGACCGTTATGTCGATTGATATTGACTCCATGCCGGTCGTTTCGGTGGCGCTGCGCGGCAACGATCTGGCTTCTCTGCAGTCCATCGCCGAGGACGAGATTCAGCCGGCGCTCGAACGTCTGGACGGCGTAGCGTCTGTTGATATTTCGGGCGGCTACGAGCAGGAGATCGCAGTCCACACGGACGCCTCCCGCCTGAAGGGCTACAACCTGACCATTTCGTCCATCGGTCAGCAGCTCGGCGCGGACAACATCGCCATTCCGGGCGGCGATCTGGATAACGGTTCGCAGACGCTGGCTGTCCGCACGGACGGCGAGTATTCGTCCATTGATGATGTTAAGAACGCTCTGATCTCGCTTCCGGCAGGCGGCACGGTCCGTCTGAGCCAGATTGCGGATGTTTCCATGCAGCCGAAGGATCAGGACGCCATCTCCAAGGTTGACGGCGAGGAATGTATCATCCTGTCGGTCAACAAGCAGTCCGGCTCCAATACGGCGCAGATTGCCGAGCTGGCCAAGGCTGAGTTTGACTCCCTGCTTAAGAGCAACGATTCCCTGCAGTGGAATATCGTTATGGATCAGTCCGACTATATCAACATGACGGTTGATAACGCTATTCAGAACATCTGGATGGGCGTGCTGTTCGCCGCGATCGTGCTGTTCCTTTTCCTGCGCGACTTCGGCGCGACCATGGCTGTTACCATCGCAATGCCGTGCTGTATCCTGTTTACGTTCCTGATTATGAACGTGCTGGGCATTACGCTGAACATGATGTCGCTCGGCGGTATCACGCTCGGCGTAGGTATGATCGTAGATAACTCCATCGTTGTTCTGGAGAACATCTTTACCTATCGAGCGGACGGCTACGACCGTATGGATGCCTGCACCAAGGGCACCGGCGAGGTCATCGGTGCAGTTATCGCCTCCACGCTGACCACGGTCGCCGTATTCCTGCCGATCGCACTTTCCGGCGGCATGGCCGGCATGATGTTCAAGGAATTCTGTATCACCATTGTAGCGCTGCTGCTCAGCTCGCTGATCATTTCCATCACGCTCGTGCCGCTGCTGTGCTATTTCCTGCTCGGCGGCACCAAGCAGCAGAGCATCAAGCCGCAGGGCTCGGGCGCAACGCCGATCACCGAAAAGCCGCTGTCGCGTGCATACCGCAATTCGCTGAATTTCCTGATCACCCACCGCTGGGCAGGCGTCGCGCTGACCGTTGTCATCTGTATTGTCAGCGTGCTCAGCGTCAGCCAGGCGGGCATGGAGCTCATCCCGGAGATGGATGAGGGTGAGGTGAGTGTTACGGTTTCCATGCCGAACGGTTCGACTATGGAGGACACTGCCGCCATCGAGGACCGCATTGCGGCCATCGCAGTTGATACCATCCCGGAGCTGGAGCAGATCTACTACTCGACCGGTTCTTCGACCTCGATCATGTCCTCGTCCTCGGGCGCAAGCGTTACCATTTCGCTGGTAGATCTCGATCAGCGTGACCGCTCGTCAGCGGATATCGCTAAGCAGCTGCGCCATGACCTGCAGGATATTGCAGGCTGTGAACTGACGGTTTCGACCAGCAGCACCATGTCGATGTCCACGGATTCGGACATCAGCGTTGAGCTGACCGGCGATGACTACGACCAGCTGGCTGAGACGGCAGACGATCTGGCAAATCAGATCAGCGCACTGCCGGATGCCATCAATGTTGAATCCTCGGCAGGCGAGCAGACCCCGCGTGTTGCCGTTAAGATCAACCGCGAGAATGCGTCTCGCTTCGGTCTGAATGCGGCCACCATTGGCGGTCTGGTTCGTGGTGAGCTGACCGGCTCGACCGCAACCACGCTCCGCATGAACGGTGAGGAATACGACGTGACCGTTGCCGGCGACGAGGATGTAGCAACCAGTCTGGACGCACTGCGCTCCATGCAGATTCCGACCATGACCGGCGGCACCGTACCGCTGTCCATGGTGGCGGATGTCTACACCGAGCTCAGCCCGCAGTCCATCGTGCGCAAGAACCAGAAGGAGACCGTAACCATCACCGGTGAAAGCGAATCCGGTGACAGCAATGCCATTAAGGCAGCCGTTGATGATATTGTTGCCAAGTACGAGCTGCCGGACGGCGTAGAGGTCGGCGAAGGCGATACCGCTGCTTCGCAGATCGCGGAGACCACCGGTACGCTGATGCTGGCCCTTGCGGTGGCAATCATGCTGGTATATTTCATTCTGGCAACGCAGTTCAACTCGTTCTCGCTGCCGATTGCAATCATGCTGATCCTGCCAATCGGTCTGCTTGGCTCGATGATCATGCTGTGGCCGACCGGAAATCATGTTTCCATGGTCGCACTGCTCGGTGTTATCATTCTGGCCGGTACAGTCGTCAACTCGTCCATCGTGCTGATCGACTATACCCTGCAGCGCCGTCAGCGCGGTGAGGATAAGAATACGGCTATCCTGAACGCATGTCCGCGCCGTGTCCGTCCGGTGCTGATGACCGCTATGACCACTATCCTCGGCCTTGTGCCGATGGTATGCTCCAGCGGCGAAGGCTCCGAGATGATGAAGCCGATGGGTGTTGTTATGATGACCGGTATGGTTATCTCCACCATCGCAACGCTGTTTATCACCCCGGTTTACTATTCGCTGACCGACAGCGTCGCTTCCCGCCTTTCCGGCCTGTTTAAGAAAATCAAGCTGCCCAAGTTTAACTTCCATAAGAAAAATCCGCAGCAGTAAGCAAAAAGGGAACCGATTTCGGTTCCCTTTTTGAATTGAGAATGAATGGCGGGTAAAATGGGTACCGCAGTTGTCCAATGTCTGTACAATCTACCCCGCAGGGGAGCACAGTGTGCTCCCGCACTCATTTAACGATGACTTGGGCGAACACTGTTCGCCCCTACGGATATACGAGTGCAAATGAATTTACAAACGACGTATTGATTCAACCGCCGCGATAATTTTCCATTCTTCATTCTCAATTTTCAATTCCGATATTCCCTTGCATATCGCACAAGTGAAGTCTATAATATTTGTATAAATTGCAGATAGGAGCGAACAATATGGCTTCGGATAAAACAAATGTAATGCGTGTGCTCGAGCAGCACAAGATCGCCTATAAGCCGCACGAATACCCGCACGGCAAGGACGCCGTAGACGGTGTTTCGGTTGCGGAGCTGCTCGGTCAGAACCCTGATCAGGTATTCAAGACGCTGGTTGCACGAGGCAAATCGGGCGGCTTTCATGTATTCGTTATTCCGGTCGCAAAGGAGCTTGACCTGAAAAAAGCAGCCAAGGCGGCAGGCGAAAAGTCGGTCGAGATGGTGCATGTCAAGGAACTGTTGGGCCTTACCGGCTATGTACGCGGCGGCTGCTCGCCGGTCGGCATGAAGAAGGCGTTCCCGACCGTGTTTGACGAGAGCGTGAACAATGTCCCGACCGTGATGGTCTCTGCGGGCAAGATTGGCTTCCAGATCGAATGTGCACCGGCGGATCTCATCAAGCTGACACGCGCCGCGACCGCGCATATCACGACGGATTAAGGCAATACTGCATGATTAAACAAGAGCGATTTGTGAGTGGATTTTGTGCACTGACGAGGCGCGGTTTTGCGGTAATACTTGATGTATTACCGCAGAATCAGCGGCAGCGCGACCGGAGCCTGCACAAGGGACCGCTATAAAGTCAGGGCACAAAATTTCCGCAAAGCGCCGCAGTCTTAATTGTGCAATGCTGCCTTACGTCTGCGGCTTCAGCAGTCCTGCCGCATCCGGAAACAGCGCGAACACGTTCTGCACGCCGCAGCCCGCCAGCTGCGCCAGCTTGGCTGCCAGCGTGGAATCATCGTCGTACAGGACAAAGTGTGCCTGTCCGTCTGCATTCATGTAGGTGAAGTATTTCGCGCACAGCTCGCGCGAAAAGAACGGCTGTGCGCCGGTCTGCGCGAGCAGCGCGGCTCTTGCTGCGGAACTGAGTGAAATGCCGTTCGGCGTGGGTGACGGCAGGGTGAAATCCTGCGAAACCGGCTGCAGAAACGCGGCAATCCGCGCAGCACCGTAAATGCCCTGCAGGGAGGAAATGTACTCGGTCAGACTGCCGCCCGAAATCGCGGTGGAGACCGTGAGTATCGCGTGCGACAGCGTGCGTCCGCACTCGAGCGGCACATACAGCGGAATATCCGCATCGTACAGTGCTTCGTCGAATGCGGCCAGCAGGCGGCGGTTCAGCGGCGTGTCGTGCTCAAAATCCGCGAATACGCCGGGCGCTTCCGTGCGCCGCGCCTCGAAAACCAGATCGGCAGCAATGCGCTCGGCGCTGCAGAAGTTGATAGCCTGCGGTGGGTCGGTCACGCCGAGCAGGCAGTGCCGCTGCACCACGGACACCTTGAGCCGCTGCAGCGCCCCGGACTGCGAAATGCCAAGACAAAGCTGCAAAACCGGCATGCCGAGCGAAGCGGCTTTCGTCGTGTCGCGTCCGGTGCATACCAGAATAAGGTTTTTCGTGTAGACCATCATGGATCGACTCCTTTGCGATAAAATTATCTTTTCTGGACTTTTTGAATAAATTCCATTACACTATATGTAGCATTACGCTAAATTAGAATACGGGTATTAACAGGAGTGTATGAATGAGCAAACTGATTCCCGATTATGTATTTGATTCGATTTACGATATTACGCCGGAGGTGCTGACTGCCCACGGCGTACGCGGCGTGCTGGTCGATCTGGACGGCACAATGGCATCCCACAAGGCTGCTCTGCCGCCCGATACGCTGTACACCTTCGTTGACCGGCTAAAAAACGCCGGTATTGCCGTACTGGTGTTCTCCAACAACCATCCCGAGCGGGTAGGAAAGTTCTGCGAGCCGCTCGGTGTGGGCTATATCAGCCATGCCGGAAAGCCGTTTTCCCGCGGCTTCCGCAAGGCGGCAAACCGGCTTGGCCTGTCCATGCGCGAGATTGCCGTCATCGGCGACCAGATTTTCACCGACGTGTTCGGCGGCAACCGCGCAGGCGCGCTGACCTGCTACGTCGAAACGCTCGACCGCCGGTTTTTCTGGATCAATGTGCGCTATCAGCTTGAGCGCGGCTTTATCGCGCGCGGACGGCGCAGAATGGAGGCGAGAGCACATCATGGCTGAGCCGAAATTCGGTCCTGCGGGCAACTCGGAGTCGTTTGCCGCCGCAGGCTTCAAGAAAAGCGAGGATGCGCCTGCATGGCTCGCACAGATGGGACTGACCGCGTTTGAGTATCAGTGCGGACGCGGCGTGCGCTGCGGTGAGGAGACCGCCCTCAAAATCGGTGCGGCAGCCAAGCAGCACGGCATTCAGATGAGCATTCATGCGCCGTATTTCATCAATCTCTCGTCCGAGGAGAGCGAGCGCATGGAGAAAAACGTCGGTTATGTGCTGGAGACCGCGCGGCTGGCTGTGCCGCTTGGCGCAACACGCATGGTCGTACACTGCGGCGGTCAGGGCAAGCTGACCCGTGACCGCGCTATGCGCAACTCGCACGAAAACGTAAAAAACATCCTGCGTGCGCTGGATGAGGCTCACCTGACCGGCTGCGCGGTCTGCCTGGAAACCATGGGCAAAAAGAGCGTGCTCGGCGCTGCTGAGGAGGTCTGCGAGCTGGTGGCTGCCGATGACCGCCTGCTGCCGTGCATCGACTTCGGTCATCTCAACTGCCGCACGGGCGGGCACATGAACACCCGCGAGGAAGTGAAAGCGCTGTTCGACCTGATGGAAAATACCATCGGTCACGAGCGTACCGCCAAGCTGCACGCCCACTTCTCTCATATCGAGTATAACGATAAGGGCGAGGTTCGCCATTTGACGTTCGCGGATACGGTATACGGTCCGGATTTCACGCCGGTCGCGGAGGAAACCGCCGCACGCGGCTACACACCGACGTTTATCTGCGAATCCGCCGGAACGCAGGCGGAGGACGCACTCGCCATGAAGCAGTGCTTTATGGCTCAGGCGGAAAAGTAAAAAAGTAGGACATTTGCCCTACAGAGACGCTTTGTAGAACTATGCAAAGGGGTATAAACGTATGAAAAAGGTATTATTGATCCACGGTCCTAACCTGAACCTGACCGGTCAGCGCGAACCGGGCATTTATGGTTCGAACACGCTGGCATCCATCAATGCGGAGGTTGTACAGAAGTGCGAACGTCTGGGGATGGAATGCGCGGTATTCCAGTCCAACTCTGAGGGTGCGCTGATCGACCGTATTCACGCGGCTCGTGAGGACTGCGATGCGATCATCATGAACGCCGGTGCGTACACGCACTACAGCTACGCCATCCGCGATGCGATTGCGGCTGTGCGCCTGCCCTGCGTGGAGGTACATATGTCCAACGTGCACGCGCGCGAGGAATTCCGCCACAAGTCGGTCATCGGACCGGTGTGTGCGGGCGTCATTGCAGGCTTCGGCAAGCACAGCTATCTGCTCGCCGTGGATGCGGTAAAATCCATCATCGGCTAATATTTAAGAGGCGATTACCATGAAAAGAAACGAACTGCGTGCCATGCTGCTCGAGCAGCCGTATGACGCGCTGGTGCTGACCAGCGAGATCAGCCGCCGCTACGCCACGGGCTTTCACTCGACGGCAGGCGCGGTGTACCTGTCGGCTAAACAGGCGGTATTCTTCACGGATTTCCGTTATGTCGAAGCGGCACACGCGGCCATCAAGGATTTTGAGGTGCGCGAGATCAAGGCGGGGCAGAGCTATTCTGCGCTTATCAATGAGCTGCTTGACGAGGACGGCGCGAAAAAGGTCGCTCTCGAGGACAAAACGCTTACCTATGCGGAGTTCATGTCCTGGGGCACGGCGCTGCACGCGACAGCCGTCCGTCTCGAGGACGGCGTGGAGCAGCTGCGCATGTGCAAGGAAGAGGACGAGGTTGAGAAGATCGTCGCGGCACAGCGAATCGCGGAGCAGGCGCTCGAGGAGGTACTGAACGACATCAAGGTCGGCGTGACCGAGAAGGAGATCGCGGCACGGCTGACCTACCTCATGCTGCACTATGGCGCGGAGAACATGTCGTTTGACACGATCGTCGTTTCGGGTGCAAACAGCTCCAAGCCGCATGGCGTACCGGGTGAAAAGACCATCGAGGCGGGCGATTTCGTGACGATGGACTTCGGCTGCATTTACGACGGCTACTGCTCGGATATGACGCGCACGGTCGCGGTCGGCCATGTCACCGACGAGATGCAGACCGTGTACGACACGGTGCTGAACGCACAGCTTGCAGGCATTGCTGCCTGCAAGGCCGGTGTGACCGGTCGGGACGTTGACGCGGCAGGCCGTAAGGTTATCGAGGCGGCAGGCTACGGTGATGCCTTCGGCCACGGCTTCGGCCATGGTGTAGGACTGGAGATCCACGAGGCTCCGGTTGCCTCTCCGCGCGGAGAAGCGCCGCTGCCGGCAGGCAGTATCGTCACCGCAGAGCCGGGTATTTATCTGCCGGGCAAGTTTGGCGTGCGTATTGAGGATATGCTGTACGTCATTGAGGACGGCTGCATTGATCTGACCGATGCGTCCAAGCAGCTTATTGTTCTGTAAATTGCGGAAAAGGGAGAAAACGTTGTTTTCTCCCTTTTATATTCCGTGAATGTTGAAAATGAGTTGCCGTATCGCTTGACGGCAGCTTGATGAAAAAGAATCAATTTAACAATTTATCCATAAGCTATACACAAAAAATCCACACAAGTTCGGCACAATGGTTACACCGATAGGAGGAGATGTTCTCATGCGTATTTTGTTAATCAATGCAGAGCAGGACGAGCGCCTGTTCGCCACCTTCAAGCATGAACATATTCTGTATGATCAGCAGCCGGAGAGCGACACGCTTGATATTTCGGAGAATATATATGATGTAATCGTGTACAATGCCACTAAGCTGGATGAGAAGACCGTCGATGCGGTGCGCTCTCTGCGCGAAAGCGGTGATATGACACCGTTGCTCGTCATGGCAGGTCACACGACCGCGCGGGCGCGTATCCGTATTCTGAATGCGGGTGCGGACAATGTACTCATGCGTCCGTGCCAGAGCGATGAGATTCTGGCGCATGTCAATGCACTGGCACGTCGGCCGAGAATGATGCAGAGTGAAATCCTGACCGCCGGCGACTTGACGCTCGACCGCGGCCGCTGTGTGCTGTCGAGCAATGACGGCGAAGTCCGTCTGTCCGGCAAGGAGCTGCAGCTTGTAGAGATGTTCCTGCGGGAACCGGGACAGGTGCTGCCGCGTGAAATGCTGCACGAGAAGGTCTGGGGAGCAGGCAGGGACGCGACCTACAATAACATCGAGGTTTATCTGACACTTGTGCGCCGCAAGCTGCGTGCGGTCGGCTCGAAGGCCGAGCTGATCTCTGAGCGAGGCATCGGCTATTATCTGCAGGAAGCAGAATAAGGGAAAGGACGTACTTTCATGGTACGTCCTTTTATTTTTCCTGCACTGACTATCTGGGGCACACGAGGCACGTTGGTGCTGCGCCTTTCCGGGCGGCAGCCTTTTTTCGCTGCACTGACCCGGCGGGGGAGTTGCGCTCTGCGGAGCGCGAGGATTCGCGGCGCCCACCGCGGGGCAAAAAGGAAGGACAACCTGCGGTTTTCCTTCCTCTTTGAACTCCTGTCTTTCCCTTGTTAGATAGTCTGGCGCAGACCAGAGACCGGCGATCGCTCCGAGAAGGGGAACGGCAGTCGGGTTACCGTTACGTTTGTTTCGTGAAATATTCGCAGTTCACAGACAGCGTACTGCTACACAGAACGGAAAGTCTAAGCAGGCGCGACATAACAGTGTCGCGCAATTCGTTAGTCGGAGATTATAGACAGCACCTACGGATTGGGCGTTTGGTACCATTTATCTTCGTAGGCCCTGTCTATTATAACGCGCTAAAGAATTGTGCGGCACTGTCATCCCCCAGGGGACCCTCTCTTGCCCTACGGGCAATTCACCTTGTGCCGCACCTGCGCAGAGTAGCCCGTATGTGTAGTAGTACGCTGTCTGACACTGCGAATATGTTGAGAAAGATACGGTAGTAAAAAACTCTGCCGTTCCCCTATTTCGAAGCGGTCGCCGCTCTCCGATTTTCGCCGGGCTAAGCAATAAAGGGAAACGGGAGTCAAGAGGGTAGAAACCGTAGGTGTCTACCCTCTTGCCCTCAGCCGCGGGTGCGGCTAAATGCGACTTTTGTTTCGCTCAATCGGCCCAAACCACAACCCCATCAGGCGGTGCAGCCATGTCAAAAGCCTGTTTTTCGTCAAATTATTCTGTTTCACAGCCTGTTCCTCCTGCGGGAAAGTTTTCTTTTTACGGTATTATTGTACCGCAATTTTTTCGCCGATTCCTGCACAAAATGATGAAAGATTTCTTAAATATTTGTGAAGGAGCAGAGGACGCACAGGCTGTGTCAATTTACTCCGGCTCATCCTCATCGAGCAGCGTGAGTACATCAATCGGCGCGTCATTCTGCGTCACCTGCACATGCACATGGGTGCCGAGTGCGGATTCTGCGGGAATGCTGTCCGCGCACACGCCGAGCGCCTCACCGGCGGAGACAACCTGCCCTTCCTGCACGCGTACATCGTCCATGCCGCAGTACGACGAGGTCAGACCGTTATTGTGCGTCAGTGTCACGCAGGTGCCGTACAGACCGTCCTCAGCAATCTGCTGTACAGTACCGTCGGTCAGTGCGAGCACGGTTTCGCCGGCTTCGGCAGAGAAGTCTGTGCCGGCATGAACACGCCAGTCACCCATGGTCGGCTGGAACAGCAGCGTGTCACCCGAAAACGGCGTCAGCACGGCTCCGGACACCGGCCGCACATACACGGGTGCGCTGACCGTCACCGCCGGTTCCGGCTCTGCCGCCGCGACCGGCTGTTCCTCGATCACTGACTCGGGTTTCTGCTCCTGCTGCGGAACGGTGGCCGGTTCGGTCGGTGCTTCGGCGGTCGAGTCGGCCGGTGCGATGATAGGCATGCCGGTGTCCGGCTCGACCGCGTTCTGCCGGTGTGCATTGCCCCAGATCACCCATGCGGATGCGGCGATGATGAGTGCACACAGCGAAAGAATGGTGTAGAATCCGCGGGTAGAGAGCGCCGCGGTGTGTTTGGATTGATATTGCTTCATGTCCCTTTACCTCCGTTGCTGACAGTATGGTCGGCTGCTGCGGAAAATATACGCGCCGCCGAAAATTTGCCGCACAGCGGACACTTCATCGGCAGATGCCGGATAGCCCACAAAAGGGGAGAAGTCTGCGGATTGTACCCAATCGCCGAATGTGGTATACTAAATAAAAAAAGAGAAACGCAAGGAGGGTAAAGACTATGGAACTGGCTGACTTTTTCGCGATTGACCGGCTGTCGCAGCACGACGAGGAAATGCTGATCGAATCCGCGATGCAAATGCAGCAGATGATGATGCTGTACGAATCCGGCATCCGCGAGATCAAGACCAAGCTGGATATTCTGAGCGATGAGTCGCGTATTTCGGGCAAGCCAAGCCCGATCGATGCCATCAAGAGCCGCATCAAAAGTCCGCGCAGCATTATCGGCAAGCTCAAGCGGCGCGGATTTCCGATCTCGCTGCAGTCCATGATAGACAATCTGAACGATATTGGCGGCATCCGTGTAATCTGTCCGTTTATCGAGGATATTTACACGGTAGCGGACATGCTCATGCGGCAGGACGACTTGACGCTGATCGAGAAGAAGGATTACATTGCCAATCCCAAGCCGAACGGCTACCGCAGCCTGCATCTGATCCTCGAGGTGCCGATTTTCCTCGCGGAACGCACGCAGCCGGTACGCATCGAGCTGCAGATTCGCACGATGGCGATGGATTTCTGGGCCAGCCTGGAGCACCAGCTGCGCTATAAATCCGATGTGGAGATTCCGGAGCATGTGTCCGATGATTTGAAGAAGTGTGCGGATGTTATTGCGGAGACCGATCAGGAGATGCAGCGCATTGCAAAAGAACTGAAAGTGCTGTAAAAGGAGAAATTATGCAATACATACCCATTATAACCCTGGTTCTGGTGGTAATCCTGCTGGGACTGGTCATTGTTCTGCTGACCCGCAAGCCGGAAAAGCCGGACCTTCCGCAGCAGATTGACCCGACCGCATCCATTACTGCGCTCGGCACGCTCGTGACGCAAAACCTGCGCGAAGGCCGGGAGGCGCAGAGCAATCAGCTTTCCGCGATGGACAAGAGCCTTGGAGACAAAATGAGCGGTCTGACTGATCAGCTCGGCCGTTTTGAGACACGTCTGCAGGGTTTTACGGCGGAAACAACGCAGAATCTGACTAATATTCGCGAAACCGTGGATAAAAACCTGCACACCTTCACGGGTGAGACAAAACAGAATCTGGAAACTATCCGCAGCACGATGGACAAGAATCTGCACACGTTCACCGGCGAAACCAAACAGGATTTGGAAACTATCCGCGAAACGGTAGATAAAAACCTGCACACCTTCACGGGTGAGACCAAGCAGGATTTGGAGAACATCCGCGTTACGGTGGATAAAAATCTGCGTGCCATGCAGGAGGACAACAACAAAAAGCTGGACGATATGCGCCAGATTGTAGACGAAAAGCTGCAGAAAACGCTGTCTGAGCGCATGAACGAGTCGTTTAAGCTGGTCAACGAGCGCTTGGAGCAGGTTTACAAGGGCCTCGGTGAGATGCAGACGCTGGCACAGGGTGTCGGTGATTTGAAGAAGGTGCTCACCAATGTCAAGACCCGCGGCATCGTGGGCGAGATTCAGCTGGGTGCGATCCTTGAGGATATTCTCGCGCCCGAGCAGTACGAGACCAACGTGGCGACCGTGCCGAACAGCCGCAATGTGGTCGAGTACGCGGTCAAGCTGCCCGTTGAGGACGGCAGCTTTGTCTGGCTGCCGATTGACTCCAAGTTCCCGGGAGACACCTACGGGGCGCTCCGTGACGCGTACGAGGAAGGCTCGCGCGAGCAGATTGACGCATGCGTCAAGCAGCTGATCGCCACCCTCAAATCCGAGGCGAAGGACATTCACGATAAGTACCTTGCGCCGCCGCATACGACCGAGTTCGGCATCATGTTCCTGCCGTTCGAGGGACTGTATGCCGAAGCCGTCAGCCGCGGCATGGTGGAGATTCTGCAGCGGGACTACCATGTCAATCTGGCAGGTCCGAGTACGATGGCGGCGTTGCTGAACAGTCTGCAGATGTCGTTCCGCACGATTGCGATTCAGAAGCGCTCGGGTGAGGTCTGGAGCGTGCTCGGCGCAGTCAAGACCGAGTTTGATAAGTTTGAAGCCTGCCTGACACAGACGCAGAACCGCCTCGATCAGGCGAGCCGTGAACTGGATAAGCTGGTCGGTACGCGCACGCGTGCCATCCGCCGCAAGCTGAAGGGCGTTACCGAACTCAGCGAGAGCGAAACGCAGAAGGTTCTGGATATCGGCACCGATTCGGAAGAAGAGTGAAGAGTGGGAAGAGATGCTCAACCGCTTTCATGGCAAAAGAAAACACCGCAGAGCCTTGCTCTGCGGTGTTTTCTTGTTTGCAATTAGCCGAGCTTCGGGAACAAATCCTGCTCAATAACAGCGTCGAGCGTCATGCCTGCGTAGGCAATCTGCGCCAGACCGTCGATGAAGCGGGAGACTGCCGCGATCAACACGGAAATGTTGTCCGCCACAAACGGAATGATTTTCTCGAGCTCGAGAGAGCCGTCTACCAGTGTGTTGTGCTTGAGGTAAATCTGACCGGCCTCCTCAAAGAAGCCGAACGAGCCGAGCGCACAGAAGTTGTTGCAGTAGTCGCACGCATGGCGGAGCTGCACCTTGTTGTTTTCCGGTGCACCCTGAAACAGAGTGACGAAGAACTGCAGCAGACCCATGTCCTCTGCGGGCAGCTGCATCGGGATGAAGCAGGCTTCAATCACAACGTCCTTGGCAACCTTGCCCTGACGCATCGCCTCGCAGCGCAGAATGGTCGGTGCGCCGTCCTTCTGCATGATCTCCGCACGGAAGCCGTTCTGGTTGAGAACATCGTTCATGCAGCCCAAAATCTGATTTTGCTGTTCGATTTTCATTCTTTTTTCCTTTCTTCCATTAACGCAGAATGTAGGGCGGGGTGACCCCGCACCGCCGTTTTCGTCAACTGCTGACGCGAACGACGGCGGGCTGGGGTCAGCCCGCCCTACAATAAACGTAAAATATTACTTTACGCCGATATCAGTGCGGTAATGCGCCTTATCGAAGTGAATTTTCTTCACATCGGCATAAGCCTTCTGGATGGCTTCGTCAAGGGTCGGTGCGGTAGCCGTTACGCCGAGTACGCGGCCGCCGTTCGTTACCAGCTTGCCGTCCTTGACGGCGGTGCCGGCGTGGAATACGAACGAGTCGGTCACATCGTCCAGACCGGTGATCTCCTTGCCCTTTTCGTAGGCCTTCGGATAGCCGCCGGAGGCCATGCAGACGCAGCAGGCGGCATTGTCCGCCCACTTGATGTCAATGTCCTCGAGCTTTTCGTCGATAACGGCATTGAAGATGTCGAACAGGTCGGTGTCCAGTCGGGACAGGACAGCCTGCGTCTCCGGGTCGCCGAAACGAGCGTTGTACTCGATAACGCGCGGGCCCTTCGGGGTCAGCATCAGGCCGAAATACAGCACGCCCTTGAACGGACGGCCTTCTTTCTCCATGGCCGCGACGGTCGGCTTGAAGATGGTCTCCATGCACTCGGCGGCAATGTCGTCGGTATAGAAGCGGGACGGCGAGAATGCGCCCATACCGCCGGTGTTCGGGCCTTCGTCATGGTCGTAGGCACGCTTGTGATCCTGTGCGGACGGCATGGTCTTGAGGTGCTTGCCGTCTACGAAGGCGAGCACGGAAACCTCCGGACCGGTCAGGAATTCCTCGATAACGACACGCGCACCGGCACCGCCGAATGCACCGCCGTCGATCGCATCCTTGACTGCCTCGATGGCTTCTTCCTCGGTCATAGCAACGGTAACGCCCTTGCCGAGTGCAAGACCGTCCGCCTTGACAACAATCGGCGCACCGTTCTTCTTGATGTACTCGATCGCGTCTGCGGAGTTCTCAAAAACGGCGTAGCCCGCGGTCGGGATGTTGTATTTCTGCATTAAATCCTTCGCAAAGGACTTGCTGCCCTCGATGATGGCAGCGTTCTTGCGCGGACCGAAGGCACGGATGCCTGCGGCCTCGAGTGCGTCTACCATGCCGAGTGCAAGCGGGTCGTCCGGTGCTACCATAACGAGATCCGGCTTGTGCTCCTTGGCGAAAGCAACCATGCCGTCGATGTCGGTTGCCTTGATGGCAACGCACTCTGCCTCAGCGGCAATGCCGCCGTTGCCCGGCGCACACCAGATGTGGTCCACCTTGGGGCTCTTCTTCAATGTATGGACGATGGCGTGCTCACGGCCGCCGCCGCCGATAACCAAAACTTTCATTTATTGTTCCTCCGTTTGTAAATACACACGCTGTGCGCGGAACATTTCTACAATAAGTGCAACATAGCCGATCGGCAGGAGTGTGTTTGCCGCCTTTGCCGCCAGCGGTGCCAGATAGTCATTCAGCCAGCCGGGCGCGATGAGCAGCGTAAGGATGCAGCCTGTGCTCCAGACCACCAGCAAAACCCATTCGGGCAGGGTGCTGCGGTCGATCTTGTGCATCTGGTCTTTGACACCCATCAGCAGCATGCAGCCGGTGAGCAGCAGCGGCACGAGCGCCGCATACTGCAGCACAATCCGCAGCAGGCCGGGCGGGATGACTGCCGGACCGAGGATGAGCTTGAACGCCATCGTCACGTCCGCGGCAATGCTTGCGCGCATGTACCAGCGGGACGCATTCTGCACGGACAGCGCACCGGCAGACACCAGCGCGAATGCCAGCATCTGCAGTGCCCAGTTGTGCTGCGCGGCCAGACCGAGCAGCAGTCCGCCGGATACGGCTAAGTAGGCATAATAGCCTTTCAGCAGTTTCATTAGTGATGGAACAGACGCATGCCGGTGAACGCCATCGTGATGCCGTACTTGTTCGCGGTCTCGATAACATTGTCATCGCGGATGGAGCCGCCCGGCTGTACGATGTACTCCACGCCGGACTTGCGTGCGCGTTCTACATTGTCGCCGAACGGGAAGAATGCGTCCGAACCAACGGTTACGCCGGTATTCTTTGCAATCCACGCCTTCTTTTCCTCAGCGGTGAGCACCTCCGGCTTTACCTTGAAGGTCTTCTGCCATACGCCTTCAGCCAGTACGTCCTCATACTCGTCCGAGGTGTAAACGTCGATCGCGTTGTCGCGGTCCGGGCGGCGGATGCCGTCAACAAACTGCAGACCGAGAACCTTCGGATGCTGACGAACGAACCAGTTGTCGGCCTTGTTGCCAGCCAGACGGGTGCAGTGGATGCGGCTCTGCTGACCTGCGCCGACACCGATGGTCATGCCGTCCTTGACGTAGCAGACCGAGTTGGACTGCGTGTACTTGAGCGTGATGAGCGCAAGGATCATGTCATGCTTTGCGCTCTCCGGCAGATTCTTGTTCTCGGTAACGATGTTGGTGAGCAGGCTCTCGTTGATCTCGTAGTTGTTGTAACCCTGCTCGAAGCGGATGCCGAAAATGTCGCGCTGCTCGATCGGCTTCGGCTCATAGTTCGGGTCGATCTTGACAACGTTGTAGCCGCCCTTGCGCTTGGTCTTGAGGATCTCAAGGGCCTCAGCGGTGAAGTCCGGCGCGATGATGCCGTCGGAAACCTCGTGTGCGAGGTAGGAAGCGGTGTCTGCGTCGCAGGTGTCGGACAGAGCCGCCCAGTCGCCGTAGGAGCACAGACGGTCAGCGCCGCGTGCGCGGATATACGCACATGCGATGGGAGACAGTTCCTTGTCGGTGTCAACAAAGTACATCTGCTTTTCAATATCGGTCAGCGGCTTGCCGAGAGCGGCACCGGCCGGAGAAACGTGCTTGAAGGACGCAGCTGCGGGCAGGCCGGTCGCCTTTTTCAGCGCACGGACGAGCTGCCAAGAGTTGAATGCGTCACAGAAGTTGATATAACCCGGCTTGCCGTTGAGTACCTCGATCGGAAGCTCGCCCTCGGTCATAAAAATGCGGGCCGGCTTCTGGTTGGGGTTGCAGCCGTACTTTAAGGATAATTCTTTCATAAATAGTCCTTTCTGCTCATCAGGTCGCAGTTATTCTGCGTTCTTGTTGCGGATTTCCTGTTCAACTTCGCCGGTCTCCAGATCGACGTAGCGCACGAACAGCGAAACCTTATTCTGCTCGTTCAGGCTGTTCCAGAGCAGGTTGGTGAACTCGCGGATGGGCAGCTCGATGCGGATGCACTTCGGCTCGCCGCGGAACGGCGGCAGCGGATCGCCGTCGCACTGATAGGTATGGATGAAGTGGCCCAGACCGGCAACCGGCTTATCGTACTCATAGAAGAAACGCTTGTTGGCGGTGCGGTCCGAGGTGAAGTTCTTGAGGATGGACAGGCTGTAGGAGCCGTCCGGATTGACAACGCCCGAAATGCGGGAGGTGTAGTTGGGCGCGTCCGGTTCAAACTCGCGGGTACGGAGCGCCTCAAAGTAGCTCTTGCCCTGCTTGAGATAGTCCACGATGGTATCGGTCTGGTCGCCGTTGGTAACGACCAGCGTGCCGTTGTACAGGCGCACCGGATGATAGATGATCAGAGAGGGATCGACCATCTTGGACGGGTCAAATGCCTCGGTGCGGATACCGTCCTCGGTTTCGGTGAACACGCGGTTGCGGCTGTTCTCCGAGCGGCCCATGATGAAGTAGGCGATAACATTCTTTTTATTATCCGGGGTGCGGCCGAGAATGATGCCGCGGCCGGGATATGCGTTGCTCATCAGCTCCTGGCTGATGTCAAAAACATTCTTGCTCATAATGCTGTTACTCCTGTTCAGTTTTTATGGACGATAGCGCCGTCCACGCGCAGTCTGCCTGCGCAGAAGTCGGATACTGCCTGTGGCAGAAGAATCCACTCCGCGTTCTGCATGACGCGCTTCTGCAAGGTCTCCGGTGTGTCGCCGTCCTCTACTTCAACGGCCTTCTGCGCGATAATTGCGCCGCCGTCTACCACTTCGGATACAAAATGTACGGTCGCACCGGTAACCTTTACCCCTTTTGCCAGCGCGGCTTCATGCACGCGCAGACCGTAGAAGCCCTCTCCGCAGAAGGAGGGGATGAGCGAGGGATGTACGTTGATAATGCGGTTTTCAAAATGGCGGCAGAAGCTGTCCGGCAGGACGGTCATAAAGCCTGCGAGCACGATCAGACCGATGTCTGCGTTCTCCAGCAGAGCGGTAAGCGCCTTGCCGTACTCTTCCGCGTCGGAAAAGTCCCTGCGGCGCAGCACCTCGGAGGGAATAGCCGCTTTTGCGGCACGCTCGAGTGCATACGCCTTCGGGTTGGACGAAATAACGAGCGAAATCTGTCCGTTTTCGATCTTGCCCGCCTGCTGTGCGTCAATGAGCGCCTGCAGGTTCGTGCCGCCGCCCGAAACCAAAACTGCAATTTTTGTCATTTATTTTTCTCCGAAAATCGAAGTATGCTGAAAACAGCATCTTCTTCTCCGTAGGGCGGGGTGCCCTCCCCCCGCCGCTTCTAACGATAAGCAGATAATTTATAACGGCGGGGT
>OLSC01001346.1_pt1 | contig 23266 bp, 24 predicted proteins | sample 1672881 | NCBI WGS metagenome assembly OLSC01 (sample SAMEA3136733, study PRJEB25190) | human gut metagenome | biome: human gut; feature: human-associated habitat; material: faeces | place: Austria | collected 2013
TGATTATCTTATCATGTTTAACTCTTTCTGTCAAACACTTTTTTGAAGTTTTTTTCGAATTCTTTCGATTTCAAGTTGTCATCCCTGACGACTTCTTAATATTAACATATCTGTCGAAACATGTCAAATACATTTTTGTTTTTTTTTATTTATTCTATTACAAATAAAAAAAGACTTGGTTTAACCAAATCTTTAATAAATCTATTCACTACTCAACAATCATATTAGGATTATCAATATAATATAATATTCCTTCATAAATGGAATAGGCAATTTGATCTTGATAACTTTCAGTATTCAGCAAATCCGCCTCTTCAGGATTAGAAAGGAACCCAATCTCTACTAATGCAGTAGGAATATTTGAGTTTTTTAAAATAAATAAACTCGAAATTGATTTTGGTTCACGAGTCGTTGTTCCTTCTAAATTAGACTTCATACTCATCATAATGGCAGTTGCCAATTTTTTATTTTCAACCTTTTTCGGATCATAAAAGGTTTGAGCCCCAGTCCACTTACTATTTGTAATAGCATTAGCATGAATTGAAATAGCAATGGCATTTGAATTTTCATTCATAATTTGAACTCTTTTATTCAAATCTTGTTGCTTACGCTTCTTAGCATCGGTAGCAGCCAAATCATAATCTCCATCTCTGGTTAGAATAACATTAAATCCTTGCAATTTCAAATAGTCTTCGACCTTTTTTGTAACAGATAGTACAATTTCTTTTTCAACTATACCGCTAGCAGACAATGCTCCTCCATCTTTCCCACCATGTCCCGCATCCAAAATAATGGTTAGTTTCCCTTCACTTCCTCCATCAATATCACTATTATACTTCCCCATTATGACTGGAATAAAACTTAGAAATAAAACTAGTATAAAGAGCATTAGTAAAATACTTTTCTTCATCCTCATCACCTTTACTATTTTTTTAAAATTCTATGAGGACTTTTTTTAAAATATAATACAAAAATCAAATTTAGCTGTTTATTCCTATTTTTTGATAACACTTGGAATTCCAACTGAAGTCGAATAAGGTGGTACATCTTTTAACACAACAGCATTCGCTCCTATAATACATCCTTCTCCTAATGTAATATCACCTAAAATTTTAGCACCTGCCCCAATTGTTACACCATCTTCAACCGTTGGATGCCTTTTTCCATTAATCCCTCCTCGTCCGACTCCTCCTAATGTTACTCCATGATACATTGTCACGTCATTTCCAATTATACTTGTAGCTCCAATTACCACGCCCGTTCCATGATCAATAAACAATCTTTTTCCAATTATTGCAGCTGGATGAATCTCAATGTTTATCGTACATCTTACACAAAACATAATCCATTCCGCTACTAATTTAAAGTGATGCGTATATATGAAATGAGCAATTCGATACCAAAAAACTGCATGAACACCCGGATAAGTCAAAATAATTTGCAAAATGTTTCTTGCCGCTGGATCTCGCTTCTTAATTGACTGAAAATAATCCCTCATACTTTCTATCCCTCCTATGCTTAAGAAGATACCATAATCTATTATTATCTTATGCCTAAAATAAAAATACGTTCTGTTCTAATCTGGATAACAAACGTTATATTATTTTATAATCTTTATATAAAAAGAAATAAGCTAATTTAGATTACGTCCCTTTAAAGATAATTCTCTTTTCAGTTTTCAAAATGATGATGTTTAAAAATAAACTATGAAAAATAGGTGTACGAATTACTTAAAACCTCAAAGTTTCAAAATAAATTTCACTCATAGATATCTGCTTATTTGGAAAGGTCACCTTCTCAATTCCTATTTTAAACTTTCTCTAAATGTTCAGATATTTTACATACAATAATCAATAATAAAAAAATGATACAAACGGTATTATTCACATAAATAATGTCGTTTGTATCACTGTTTTATAGCTTCTATTTTTTACGATTTGATAGTTCAATAATTTGTTGATATTGTTGTTCTACTTGTTGCTTTAACTTTTGATTATCTTTTATTAACTTTTCAGTCACTTCATTTAATTTTTCAATCTCATGATTTTGTTGTTCTATCATTTGCTTCACTTGTTCACGATGATCTGAATCTACTAAAGTAGCTAACGCTTCTTTTAAATTATCCGCTCTCTGATTTTCTAGATACCAAACAACGTCTTTCGCACGCACTCTATAAATGTCTGGAAGAACTGTTTTTTCATCTAATAAAACTTCAAGTTGTTGGATTTTTAGTTCTAACTGTTTCATTTCTTGTTTGATATGTTTTGCGATTAATGAATCAGAAATGTGAAGATATTCCGTACTCGTTTTAACTTCCGCTATAACCTCATCTAAAGTCGATAATGGTTTTGGTTTTTTGGCTTTCAAATAATATTTGATAATTTGATCATAAATTAGGTATACCAGTATAGGAACAGTAATCCAAAATAACATGACGTACATTAATTTTACATCTTGCATAATAAATAAATATCCCAACAAGATGCAAATAATTAAATCAATCAAAATTACAATCCCTTTTAAATGTTTCATACGATCAATTAAATCATCATAGGTTTGATGTGCTTGATATAATTCACTTTTCGTATAGTTTTCTTTAACAGTTTTCAAATATTCTTGTTCTGTTGATTGGATAGTGGATTCAAGTGAAACCCTTTTTTTCTCGATTTCATCTTTGATAATCTCTATTTCGCTCATAATTTCATCAGTTAACCATAAATTCGAAATTAACTCATCTTTTGTTAATGTTGTTGGATCTACCATGTATATCTCTCCCTTCTCTAAAAAAATCGACAAAATACGCTATTGTTGGAATTATAACAATGTTTGAATTAGAATTCAACATTTGAAAACCTAACTTATTCATCCTCATTTTACGCTTTTATTTATAATATGGTTTTTTCTTATAATTTATAAACAGACGTTTTACATTATATCAAAACCATTACTAACCTAGCTACTAAATCCCAATTTTGGTTATTTCATCACTTCAATATCTAGAGTGACTATAAAAAATTTCTGCGTACGCCTTTCATTTGCGAATTAGTGGCTTTGCATCACTTATGAGGTAATCCAATAAAACTTTCTACTTATAGGAGCTTATAAAGACAAAAAAAACTTAGGGATAACATGACCCCTAAGTTTGAAAGTTTGATTATTTTAAACGAGCTTCTAACTGAGCTTTTAATTCTTCGTTACCTGGTTTTCCGAGTAAAGCAAACATATTTTTCTTGTACGCTTCTACTCCTGGTTGATCAAATGGATTAACACCTAAGATATATCCACTCATTGCACAAGCTTTTTCAAAGAAGTAAACTAAGTATCCAAAACTATATGCTGATAATTCAGGAACATCAACAATTAAATTTGGAACTCCACCATCAACATGAGCTAATAATGTTCCTTGGAATGCTTTTTTATTAACGAAGTCGATTGTTTTTCCTGATAAATAGTTTAATCCATCTAAATCTGTTTCTTCAGCTTCAAGTGTTACTTCAAATTTCGGCTTAGCAACATTGATAACTGTTTCAAAGATATCGCGACGTCCTTCTTGAATATATTGTCCCATTGAATGTAAATCTGTTGAGAATGACGCTGCAGCAGGGAAAATACCTTTTTGATCTTTACCTTCAGATTCTCCGAATAATTGTTTCCACCATTCATTGAAGTATAATAATGATGGTTCATAGTTAATTAACATCTCAATTGTTTTACCTTTTGAGTATAATGCATTACGAATAACAGCATATTGATATGCTTCATTTTCAGCTAAATTTGGATTAGCATATTCAACACGCGCATCATTTGCTCCACGCATCATTTCTTCAATGTTAACACCACTTACAGCAATTGGTAATAAACCTACAGCTGTTAAAACTGAGAAACGTCCACCAACATTATCTGGAACGATGAATGACTCATATCCTTCGCTCGTCGCTAAAGTTTTTAAAGCACCTTTAGCTGCATCAGTTGTTGCGTAAATACGCTTATTTGCTTCTTCACGTCCAACTTTTTCAATTAATAATTTTTTAAATACGCGGAAAGCGATAGCAGGTTCAGTTGTTGTACCAGATTTAGAAATAACATTAATTGAGAAAGTTTTATCTTGTAAGTAATCCACTAACTCTTGAACATACGTTGAAGAAATATGATGTCCAACAAAAATGATTTGTGGAGCTTTACGTTCTTCTTTATTTTGTAAATTATAGAAATGGTTGTTTAATGCTTCAATTGCAGCGCGCGCTCCAAGGTAAGATCCACCGATTCCGATAACTAATAAAACATCTGAATCAGATTGAATTTTAGCTGCTGCTTGTTGAATACGAGCAAACTCATCTTTATCATAATTTTCAGGTAAGTCAACCCATCCTAAAAAATCATTTCCTGCACCTGTTTGTTCATGAATACGATTGTGTAATACTTGTACTAATTCTTTTGCATATTCTAATTCATGTGATGCAACGAATGAAGATGCATTTTCATAGTTAAATGATAAGAATTTTCCCATTGTGCTAATCCTCCTTGTTAACCCTTGCAATTTTCTCGAGTGAATCTCGAATCCAAATGGGTAATTGTTGTGCTAGTGGTGCAAATCCATTTGATGTCTCAAAGTCAGATGCCTTCATACGATTATACCGGTAATTATTATTAGCAACACCTCTTAAACTTAATCGTGCTTGTAAAGATTCAGAATTAAATTTAAGAACTTTTACATCAATAAATTCCCCAATATGAACAAAATCACGAATATCTTTAACATATCCGTCCGACAACTCCGAGATATGAATTAAACCATTACAATCTTCACTCAATTGAACGAACGCTCCATAAGGCTGGATACCTGTAACTTTTCCTCGTACGATACTCCCTTCCTTGATTTTCATCATTTACACCTCAGTTCATACATACCCTTACATTATATCATAAACTTTTTTCCAGAAAATCGCTTTGTGAAATTTTTTAAATGAAAAGGACAAAAAAATATTCAATAAAATTAAAAATCTCTACTAACCCATGACAACATTCAAAAAATCTTATATATTGATAATAATTTGAATGATTATTAATTTTTTGTCTATCACCCCTATCATCTAATTAAATAAAAAAACGTCCAATCGGACGTTTTTTTTATTTAACAAGAGCTGAGCTATGTTTATGACGATGAACTTTTTCTGGATAAGCATATTGGATAGCAGCATTAATAGCAACTACCATTTCGCCAAATCCAGTGGTAATCATTTTAATTTTTCCATCGAACGTACAAGCATCTCCCGCTGCATAAATTCCTGAAACACTTGTCTGCTGACGATGATTAACACATAAAGCATTTTTATCAAGTTCTAAATCCCAATCTTTAATTGGTCCAAGTGACGAAATAAATCCAAATAAAACAATGACTTCATTTGCATTTACTTTTTCTGTTGCATTTGTTGTCAAGTTTGTTAACTCAACAGCAGTTACTTGATTATTTTCACCTAGTAAACTTTTTGCAACATATGGCGTTAAAATCTCAACCGTAGATGATTTTAATCGATCAACACTAGCAGCATGGGCTCTAAAATCATCACGACGGTGTACAATTTTTACTGTTTTTGCAACACCCTCAAGCATTAAGGCCCAATCTACTGCCGAATCGCCACCACCAAAAATGATGACATCTTTCCCTTTAAAACGATCCATACTTGAAACAAAATAATGAATATTATTAAAATCATCTGCATTTGGTACATCTAATTGACGTGGTGTAAAGGCTCCGTTTCCAGCTGTGATAATCACAGAGCGTGAATAATGGCACTCTTGATTCGTACAAATTTTAAATGTTCCATCTTCTAATTTTTCAACTGTTTCTACTGTCGTGTTTGTTACAATATCAATTTTATCTTGGTATTGATTCATCTGAGTTAATAATTGTTCTACCATTTCTCCTGCTTTAATTTTAGGATGACCTGGTAAATCATAGATGTATTTTTCAGGATATAATGCCGCTAATTGCCCCCCAAGCTCAGGAAGTGCATCTATAATTTTAATGCTCATTCCATGCATCCCAGCATAAAAGGCTCCATAAATTCCAACCGGTCCTCCACCGATAATTGTTAAATCAAAAATTTGTTCTGCCATCTGATTCACCTCTCTTTTAAAATCGTACTTAAATTATAACTAAAAGTTGTGTCACAAACAACTTTTATACAAATTATTTTATTAAATAATACCTATCATCATAGCGTATACAAAAGCAATAAAAATCCCAAATAATGTTCCCGCAAATGTTTCAAGAGGCTCATGTCCCAGTAACTCTTTGAATCTTTTTTGGTAACTTGGATTTTGAAAAATTGAAAAATCACCATTTTTCATTAAATCATCTAATAACTGATTTAACATAGCAGCATGTTGACCCGCATGGCGACGAATTCCCATGGCATCAAAAATAACCACAGCTGCAAAACAAAATGAGATAGCAAATGTTGTGGAATGTATACCGTCTGTCACTCCAACTGCCGTTGCTAAGGCAGACACAAATGCTGAATGTGAACTTGGCATACCACCTGTTGAGATTAATAAGCGTGGACTCCATTCTTTTTTCGTAAGAACACGAATTGGTACTTTGACGATTTGTGCCAATAAATTAGCTAATATGGCTGCTTCGAGTGCATAATTGAACCACACAATAATCTCTCCCCTCTAAACCAATTGATTATTCAACTTCAGCTTTTCCTACCCGACGATGCGCGATACGACTAGCCGCTGCCGCTGCAATCGCTCCTATTAAATCATCCATAAATGTTTGACAACATCCTTCACCTTTTCCCTTAGCATCAATTTCTCCTAAAATACCTGGTTTTAATTTGTCAATATATCCATAATTAGTAAAACCAATTGAACCATAGACATTTAAAATAGAGAAGGCTAAAATTTCATCAATTCCGTACAAGGAGTAATCTGTATCAACCATTTCTTGTAGCGGTCCTTCTAATAATTTCATCTCTGCTAATTCATCTAGACGAATTCCTGTTAAAACAGCGTTTTGAACTTCACGTTTTCCTAAAACAGCCTTAACATTTTCAAGACATTCTTCTAATGTTAATTCTTTACAGTAAGAGACTTGTAAAAAGTGTGTAAGCTCTGCAATTTGTTCTAATGTAACGCCTCTATCTTTAATTCTTTGAATAGTTAAATCTGTTAATTGTTTTTGATCCATTTTATTTTCATCCCTTCAATTATCATATTTATATATCACACTAGCATAGATATAGATTAGATACCTATCTTAAAATTAGAGGATGATTCGAATGAAGGAGCTAATTAATTGGTACTATCAACTCCATATCGATCATTTAGAACAGTTGAATGATATCTATTATACAAACTTTGGTGACCGATATATATATATTATATCAGTTGGAAAAGAGAAGAATACAGTTTTTTTCCATCTTCTACAACTTTTACAATATAGTTCAACTCAACGTGTGCTACTCTCTAAAGAAAATACAACGACTGTTCTATTTGAAAATCAGCATTACTATGTCTTAGAATCTATGACACCCTTACATGAATATGTCGATATTAAAACATTGAATATTCCTGTCATTTATCCTAAACCCTATCCATTAGCGAGCGAATTAAAGCAAAGGTGGTTAGCCAAAACACAACTTCATGAAGAACAACTAAATGTTTTAATTGATCAGCTACCACCTGAGAATCGCTCTTTATTTTTTGATTTAGCTACGTATTATATTCATTTAAATGAGCAAGCTTATACTTTTATAAATGAAATCGCAACAACAGAATATTTGGTTTCGCTTTGCCATATGCGTCTCACACCGACAACCTATAAATATGAATTTTTTTCTCCACAGTTAGTGACACTTGATAATAAGGCAAGATGCTATTGCGAATATATTCGTCATCTTTACTTAATGAATCTCGATTTGAATCAAGTTCGTACCTTTGTTCAAATTATAAATCAGGTTAATCCATTGACTAAAGAAGAATGGCAACTTCTTTATGCACGGCTTTATTTTCCGACTCAGTTTTATGACGCCCTGTATAACCTAAGAGCCGATGAAGAAATTGATGTTCCGGCCTTATATGAGCAAGCCATGCAATATAGTAAACTTCTCTATCAACTTCCTTATGAGGTTTACCAAAGTACACTCATCGAACTAAGGGTACCAGAATGGGTGCAACGTGAAGCAAAATATTCAAATTAATGTAAAAAAGAGGCCCCTATTGAATAAGAATAATAGAGGACCTCTTTTTTATATTGAATTAAAATTCATCTACATTTTCAACGCCGATAACACCAGGAACTTCTTCTAATAAAATTTGCTCAATTCCATCTTTTAATGTTGAATCCATTGAAGCACATCCAACACATGCTCCTAGCATTCGAACATAAACGATTCCATCTTCAAATTTAATGTATTCAACATCGCCACCATCACGTTGTAAATAGGGTCTTAACTTTTCAAGAATCTCAACGATTTGTTTTTCTGTTTCGTTCACTGCTATCACCTCATTATGAATTAGTTAAATTATAAAACGGGTAAGTGAAAAAGTAAACAGATATACTTAAGGAGGAATCAATTTGGCTACCTTTTTTTTTACTAAGCTATCTACACTAGGTAATAACTACCTCATTATCAACCTGCTAGAACAACCTAAAAGTAATATGGACTGGTCACAATTAGCACTTAAAATAACGGATGCAAGTACCGGAATTTTATCGGACGGTATCATCATTTTAACCCCCTCTGATATAGCAGATGTAAAAATGATGATTTATAATAAAGATGGATCTAGAGCTAAAACATGCGGAAATGGATTACGGCTCATAGGTCGATATTTAATGGAAATTGACCGTTTTAATCAAGATCAAATCTTAGTCGAAACAGATGCTAATATTTCCACGTTAACACATGATAAAGATGTCATCACAGTAGACTTAGGACTTGCACATATGTTAACTGAACCTTATGAACCACTGAGCCTTAAAAGTGATGTCACAAAGTATTGTAAAGAAATTGAAACATCATTCGGCATTTGGATGGTGGATATGATTTCGATGGGAAATCCTCATTTTATTATATACACGGATGAAGATCATCATACCTTTTACGAGGAAATGGGGCGCTTATCAAAGCGTTACGATGTCAATGTTGGAATGTTAACTGTCATAAATGATCACGAATTAAAATTAACAACTTATGAGCGTGGAGCTGGTTTTACAGGCGCGTGTGGAACGAATACGGCTGCTGCGGTTGCGAGTGCCGTTGTTAGACGACAAGTGCTTCCTAATGAAATCATCAAGGTGTACTTACCTGGTGGAATTTTAGAAGTTAAGTGGGATTTAAACGATCATCTTTTGGCATCAGGAAAAACAACGAAGGTCTGCTGTGGAACTTATTTTGATGAAGACTAAAAAAAAGGCCCTTGGGCCTTTTTTTAAATATTAAATTCTGATAGGTCTTTTAAAATATGGGTTGGCTTAGCGTCGTAACTCATGACTTCTTCACGAAGTGAAACGCCCCCTTCAATATAGATGGTTGGAATATTAGCATTAATTCCAGCTAAAATGTCTGTAAAATAGTTATCACCAATCATGGCCACTTCTTGCCTTGGAACCTTAATCATCTCAAGGGCTTTTTCCATGATGATACGCTCTGGCTTCCCAATAAAAATAGGATCAACACCCGTAGAAACGGTAATAACAGATGTTAAGGCACCATTACCTGGCATCAATCCACGCTCAGTTGGAATGGCAACATCGCCATTCGTTGAAATGAAGGTTGCCCCTTGTCGAATTCCAAGACAAGCTAATCCATACTTTTCATAGTTAATGTCACGATCAAGTCCAATAACAACATAGTCTGGTTGCTCAGATGTTAACGTCAGTCCTTTTTCAAGCAAAGCTGTTTCAAGACCAATTTCACCAATCATATAAACCTTGGCATTTGGATTTTGCTCATAAATATATTGAGCCGTTGCCATAGATGGTGTGTAAATCTGCTCTTTTGTGACAGGATAACCATGTTTTTGTAAGACGTCTGCCACCATGTCTGGTGTTTTAGAACTGTTATTTGTTAAAAATAAATACGGAATTTGCTTTTCATGAAGTTTTTTTACAAATTGTAACGTTTCGTTTATGACCTCACATCCTCGGTAAGCTGTTCCATCTAAGTCGATTAAATATCCTTTATACATGCTATCTTCCTCGTTGTCTATCTCATTTATTATTCAGTTGCAGTTTCAGGTTGAACGGTGATTTTTTCTAATACATAATAGGGGCATCCATAAACGCAATATTCTGTTAAATATTCTGGAATCGTGATACATTTTAATTCCAGTGGAACATTTTTGCGCTCGTTATAATAGAAGCCTTTTAAACGTAATTGGCCTCCTGAAAAATCCCCCACAATTACATCGTATTTTTCTAAAATTTCAGTTAATTTTTGATAAAATAATTCTTCTTCAAATTCCACTAGATGGGATTTCACTAATTTATAACGATATCGGCTCACTTTTTTCACCTCACTACCTCCTAGTCTATTAATAGTTATTTTATCATAAATCATGATTAAAGTTAATTTTTATGTCAGAAGCCGTATTTTTTCAGTTTAAAAATACGGCTTTTGTTAGGTTATTCTAATAAAAGGTTTTCCATTCCCTCTGCTACACTTTGTTCAGGTGATGGATTTGGTACTGGTGTTTGCGTATTTGAGTTGCTAGATGAAGTATCTGTACTACCCGAAATTGGATTCATTGGTGATGCCGAACTATTTCCAATGTAATAGTATTGTGGTGTTTGTCCCGTAATCATTTTTAATACCAGTGGACTTGAAACTGAGACAGTGACTTCATCCGATTTAAACGGTAATAAGACCTCTAATTTGACATCTACTTTTAATAAAATTTCAAGTAAGGCATTATTGATTCCGTATGGTTTAACTTCTGTTACAATGTCAGTTACAGTACTTCCATTTAGCTTAACACTCACCGGAAAACTTGGACCAATATCATGAAACAGCGACAAATTAAAGGCCGCCGCCCATGGAATATTAATCAAGACGCCATCTTCATAAGGTCCCCCATAGATAGCATCCAAACCAAGTTCAGTTAAGTCACCACTCTCCACGAGCAGTAATTTCTCTTCTATTTGCTGGGTAGTTGAAACGAGCAAGCGATTCAAAACAGGTGTATTGACGATGATGCTACTGACGAGTCCCTCATCATTTTCTTTAAATTTAATGACTTCATCTATTTTGAAGTTGACGAGTTCGCTTTGCGCAATGCCTTCCTTAATAATTAAGGTGGCGATATTTGTCGTTTGAGCCTTCGCATAAGTCATGACAACGGGATATAGATTCTGATACATAAAGGTTAAACTAACATAAATTCCCCATCCAACTAAAACCGCGATGCCTATTCTTCTCCATTTTTTTAGATTAATATAATATCGTTTTCTTCTTCGACGTCGCCTCATATTTTACTTCTTTTCCTCCCTTAGTTCATTGTGTCGTTAATTGTCACTTCCTGAATTTTATTGTTTCCAATTTAGAAAACCGGTTACACAGGTGAAACGTTTCAAAAACTCATTGAAATTCAATTGCTAAGGTGGCATAATGAAAACGTAGCCAATAAAATGGATGCGATTTAATAACTGAATTCAATGATTATTAAATATATATTCAATTGAGGGGATAACATTGAACAGTTTTATAATAAAAAGGAGTGAAATTTTAATGAACTATCATGCAATTTATCATCGACCAAAACAAAACTATGCTTACGCATACGATAAAAAGACCATTCACCTTCGTATTCGTACGGCTAAAGATGAAGTAGAACGCGCAGAGGTTATTTTCGGAGATCCTTATCACTGGGTTGCCGGTGGTGGTGGCGGAAACTTAAACGCTGAAGGTGCTAGTGGTTGGATGTCAAAAACCGTTGAAATGAAAAAAGAAGCATCAACTGAATTATTTGATTATTGGATTGCGGCTGTCAGCCCAGAGTTTAGACGTATGCGTTATGCTTTCGTTTTAGAGTCAGATAAAGAACAAATTTTATTTGGGGAAAAGAAAATTGTTAATTTAACTAATAAAGCAAAAGATTCAGATATGACTGAGGAAAAAACACACTTTGAAAACTTAGGAAACTTCTTCTGCTTCCCATTCTTAAATGGTATTGATGTTTTCAATGCTCCTGCTTGGGTAAAAGAAACCGTATGGTATCAAATCTTCCCTGAACGTTTTGCAAATGGAGATGCTTCAATTGATCCTAAAAATGTAGTCGAATGGGGATCTGTTGATCCAAAATACGATACGTTCTTTGGAGGCGATATTCAAGGAATTATCGATCACTTAGATCATATTGAGGATTTAGGAATTACAGGAATCTACTTCTGCCCGATTTTTAAATCACCATCAACTCACAAATATGATACGGAAGATTACTTTGAAATTGATCCTCAATTTGGAACAAAAGAATTATTCAAACAATTTGTTGAGTTAGCACATGCCCGTGGGATTCGTATTATGTTAGATGCTGTCTTCAATCACTGCGGTTGGAATTTCCCACAATGGCAAGATGTTGTGAAAAATGGTGAAAAATCAGAATACAAAGACTGGTTCCATATTCGTAAGTTCCCATTAATTGAAGAAGATTTTGATGAAATTTTACAACCTAATGGATTAAATTATGATGCTTTCGCATTTTGTGAGAATATGCCAAAGTTAAATACAGAAAATCCAGAAGTGTTAGATTATTTCTTAGAAGTTGGGCGTTATTGGGTTCGTGAATTTGACATTGATGGATGGCGTTTAGATGTGTCTAATGAAGTCGATCATGCATTCTGGCGTGAATTTAGAAAAGCGGTTCGTGAAATCAAGGATGATGTCTATATCTTAGGTGAGATTTGGCATGATTCTCAACCTTGGTTAAATGGTGATCAATTTGATGCCGTTATGAATTATCCATTAACAGACGCGATGCTCGAGTTTATTGCAAAAGATCGAATGAAGCCATCTGAGTTTAAAGTAGCGATTAATAAGATTTATACAGACTACGCTCACAATGTAAATGAAGTGGCTTTTAATTTACTAGATAGTCACGATACAACGCGTTTATTAACGACTTGCGAAGGTAATAAAGCAAAAGCGTTATTAGCTTATACCTTCCAAATGACACAAACCGGTTCACCTTGTATTTATTATGGTGGCGAAATTGGTTTAGATGGTGGAGCGGATCCACTATGCCGTCGTTGTATGATTTGGGATGAAGAAAAACAAGATCGTGAAATGTATGATTATTTAAAACAATTAATTCGCATTCGTAAAAACTATCCGGCGATGCGTTCTCATGAATTACAGTGGATTGAAACAAATGATAAAGAGAATGTGATCATCTTCAAAAAAGTTTTCAAAGACGAAGAAATCTATGTGATTTTAAATAATCAAGATGAGGCAAAATCAGTTAGTGTTCCAACTACGATGAATCAAATGTATCGTAACCTTATGACTGATGAGGAAATGATCATTAAAAATAGGGTAAAAATAGCACCTCTTTCTGCCCTATTATTAGTGCCAGTTAAATAGTAACTGGCTTTAGGGGGGAAAGTTATGTCATTTGAAAAAAAATCATTATTTCAATTATCGTGGCCTATTTTCATTGAGTTGACACTGTTCATGCTTATGGGAATGGTCGATACCTTCATGTTAAGCGCCTATTCGGATAATGCAGTAGCCGCTGTTGGAATGTCGAATCAAGTCATTAACTTGATTGGGGTGATGTTCAACTTTGTGGCAGCGGGAACGATTATCTTAGTATCACAAAATTTAGGAGCCAAAAATCAAACGAAGGCATGCGAGGTCTCAATCGTTTCGATTGGGGCCAACTTTTTGATTGGTATTATTTTAAGTGTTGTGATGATTACGTGTTCAAAATATATTTTAACATTCATGAATACGCCACTTGAAATTATGGATATAACGCTTAATTATACGAAAATTATTGGAAGCTTTTTATTTTTAATGGCCATTCAACCGGTCTTAAGTGGCATCTTACGAAGCTTTGGGTATACGAAACATTCCATGATTATTACGTTAATTGCCAATCTGATTAATATTTGTGGGAATGCCCTATTTATCTATGGATTGTTTGGGGTCAAAGAACTAGGACCGGTTGGAGTCGCTATTTCAACGGTATTTAGTCGATTCGTAACGGTTGTCTTGATTGCTGTGATTATTTATCGTAAAATTGAGTTCAAATTTTCAACACACTTCTTCAAATCTTGGCCACTTCAAGATGTTAAAAATATTTTAAAAATCGGAGTCCCATCAGCTCTTGAACAACTTGCTTATTCAACATCACAAGTCATTATTATTTCCTTTGTTTCCATGCTTGGAACACTAGCGATTACAACGCGTGTTTATACGGGGAATATTTCGATGTTTGTTTATTTATTCAGTTTAGCAATTGCTCAAGGAAATCAAGTGTTAGTAGGCTATTTGATTGGTGAGAAAAAAACAGATGAGGTTTCGCATCAGACATTTAAAACGCAGAGATTAGCCGTATCCGTCTCACTTGGACTTTCAATTATTTGTTACTTAGGCAGTGATTTTTTATTTGGAATTTTTACAAGTGATGCAAATATTCTAAGTCTTGGACACACGCTTTTATTAATTAATGTATTCTTAGAAATTGGTCGTGCAACAAATCTTGTCTTAACGAATGCTTTAAAAGCAGCGGGAGATATTAATTATCCATTTATTTTAGGGATTGTTGGGATGTGGGTCATTTGTATTCCAGTCGCTTATGTTCTTGGGATTTGGTTTGGTCTTGGATTAGCTGGTATTTGGATTGCCTTTGCAGTGGATGAGTGTTTCCGAGGACTGGTCTTCACCATTCGTTGGAAGTCCCAAAAATGGGTAAATAAGTCGTTTATTTCCTAATTTTAGCGTTTTACATCGAGACGATGATTGACATTAACAGCTCACGTCTTTATAATTAAGGGATAGGTTAACGATTACATAAATAGTTTTAGGGGTGGCAAATTTGGCAAATATTAAAGACGTAGCAAGGCTTGCGAATGTATCAGTCGCGACCGTTTCTCGTGTTATTAATAGTAAAGGTTACGTTAATGAACATACAAAAGAGCTTGTAATGAAGGCAATCGAAGAATTAAATTACGTTCCAAATGAAATTGCCCGTTCACTTTATCGAAAATCATCAAAAATTATTGGAGTTATTATTCCTGATTTAAAGAATGAATTTTTCAACGACATGATTTCAGGGATGGAAGAGGTTATTTTACATCATGGCTATAAAACAATGCTATGTACTTCAAAGGAGAGTATTGATCGTGAAAAAGAATATTTACAAATATTCTCAACCAATAAAATTGATGGTCTAATTTTATGCTCAAATTCACCGGATATCGCTTCTTATACTAATTTAGATATTCCAATTGTCGCACTGGATCGTATTATCAGTAAAGATATCCCATCTGTTACAGCCGATAATTATATGGGAGGAATTTTAGCGGCCAATCGACTCATGTCACTCGGATGTAAAAATATCGTTCAATTCCGAGGTCCATCAACAGTTGCACCTGCGAATGAACGTTGTAATGGCTTTTTAGAGACGATGAACCGTGATCCCTATATTCGTGTCCATACGGTAGAGCTTGATTTTTCAACAGATAATACCTCAGAAATTTATAAATTTTTAATTACGCATCCTCAAATTGATGGAATCTTTGCTGGAAGTGACATCATTGCAGCGCGTGCGATGCGTTGTTTAAAAAAATTAGGACGTTCAGTCCCAGAAGATGTTCAAATTGTTGGATATGATAACATCAGCATCTGTGAATTTACCGATCCAACGATTACAACTATTGCCCAACCGATTCAATCAATGGGAGAAATCGCTGCTGAAACCTTATTTAAGTTAATTAAAAAGGAACCGATTGAACAATTACATATTACATTACCTGTTGAACTCATCGAACGTGAGTCAACAAAATAAAAAATACCGTGAGGCGCTGCTTCACGGTATTTTTTATTCTATAAGGACATGCTTTTTTCAATTCGTCCTGCTTTAGGTTGAGTAGCTATTAAGGTAACGGTGGTCCCTGTCTTAGCTTGAATCAACCACGTTACTTTTTTCAAAATAGGGGCATGATTCTCGGTCTGAATTCCATCATAGCTATACTCTGTTTTAATTCCTGAAAATCCTTCTAGATGGCCGATGGTCTGAGTTTCTTCACTGTTTATCAATTTAACTTCTCCAACACATGAAACAGTGACTGGTTGATCAACTTTCACCGTTTTAGCTTGTTCACAAACATAGGTTGGAAGATAGCCTTGATTTGAAACAACGACTTCCATTTGATAAAGATTGGGAGCTACTTGAATCACCTCTACAGATGCAAAAACTAATTTTGGAAGCGTCGCAATTTGACGCAACATAAATTTGGTGTTGTTTTCTATCTCGGTCTGAAGTAGATGTGGCGGACAGTTTTGCATCGTATATTTGAAATCACATCCACCTATTTCAACTTCACCGAGTTGCGGATGATTAATCTTTGTCCATTCCTTAAATCCTGCTTCTTTTGAAACATTCGTATCAATCCACGCCAGTTGCTTTTTATAATCTTCCAGCTCTTTTTCAACCTCTTGATGGGCAATGCGTGGCCAAGTATGGGAAATTCCGGCGTGCTTTTTCATATCCCATAGTTCAACGGTATAAGTTAAAATTCCTTGGGTAAAGTAGCACCAATCATCAAAGGCACCTGATGAATAATTAACAGTATCTGTCAAGAAAGCATCAAAAATGTTGTAGCATGGATACGTTGTTTCATCTGTTCCAATTTTTCCAATCGTTTTATATAACTTCATATCAAAGGGATGAGCTTTTTTTTCAGGATGTATCCCACGTGGATAGATAATCATTCCTCCACTCGTATGAAGCGTTGAAGCTAAGCTATTCGAATGGTTAATAATAAAGTCAGCCACCGCTTTATTTTCAGGATTTGAAAGTGGATATTTCCCTGAACCCGGTTGACGGGCATCTGGGAACCATCCAAATGGATAATTTCGATTAAAATCAAGCCCCCATTTATTTTTAGCTAGTTTAATATTGATCCCATCAAATCCAACAATTTCCCCTTCAGGATAAACGTTATAAAAATCTCCATTCACCTCATCCGGCTGGCGCTTAATCATGATTCGTGAATCATCACTTGAAATTTTCCAAGCACCATACGGTGATTTAACACGCATTAAACGAATGACACCATCACCATCTAGATCACTAGGATGCAATCCCGCTTCTTTTTCCTCATACGGATAATTTCGATTCACTGAGCGAAGTTTCTCTGCACTGGTTAAATAGGCTTCCGCTCCATCTGGTGACATACGTGGAATAACATATACCGTATAATCATTTAGTAATGGGCTTTCATTTGTCACTAGATAATCAATCGTATGCATCGCGGCCATGGAACCTGTTACTTCACCTGCATGATGATTACCATCCATATAAAAGGCAGGCTTCGTATGTGGCGCCCCTGTGTTTTGATTCGTGAGCGTCACGGCAAAGACTTGTTTTTGTTCATCTGTTTCACAAATGGATTCGACACTCATTAAATGAGGATATTTATCTTGTAATATCTTAAGACAATCTTTTAATTCATCATATAAATAATAATGATCATATTTAAACGTCGTTAACATTAAATCCCCCCTATAGCACTTTACTTAAAAAGGCTTGCGTACGTGGATGTTGTGGGTTATCAAAAATTTGCTGTGGCGTTCCTTGTTCGCAAATATTGCCCCCATCCATAAATAGCACACGATCACTAATTTGTTTAGCAAATCCCATCTCATGCGTCACAATGACAATCGTCATTCCATTCACGGCTAAATCTTTAATCACCTCAAGGACTTCTTTTACCATCTCAGGATCGAGTGCACTCGTTGGTTCATCAAATAAAATGACATCTGGGTCCATCGCAAGGGCACGAACAATTGCTAGACGTTGTTTTTGTCCCCCTGATAATTTTCGTGGGTATTCATTTGCTTTTTCTTCAAGCCCAACTTTTTTTAATAATCCTAATGCTTTGGCTTCAATTTCTGCTTTTGGAACTTTCTTTTCAAGCCTTGGCGTAATCGTAATATTTTCAAGGACAGTTAAATGAGGAAAGACGTTAAAATGTTGAAAGACCATCCCAATTTTTTGACGGTGTAAATCGATGTTTACTTTTTTATCTGTTATATCGGTTCCTTCAAAGATAACGCGCCCACTACTCGGCTTTTCAAGTAGATTTAAGCAACGTAAAAATGTACTTTTTCCACTGCCGCTCGGACCTATGATGGATACCACTTCCCCTTGATGAATTTCTTCGGTAATTTCATCTAATACTTTTAAATCTCCAAATGATTTACTTAATTTTTCAACTTTAATCACTGACACTCAATCTCCCTTCCATCGCTTTAACTACTTTTGATAAGCTAAATGTGACAATAAAATAGATGACCGCGGTAATCATAAGTGGTGCAATCGGTTTGAATGTGGCCGATTTTATCATTTGATACGAGGTCATTAAATCGTTGATAAAGAAGACTGATGCGAGTGATGTTTCTTTGACCATCATGATAAATTCATTCCCAAGCGCTGGTAAAATATTTTTAACGGCTTGTGGGAAGATGATGCGAGTCATCATATGGACATCACTCATTCCAAGACTTTTAGCAGCCTCCATCTGTCCTTTGTCAACCGCTTGAATTCCGGCACGGATAATTTCGGCAACATAGGCACTGCTGTTAATAACTAAGGCAATGACAATACAAGTCCAATCTGAGATTTCAAATGGTAAGTATTTCGGCAAAAATAACCAAAAGAAATAAAGTTGTAACAGTAAAGGTGTTCCCCTAATAATTTCGATATAAGCGGTTGAAATGAATTGAACAATTTTTGATTTTGATAACTTAATGATGGCAAGAACTGCCCCGAAAATCATTCCAAAGAAAACCGTGATAGCAGCTAGACTTAACGTTCCCCCTAGCCCTTCTAAAAAGACATACCAGTACTGATCTAAAATTTTAATCATATCTTGAACCATGTTCTCACACTCCTCCTTAATGCGTCTTATTCAATTCCTAAGCTTTTAGCATAGGCTATATACGCCTCTTCCCATTGTTGATATAATCCTTGTTCTTTTACCTCTTGGATGATTTCATTGATGGCTTCGACTAATTCTGTTTCCCCTTTAACAATTCCAATCATGGTTCCTTCTGAATCATTTCCTTCAAACAAGACAGAACTCATGACTAAATCTTTATTGGCGTTCACATACTGCTCTCCTGTTGAATATGAGATAGCTAACGCGTCTGACTTTCCACTTTGAACACGTAAGACACCATCTGAAAGAGAGGCAATGGTATTAATTTGGGCATTTGGTAATTGGTCTTTAACATATCCTTCTTGTAATGAAGCACTTTGAGCTGCAATACTAACTCCATTAAAATCTTCTAATGTTTTATATTTTTCGACATCTTCTGCACGAATTAAAAATCCATCACCGTCTCCATCTTCAGATGTATTATAGGCCTCACTAAACTCCATTGCTTCTGCACGTTCAGGCTTATATCCTAGTCCTGAAATCGCCATATCAGCTTTTCCCTCACTAATGGCAGCTAAAACAGCACTAAAATCCATAATCTTCAATTCTAATTCAACACCTAATTTTTGTGCGATATATTTTCCAAGTTCAATGTCTGCTCCTACATATTGTTCCGATCCTGACTTTGTTGGATCAATAAATTCATAAGGTGCATAATCTGGGCTTGTCGCCATGGTTATTTTTTTAGTTTCTTTTATTTTATCGAATCGACTCGTTTCATTTGAACTTTGTGCACATCCACCCAGTACTGATAAGCATATTCCTATAAAGACTAAACCTTTAATCATTTTTTTCATTGTTCATCTCTCCCTTAAGTTCATCTTTTTGTTTTTTTATCTTCAGGGCCCTTGAAGAATAAAAAAAATCGTCTCTAGACTATTAATTCTAGAGACGATTAAGACCGCGGTACCACTCCAGTTAAACATATAACAAAATATGTTTCCCTCTAACCCTTAACGCAGGTAGGCGTCTTATCCTACTCTTAGTTCAGATAAACTCTCACAAGTGCGCTTCAAAATAGAATCACTTTTAGGCTCTCATCCCCCTACTCGCTGTTAGATATGCTCTACTTCTACTCTCTTGATCATTGATTATTTTAAGTTAATAATAATGTACAAGATAAATCAATCAAATTCTCCCACCATTTTCTAATCAAAACTTCATTCTATCAGAAGATATTTTCAATCCTTTAAAAGTCCGATTAGATTTAGGATGAAGAGACAAAAAAAGCTGTATCTTATTCAAGATACAGCTTTAAAGTGTGTGTATATATTATTTTTTAAACTTCGATTAACGAATAGCTTTTTCAGTGTCAACATCGAAGAAGTGACATTTGTTCATATCTAAAGCAACTTCTAATTTATCTCCCATACGGATATCTGAACGAGCATCTACTTTAGCAACTAATTGTTGTCCCGCTAAATTAGTGTAAAGGATTGATTCATGTCCAAGTAACTCAGCAACTTCGATTTCAGCAATATATTTTGCTTCTTCGTAAGTATCAGTTACGATTGGCTCATCATGAATATCTTCTGGACGAATACCGAAGATGATTTCTTTATTATCGTATCCTTTTTGTTTTAACATATTGTATTTTCCTTCAGGAATACGGAATTTTTGGTTGTCAGCTACGAAATATCCGTTAGCTACTTTACCGTGGATGAAGTTCATAGCAGGTGAACCGATGAATCCTCCAACGAATACAGTTGCTGGGTTATCGTAGATTTCTTTTGGAGAACCGATTTGTTGGATAACTCCGTCTTTCATAACAACGATACGAGACGCCATTGTCATCGCTTCTGTTTGGTCATGTGTTACGTAGATAGTAGTTGTTGCTAAACGCTCATGTAATTTAATGATTTCTGAACGCATGGCAACACGTAATTTAGCATCTAAGTTTGATAATGGCTCATCCATTAAGAATACTTTTGCATCACGAACGATTGCACGCCCTAAAGCAACACGTTGACGTTGTCCCCCTGATAACGCCTTTGGTTTACGATCTAAATATTGTTCAAGACCTAAGATTCGAGCAGCATCTTTAACTCGACGGTCGATTTCATCTTTAGGAATTTTACGTAATTTTAATCCGAATGCCATGTTATCATATACATTCATATGTGGATATAACGCGTAAGATTGGAATACCATCGCGATATCACGATCTTTTGGTGCTACGTCATTCATTAACACACCATCAATATAGAATTCCCCTTTAGAAATTTCTTCTAACCCTGCGATCATACGTAAAGTAGTAGATTTCCCACATCCAGATGGTCCAACGAATACGATAAATTCGCGGTCCGCGATATCTAAATTGAAGTCAGTTACCGATGGATTTGGATTGTTCTCATAGATTTTGTAAATATTTTTTAATTTAATTTCAGCCATTTTTAATTCCTCCCTCATGTGATAGTTAAATTATAGAATGAAAACGATTTTTTATCAATAAACAAACTGCACATAAAACGCATACATAAATTGTGCAAAGTGTATAAGGGGCTCTAAACCTTTAATTTTACATCGCAAATTAAAAGCTAAGCTATTCCTTGATGTCGTCGAACACACTATTAAATCTCGATTCTATGATCTATGACATCAACGGGATTCTAGACAACTAAAAGCTTCTCATCTACTCCAAATTTGATGAAAAAAACCGTCATACAAGATGACAGTTTAAGTGTTTTTTTCCATTTGATTAATGATGACATAGGCAATCAAAGCATCATGGAATTCTTTAATATTGAGTCCACTTAATTGGATAAATCGTTCAAGTTTGTTCATGAACGTATTGCGATGCATATAGATCATCTTGGCACCAACGGATATATTAAAGTTGTTTTCCATATAAACTTTAGCAACTTCTAATAAGTCATAGGGGATTTTGTTAAACTTCTCGACAAAATGGGAATAGCCTTCGTATAGATTTAAATTTTGAATCATATATTGTAGTAGTAAATCGTGTGAACTAACCGTCAACTTAGTCGTATTTCGATATTTTTTATAAAGTTCATATTCATTCAAAAAGGCCTGCGAAATGTTTGAATCAACTAAATAACAGTCTGATTGATAAAAATTAATGTTGTGATAGAAGTCTTGTTGAATCGCTTGTGCGAGTTCTTCTAGATTATGTTCTTCTTTTGTTTGAAAATCGATAATGACACCAAACTCACGGCTTAAAAAGAGGACAATACATTTTTCATTTAATTCTTTGATAAGTTCATCAAACTCTAGTTTAGTATCACCATCAAAATGGTGGGCAAAGAAGATAAATCTAATTTCATTTCCGTCTTTTTGAATCATGTCTAATAAACTTTTTTTATTGTGTAACAGTAATTCTAGCCACAATAATTTGATTTGTTGATTAAAATCAACGCCTACAACCTCTTCAAGCATAACCCCTAGTAATTTTTTCTCTTGTTTTGAGATCCCTTTTTTGATACCGATGAGGTGATTTTGATCATCTTTATACCAATAATAGTCATTTGGATAGTCTGGAATTTCGTCAACGATACATTGTTCCCCGTATAATTGTTTTAATTGTAAAAGCATATGACACCCTCACCCTTCCCCTCATAATATATACAGTAAGTATATCATTTTTTAAATTCCTATAAAATAGCAGTTTAACGGATGAGGGTATTAAAAAAGATTTACTAGAAACTTATAAAGGAGGATAAAAAGATGCCTAAAATAATTAGTCCTAGTCAGCTTTCTCAACTTATGGGTAGTAGTAAGCAAAAACCAATTGTCATTGATATAAGATCTCCCTATGAATTTTCGGAGTTTCATATTCCTGGTGCAGTTAATATTCCATATCAATCGATTGTCATGTACCCCGAAAAATTTTTAACGCTGAATTCAACCTACTTTTTAATTTGCGATAGTGGGAGTGAAAGTTATCGAGCCTGTATGATGCTAGAACCTTTGGGGTACCGAGTAGTCTCTGTGCAAGGTGGTTATGCTAATATGCGATTCAGATAAAAAAAGGGACAAGAGTGTGTAGTGACCCCAAAAAGTTGAACTAAATATTCAGCAGCCAATTGGCTGGTATGAATTCGGTATTGAACTGGACTCATGCCAGCCAAT
>OLSC01001354.1_pt1 | contig 23146 bp, 19 predicted proteins | sample 1672881 | NCBI WGS metagenome assembly OLSC01 (sample SAMEA3136733, study PRJEB25190) | human gut metagenome | biome: human gut; feature: human-associated habitat; material: faeces | place: Austria | collected 2013
GGTTCTCGGCCTGCAGCTCCTCGATGTTGGAGAACTGGATCTTGGTCAGCTTGGTAACGCCGTCCACCATCTGGGCCACCTCGGAGCCGAACTGTGCGGTCAGGTCGTCCAGGGTGGTGGGGGTGTCCTCCACCACATCGTGCAGCAGGGCAGCAGCGATGCTCTCGGAGTCCATGCCCAGATCCAGCACCAGCCGGGCCACGGCCAGCGGGTGGCAGATATAGGGTTCGCCGCTGCGGCGGCACACGCCCTTGTGGGCGTCATTGGCAAGGTTATAGGCCTTTTCGATCATGTCCATATCGTAGGCCCTGCCGCTGGCTTTGATGGCCTCACAGAGTTTCTCCCAGGTGACGATCTCCGGGCGCACCTCCGAGGGCAGAGCACCTTCCGGGGCATCTGCCGGCTGCGCCGTGGCAGCCACGGTGGCCGTCTCCTGCACCGGCTGGTGCAGGTGGGTCTTGGCCGAATACGAGTCCTCCTCCCGCACCGGGGCGGGGGCAGGCAGTTTCTTTCCCTCAGGCATTTACATTCCCTCCAAACATTTCAGGATCGGGGCGTCGGCAAGGTTTTTCTTGCCGGCCGTGGGCACCAGCTCCCACACTTTGGCTCCGCCCTTTTCTGCAGCAGCGATCAGCCCCACCTGTTCCAGTGCCGTGACCGCCACCAGCGTTTTGCCGGTATTTTCTTCTCCCAGCTTCGCGCACAGGGGCTGCAGATCTTCCGCGTGCCAGCGGCGGGCCTGCAGCTCCCGGTATACCGCGATGATATCGCTGCGGGCCGGGGTGATGAGATTTTTCTGTTCGATTGTCAGCGGGGTGCCGCGGCGCAGTGCCTGCACCAGCGCTGCCTGCTGCGGCATGGCACTGCCAAGACCCGCCGGGTGCAGGTCGATGATGCGGCCCGAAAGCTGCGCGCCACGGGGCGCATCGTAGACCGAAAGATTCAGGGCAGTGTCTACCACGTCGCCCGTGGCATAGGGCAGCTGCTCCGGCCGCATGCCGAACCACACGGCGTACAGGCTGGCATTGCCCTGCCGCAGACGCAGGCGGCTGTGTTTGCCGTCCGACACCGGGTATACCCCGTCCAGCACGGCATTCTGCAGCAGGAACACCGGGGTGGGGTTCTCAGCCCCGAAGGGGGCCAGCTGATCCAGACGGCGCACGGCGTCCACCGTGACCCGGTCCAGATGGATGGACAGATCGCAGGTCAGCGGCGGGATCTGCAGCACGGGGCACTCCCTTGCCGCCCACTCGTTCAGGCGGCGGCGCAGGGCTTCCAGATTTTCTTCCCGCACCGAGAGGCCCGCCGCCATGGCGTGGCCGCCGTAGCGGATGAGCAGGTCGGCGCAGGCCCCGATGCAGGCGTGCAGGTTGAACCCCTGCACGCTGCGGCCGCTGCCCTTGCACTCGCCGTGCTCGTCCACCGTGACCACGATGACCGGGCGGCCGGTGCGCTCCACCAGCCGGGACGCCACGATGCCGATGACGCCGGGGTGCCAGTCCCGGCCCCACAGCAGGATCACACGATCCTCCAGCCGCTCCGGCTGCTGCTCTAGCAATTCCTCAGCGGCCTTGAAGATCTGCAGCTCGGTCTCCTGCCGTTTCGCGTTGATCTCGTTGAGTTTATGGGCCAGCTCCTCGGCGCGGTCCGGGTCCTCACACAGCACCAGCTGCAGGGCCGTCACCGCGCTGTCCATGCGGCCGGCCGCATTGATGCGGGGCGCAATGGCGTAGCTGATATTCTCCGCTGTGACGGGTTTTCCGGCAAGGCCCACTTCTTCCAGCAAGGCTTCCATGCCGGGGCGGTCGGTCTGCTGCAGCTGCCGCAGGCCGGCCTTGACCAGGGTGCGGTTCTCTCCGGTCAGGGGCATCACGTCCGCCACGGTGCCCACAGCGGCCAGGTCGCCGCAGTAATCCAGCATTTCCTCCGGGGTGCAGTCGTCCAGCGCGGCGCACAGCTTAAAGGCCACGCCTGCGCCGCACAGCCCTTTGAAGGGGCTGGTATCGTCCTCCCGGCGGGGGTCCACCACGGCCACTGCCTTGGGCAGGGTCTCGGGCGGCAGATGGTGGTCGGTGATGATAAGGTCGATGCCCAGCTCTGCGGCAAAGTCGGCCTCGGCTACAGCGGAGATGCCGTTGTCCACCGTCACGATGAGCCGATAGCCCTTGTCGTGGATGGACTGGATGGCGTTGCGCGACAGGCCGTAGCCATCGCCCTCGCGGCTGGGCAGCATGCACTTGACGGCGGCGCCCATGCCCTTGAGGTGCTGATACAGCAATGCCGTGGCAGTCACGCCGTCCACATCGTAGTCGCCGAACACCACGATGGTCTCGCCATTGTCGATGGCCTGCCAGATGCGCTGGCAGGCTTTTTCCATATCGGTGAGCAGGGCGGGGTCGCTCAGCTCCTCTTCCCCGGCCAGCAGGGTGAGCGCGTCGGCCGGGTCGGTGATGCCGCGGGCCGCCAGGATGCCGGCCAGCAAGGCCGTCTCCTTCTGCTGGGCGGCCAGCGTGGCGGCATATTTCTGTTCGCTCCAGGGCTCCTCGTCCATGGCGCTGTATTCCAGTTCTTCGGTACGCTGCTCCGCGATGGCATGGGTCAGCTCCCGGACGGCGGCGCGGTCCAGCGTTTTCAGGTCCCAGGCACGGTAGGTCATTGGAAATCCCTCCCGGTCAGGCCGTCGTTGGCCAGCATTCCCTGCAGGGCTGCGATCTCACTGGAAACATCCATGGCCACGTCCGACAGCAGATTGTCGTAGAGGTTGTCAAAGGCCTGGTTCAGCGTGTGCAGGATGCCTGCAATGTCCCGCCGGATGCTCTCGGCGTTGGCTCCCTGCTGGCCCTGCACGTCGTTGTAGGTGTGCAGCAGCTTGAGGGTGGTGGGGATATAGTATTCCGCAAAGCGGCGGGCCTTGGGCAGGCTCTCCGGGTGGGCTTCCAGCCAGTCGCAGATGGCGGCGGCAGTCTTTTGCATCTGCTCCAGTTCCTCCCGGGCCTGGGGGTCCTGCATCAGCTGCTGCTCTTTTTCCAGCACCTGGACAAAGCGCCGGGCCGTTTCCAGATTGAGAGGCGTTTCCTCGCGCTGCTCCGGAGCCGGTTCCGGCTGCGGCTGTGCCTGGGGTGCAGCCGCCGTTTCCTGGGCGGCGCGGTAGTCCTCCACCGTCAGGTAGAGTTTTTCTGTTTTTTCATCCAGCCAGGCGGAAAGCCAGCCATTATTGATGTATTTGCGCAGTTTTTTTAGAGCTTTTGCCTTTTTCTGGTGGGTCAGGTCGGCCAGCATCTCCACCGGCAGGCCTTTCCTGTAGTCCTCGCCCTCGGCGGCATCGGCCAGCAGCCGCAGCTTTTTGGAGGCCGACAGCCGGGAGGCACCGGCGGCGATCATCGCGCCAAAGCCGCAGGCGACAAGGGTCAGCACATTGCCCGTGATCTCCAGCACCGTCGTGGCCATAGAAGCGCCGGTGGTAAAGGTATAGGTCATGCCCTCCGCGGCCGTGGCCACCGTGTCACCGATCATGGTCTCTGTAATAAGGCCGGGCAGAAAGGCATCCGACGCCGCGATGCAGCCAATGCCGCCCAGCCCGAAGATCACCGCAAAGGTGATGCCCACAGCCAGCAGGGTGCAGCCTGCGCTATGGCATTTTTTTGCGCTGATACGGATACTTTCCACCGGGGTCGGCTCCGGCTTTGCAAAGATCTGCCGGAACCAACCGGGCATCCCGGCGGCATCGTCGGTGGTGGTGCCGGAGCCAGCCCGGCCCTGCCGGAAGGCCTTTGCTGCCTCCCCGATGCCATAGTTGGCCGCATGGACGGCCGCCTTGCCAATATCGTAAGCCCGGTCCCCGATCTCCATGCCCCGGCCCTCAAAGCCGTTGCGGAAGGCGTCGGTCATGGTGTCGCCAAAGGCGCGCAGCTGGTCCTCCAGCTCCTGCTGCACCTGACGGCCCTCGTCCTTGATCCGGTTGTCGTTTTCACGATCGTTCATCAAAATCTTCTCACCCTTCTGCCGGTGCATACCGGCTGATGATGGCGCGGGCCACCCGCAGGCCATCCACGGCGGCGCTCATGATGCCGCCCGCATATCCCGCGCCCTCGCCGCAGGGGTAAAGCCCTGCCAGCTGGGTGCACTCGAAGTTCTCTTCCCGCTTCAGCCGCACCGGGCTGCTGGTGCGGGTCTCCAGGCCGGTGAGGATGGCATCCGGTGCGGTGTAGCCCGCGATTTTGTGCTCATAGGCACGCAGACCGGCCCGCAGGGTGTCGGCCAGCTCCGCAGGCAGCAGGCTGCCCAGGTCGGCGGCGGTCACGCCGCGGTCGTAGGTCGGCTCCACGCTGCCGATGTGCAGCTGGCCTTTGCCCTCCAGAAAGCTCCGGATGTTCTCGGCCGGGGCGGCGTAAGGCCCGGCCGCACGGCCTGCCGCGTAGGCCTTTGCTTCCAGCTCCCGCTGGAACGCGATGGCCTGCCGGGGGTCGTTTGCAAAGTCGGTGCCGTTCACGCTCACCACCACGGCGGCGTTTGCATTTTTGCCGCTGCGGGCATGGTAGCTCATGCCGTTGGTCACCACACGGCCTTCCTCACTGGCCGAGGCCACCACCTGCCCGCCGGGGCACATGCAGAAGGTATACACGCACCGCTCCCCCACATGCTGGGACAGCTGGTATTCGCCGCGGGGCAGGGCCGGGTGGCCTGCCGCCTCGTGATACAGGCTCTTTTCGATCTCGCTCTGCAGATGCTCTGCGCGGAAGCCCACGCTGAAGGGCTTGCACTCCAGCACAAGGCCGCTGTCCATCAGCATGGCAAAGGTGTCCCGGGCCGAGTGGCCCACCGCAAACACCAGTGCTTCGCAGGCAAAGGAACCATCCGTTGTGAAAATTCCGGTAATGTGTCCGTTTTTCTGTTCCAGACCGGTGAGGGCCGTGTTGAAATACACCTCACCGCCCAGGGATTCGATCTCTTTGCGGATGGAGGTGATGACCCCCCGCAGCAGGTCGGTGCCCACATGGGGCTTCTGCTTCCAGGCGATCTCCGCCGGGGCACCGTGCTGCAAAAACACTTCCGTGACAAGGCCGCACAGCTCGTCACCGATGCGGGTGGTCAGCTTGCCGTCCGAGAAGGTGCCTGCGCCGCCCTCACCGAACTGGATGTTCGCGTTGGGGTCCAGCTCGCCGGTGGCGGAAAAGTGTTCCACCGCCTGCACCCGCTCGTCCAGCGCAGGGCCGCGCTCCAGCACGATGGGCCGGTAGCCCTGCCGGGCCAGCAGCAGCGCCGCAAACAGACCGGCAGGCCCCAGGCCGCACACCACCGGGCGGTGGGGCAGCTTCTGCGTGCCCCGTTGCACCCGGAAGTCGGTCCTGCTGTGCAGGGACACGTTGGCCGATGCCCCGGCGAAGGCGGGTTCTTCGGCTTCGTTTTTCAGGGTAACAGCCACGGTGTACACCAGCTTGGGCTGGCCGCGGCGGGCGTCCACCGACAGCTTTGCCACGCCCAGATGCTGCACCTTTGCGCGGGGGATGCGTGCCTCCCGCAGGGCCTTTTCAAATGCCTGCGGTTCCCCGGCGGAGAGCGGCAGACGGATGTTGCGAACGAGAATCATAGTACAGTGCGTTCCTTTTTATCAGTTGCTTTCAATGCGGCACTGCAGCACATAGCTGCCCAGTGCAAAGATCTTGCCGTTGGAGGGCACATACAGGCGGCAGGCGATGTTCTGCTGGCCGGTGGCCACCGAGAAGTCCTCTGCGTCGATCTCCACGACCACCTGTTCCGGGGTCAAGGTCTCCAATGCAGCCTTCGGGCCGCAGAGGGTCACGTTCATCAGCCGTTCGGTCTCCACCGTGAGCTGATAGGTGGACGGCAGATTCACCACCTGCACACAGCTGGAAGGCAGGTTCATGGTCTTGGTCTCCAGACCGGAGCAGTCAAAGCTGAGGGTGATGGTGGAAATGTTGTCCAGCAGGTAGATGTCGCTGGGCAGCTCAATGGGCAGCTCATAGACCTTGTTCAGTGTGAAGGTGGACAGGTCGATGGTGCCGATGGACAGGGTGGACAACGCGTCGATTTTTTCCGCCGGGCCGGCCACCTTGAGCTGCTTGCGGCTGAGCTCATACACCAGCACCGACTCGTCAAAGTCGCGGGGCGCGTTGATGAAGCTCACGTTCACCGGCAGGGTGGCCATCTTGTACACCTGCAAGGTCACGTCCACGCTGCTTTCTTCCAGCTCGGTGTACTCAAAGTTCACTTCCGTGCCGCCGGAGGTGTAGAACCGCAGCGGCGTTGCCAGGGTGACCGAGCTGTCCAGCTCGCCGGAGTAGGTCACCTCGGCGGTGCAGGTGGTCACCTTGTCCAGCTCACTGCTGGGGCCGGACAGAGTGACCATATCCTTGGACACCTCGGTGCTGTAGAGGATATACCCGTCCGAGATGGCCAGGTAATTGGTGGTCACGGTGACGGGAAGGGTCTTTTCCTCCACCACATCGAACACCACGTCCACCATGTTGTCGGAGCCGTCGATGGTCACGGTAACGCCATTGAGCATGCCGTTGGCCCCCCGCACCAGCAGGCGCAGGGTCTTTTCACCGCTGTCCCGCACGCTGGACCAGTCCGGGTAGACCACAAAATCGGAGGCCGTCAAGCTGCCGATGGTGTAGCCGTCGCCGGAGATCTTCAGGTTCACCGTCTTGTCCTCGGCGCTGACGATGCTCAGTCCACGGGAGGTATAAACGGAGGAATCGTAGGTATAGTCCACCGGCACATTGTAGATGGTGTTGGTGGTGCCGGGCTGCACGATGATGGTCACGATCATCCAGGCCACAATGGCACCCAGAATGGACAGTGCCAGCCGGATGCGGCGGTCGTCCAAAAAGTTCTTTTTGTGGGGAACAGCAGGCTTTGCGCCGCTGGTATTCTTGGGTTGATTGGTCATTGCTGCTCGTCCTCCCCTTTCTGGCTGACCCACTTCATCAGGCTCTTTGCGCGGTCCTTCCAGGTGTCGGCCGTGCTCTTTTCCACCACAGGCTCCTTGGGGATCATCTCGTCGATCAGGCGGGTGTACAGGGTCTGGCGGTCAAAATGACGGATCAGCACGCCATTTTTTGCCATGGAGATGATGCCCGTCTCCTCGCTGACCACGATGGCGATGGCGTCCGAGTTTTCGGCAATGCCCAGGCAGGCGCGGTGGCGGGTGCCCATGTCCTTGCCCAGATCCAGATTATTGGAAAGCGGCAGCACGCAGCCTGCGGCCTTGATGCGGCCGTTCTCGATGATGGCGGCACCGTCGTGCAGGGGGGTGCCCTCGTAAAAGATGGTGCCCAGCACTTCCAGATTCACCGCGCTGTTCACCGGGGTGCCGGTGCGCACGATCTCAGACAGGTTGGTGTGGCGTTCCAGCACGATGAGCGCACCGGTCTTGGTCTCCGAAAAGCGCTCTGCCGCGTCGCAGATGGCGATGATGGCGCTGCGCCAGGCCCCTTTCAGGCTGGGGTCGTTGTAGCGGCCTTTCACGTTGAACAGCTTTGCGGCCCACTGGTCGGTCTGGCCCATGCGCTCCAGAGCACGGCGGATCTCCGGCTGGAACAGCACCACCAGGGTGAGCAGGCCCACCTGCAGCAGCGAGTTGAGCAGCCAGGTGACCGTGCGCATGTTCAGCGTTTCGGCCACCAGATAAACCGCCATGACCAGCAGCGCGCCCTTGAACAGCTGGCCGGCGCGGGTGCGGTTGACGATGCCCAGCAGCTGGTAGATCAGGAACGCAATGATGATGATATCCAGCAGGTCAACGAGCTTGAAGGTCTGAAAATTGGCAATGATCGCATTCAGTGTCATGGACGCACACTCCTGTTACCGTGTTTCGATCAGGGCGACGGCGTGGGCGGCAATGCCCAGTCCCTCGCCGGTAAAGCCCAGATGCTCTTCCGTGGTAGCCTTGACGCTCACGGCGTCCACCGGCAGGCCGAAAGCCGCCGCCAGATTGGCCCTCATGGCCGGGATGTGCGGGGCCAGCTTAGGCCGCTGGCAGAGGATGGTGGCGTCGATGTTTTCCACCCGGTAATCGTGCTCCGACAGGATGCGGGCCACATGGCGGGCCAGCTCCAGGCTGTCGGCCCCGGCATAGGCGGGGTCATTGTCCGGGAAATGCTGGCCGATATCCCCCAGCGCCGCCGCACCCAGCACGGCGTCCATCACCGCGTGGGCCAGCACATCGGCGTCCGAGTGGCCCAGCAAACCCTTTTCAAAGGGGATCTCCACGCCGCCCAGGATCAGCTTGCGGCCTTCCACCAGGCGGTGCACGTCATAACCATGTCCAATGCGCATTCTCGTTTCCTCTTTCTGTACCGGGCGGGGCAGGTCCTCCCGCGTGGTGATCTTCAGGTTGGCGTAGTCACCCTGGGTGAGCTGCACCGAGCGGCCAGTGAGCTCGAACAGGCTGCAGTCATCGGTGACCAGCCGGGCTTTTTCGGCGTCCAGCTCCTGCAGGGCGGCCAGATACTGCGCCCGGTCAAAGCACTGGGGCGTCTGCACCGCATACAGGGTACTGCGGTCCGGGGTGCTGCGCACAAGGCAGGCTTCCGGCACCGTTTTGCCGTCACCGGGCACGGCCTGCTTGATGGTGTCCTTGACCGGCACTGCCGGGGCGGCAGCTCCGCAGCGGGCAGCGGCTTCCAGCACCGCCGCGATGACGGCCGGGCTCACAAAGGGCCGGGCCGCGTCGTGCACAGCCACCAGCTCCCCGTGGGCTGCCAGCACGCCATTCTTGGCGCTCTCGGCGCGGGTGGCACCACCGGCCACGATCTGCACCGGCTTGGTGCAGCCGACGGCCTGCTGCTCCACGAAAGCACGGTTTTTGCCCGCCACCAGCACGATCTCGCCGATCTGCGGGCACTGGTCAAAAGCGCGGATGCTGCGGTGCAGCACCGTTTCGCCGCCCAGGTCAAAGCTGAGCTTGTCGAACCCCATCCGGGTGGAAGAACCTGCCGCCACCAGCACGGCCGAAATCGTTTTTTGCAATCTGCACACCTGCCCCTGCTGCCGCCGCGCCGGTGTTTCCGGCTGCGGCTGGCTATAATAAGTCATCTTTTATTATAGCGTATCGGCCCGCAAACTGCAACCGGTTCCGCCCAGCAAAAAAGCCCTTTTGCACCGCCGGGCAGGCGGGTGCAAAAGGGCTTTGGGACCTTATTTCAGTGCGGTTTATGCCAGGATGGGCTCAATGGCAGCAGCCAGGGCATCCTTCTGGGCCTGGGCCTCGGCCAGATCCTTGCCCAGGGTAGTGAAGTAGGTCTTGATCTTCGGCTCGGTGCCGGAGGGACGGACCACCACAGTCGCACCGTTCTCCAGTGCGTAGATCAGCACGTTGGCAGCCGGCAGGCCGGTCTCCTCGGGCTTCTTGTAGTCGGTGACCTTGACCACCTTGTGGCCGGCCAGCTCGGTGGGCGGGTTGTCGCGCAGCTTCTGCATGATGGAAGCCATCTTCTCCATGCCGGTCAGGCCGGGGAATTCAAAGCTGTCCACCTTGTTCAGGTAGCGGCCGTACTGGGCGTAGATCTCTTCCAGACGCTGCTTGATGGAAGAACCGATGCTGCGGTAGTAGGCAGCCATCTCGCAGATCAGCATGGAGCCGATAACGGCGTCCTTATCGCGGACATAGGGGCCTGCCAGATAGCCGTAGCTCTCCTCGAAGCCGAAGATGAAGCGGTCCACTTCCCCGGCAGCCTCCAGGTTGGCGATCTGGTCGCCGATCCACTTGAAGCCGGTCAACACGCTGCGCATCTCCACGCCGTAGTGGGCGGCAATGGCATCGGCCAGCGGGGTGGACACGATGGACTTGACGGCCACGGGGTTCTTGGGCATGGTGCCCTTCTCGATGCGGCCTGCGCAGATGTAATCCAGCAGCAGAGCGCCCATCTCGTTGCCGGACACCAGCTCATAGCTGCCATCCGGGCACTTCATGGCGATGCCCACGCGGTCGGCGTCGGGGTCGGTGGCCAGCATCAGGTCGGCACCGGTCTTGGTGGCCAGATCCAGGCCCAGCTTCAGGGCGTCGAAGATCTCAGGGTTGGGGTAGGAGCAGGTGGTGAAGTAGCCGTTGGGGTACTCCTGCTCGGGCACGATGGTGATATCGGTGATGCCCATGTCGTTCAGCACATGGGTGACCGGCACCAGACCGGAACCGTTCAGGGGGCTGTACACCAGCTTCAGGCCGGCGGTCTTGCACAGGCCGGGGCGCACCTGACGGGCCTCAATGGCGTCGTACAGGGCCTTCTTGCAGTCATCGCCCACAAAACGGATCAGGCCGTTTTCCACGCCCTCGGCAAAGGAGATGTACTTGGCACCGGTGAGCACATCGGTCTTCTGGATCTCGTCGTACACGATGGCGGCGGCGTCATCGGTCATCTGGCAGCCGTCCGGGCCGTAGGCCTTGTAGCCGTTGTACTTGGCCGGGTTGTGGGAGGCGGTGACCATGATGCCTGCATTGCACTGATAGTAGCGGGTAGCAAAGCTCAGGGCCGGCACCGGCATCAGGGCATCATAGATGCGCACCTTGATGCCATTGGCTGCCAGAACACCGGCAGCCGTCTTGGCAAAAACGTCGCTCTTGAGGCGGCTGTCGTAGCTGATGGCGACGGTCTGGCTGCCGCCCTGGGTCTTGACCCAGTTGGCCAGGCCCTGGGTAGCCTGACGCACAACGTAGATGTTCATGCGGTTGGTACCCGCGCCCAGGACGCCGCGCAGGCCTGCGGTGCCAAACTTCAGGGCCACAGCAAAGCGATCCTTGATCTCGTCGTCGTTGCCCTCGATCTTTGCCAGTTCGGGCTTCAGATCCGCATCGTCCAGCTCCGCTGCCAGCCAGCGCTTATATTCATCCAGATACATGTTGCACACCTTACCTTTGTTATTTTTTCCCAAAAAAGGAGACAGTTTATTCAAACCTAATTATACTATAAACGCTTGTGTCCATCATGTCAATTGCATATTTTGCCACAATCTTACCGGTACAAAATCAGCAAATGCCACAAAAACAGCCGCTTTCCGGGTGGATGTCGGCGGGCTGCTGTGCTTCCGGCAGCAGCCGGTAGGGCTGGTGCACGTCCTCCAGCACCTCCAGCCACTGTTCCGGGCCGATGCTGTTCTCGCACAGATAGCGCATGATCTGCATCATCCGGGCAAAACTGCCCTGCGGAGCCAGCACCGTACTGCACTGTACCCGGCCCGCCTGCTCCCACCGCAGCTGGGCCAGCACGCCCCCGGGTACGGTCTGGGCGCAGTACACCACCGTGTGGGCTCGCTGCAGCCCCTCCAGCTCTGAATAAGTACGGATGTACCGGCAGTATTCCTTGCCTGTCATCGTTTGTCGCTCTCCTTTCCGCTGCATTGACATCTTTCCTGCCCTTTACTATAATGAAATCGACCGGGAGATGCTGTCGAAGGCTGACGGCTCCTCCCAAATTTTTCCACCCAATTTTCGACCGTTTTCGCGCAGAAAATGCAAGCGAGGTGCACCCATGTATTCGGTAACAAAGAGCTTTGGCCTGAACGGCCTGCGCGGCTTTGCCGTGGCCGTGGAGGCCGACGTTTCGGGCGGGCTGCCCGCCTTTTCCATCGTAGGCCTGCCGGATTCCGCCGTGCGGGAAAGTGCGGACCGCGTGCGTGCCGCCATCAAGAACCTGGGCTTCAAGTTCCCGGACCGGCGCATCACGGTCAACCTGGCCCCCGCCGATGTGCGCAAGACCGGCCCGGTGTACGATTTGCCCCTGCTGCTGGCCGTGCTCACGGCCAGCGGCCAGCTGGAGGATGTACCGGAGGACGCCGCCTTTCTGGGTGAGCTGGCGCTGGACGGCACCCTGCGCCCGGTATCCGGCGTGCTGCCCATGGCACTGGCCGCCGCCGAAAACGGCATCCGCGCCCTGTATGTGCCCGCCGAAAACGCCGCCGAGGCTGCCGAGGCCTGTGCCGACAGCATGGCCGTCTACCCGGCCCACACCGCCCGGGAGGTGGTGGACGCCCTGCGCGGCATCCGGCCGCTGACCGCTGCGGCAGCCGTTCCCTTTGACCCCGCCGAGGCCTGGGCACAGGTGCCGGATTTTGCCGACGTGATGGGGCAGGCATTGGCCCGCCGGGCCATGGTCATCGCTGCGGCCGGGGGCCACAACGTGCTGCTGATGGGTGCCCCGGGCACCGGCAAATCCATGCTGGCCAAGCGCCTGCCGGGCATCCTGCCGCCTCTCACCCGGGAGGAAGCCGTGGAGACCACCAAGATCTATTCCATCGCCGGGCAGCTGCCCCAGGGCCGGGGCCTGATCACGGCACGGCCTTTCCGCAGCCCGCACCACTCGGCCAGTGCCGTCTCGCTGGCGGGCGGCGGCGCACAGTTCCGCCCCGGCGAGTGCAGTCTGGCCAACTGCGGCGTGCTGTTCCTGGACGAGCTGCCGGAGTTCTCCCGCGAGAGCCTGGAGGTGCTGCGCCAGCCGCTGGAGGACGGCCAGATCACCGTGAGCCGGGCCGCAGGCAGCGCCACCTACCCCAGCCATTTCCAGCTGGTGGCCGCCATGAACCCCTGCAAATGCGGCTACTACGGCCACCCCACCCGGCAGTGCACCTGCTCGCCCAGCGCGGTGCGGCAGTACCGCAGCCGGGTGTCCGGCCCGCTGCTGGACCGCATCGACCTGTGCGTGGAGATGGACCCCATCGCCTTTGACGAGCTGCACACCGCCGCCCCCGCCGAGAGCAGTGCCGACCTGCGCAAACAGGTGCTGGCGGCGCGGGCCATCCAGGCAAAACGCTATGCGGCCCCCGGCTACGAGGGGGTGCACTGCAACGCCCAGCTCAACGCCGGGCAGGTGCGGCGCATCTGCCGCATGACCCCCGGTGCGGAACGGCTGCTCCGCGCCTCCTACGATGCACTGGGGCTTTCGGCCCGCGCCCACGACCGCATTTTGCGGGTGGCCCGCACGGTGGCCGACCTGGCCGGCAAGAGCCTGCTGGACGAGGACTCCCTGCTGGAAGCCCTGCAGTACCGCGCGCAGGAAAAAGTGGAGCTGTGAGCCTTTTTCCACCTACAAAAACACCGGCCCCTCTCCCCGGCAGCGCTGTGCTGCCAAAGGAGAAGGGCCGGTTTATTTTTGTTTGTTTTACGCCGGGGTCAGTGCCGGTTCTTGTGCAGACCTTCCTGCAGCTCGCCCTGGATGTCCACCAGACATTCCAGCAGCAGGGGGTTGAAGGCCCCGCACTCGCCGTTCAGGATCATCTGCATGGCCTTTTCGTGAGGGTAGGCTTTTTTATAGCAGCGCTCACTGGTCAGGGCGTCGTACACGTCGGCCAGCGACACCAGCTGGGCCGCAATGGGGATCTCGTCCCCTTTCAGCCCGTCCGGATAGCCGCGGCCGTCCCAGCGCTCATGGTGCCAGCGGGCGATCTGATACGCCGTCTGCAGCAGCGGTTCCTCGGCAAAATTCTCCAGCCGGTGGAGCATATCCGCCCCATACACCGCATGTTTTTTCACTTCGGCAAACTCTTCCGGGGTCAGGCGGCCGGGCTTGTTCAGGATCTTTTCGTCAATGGCGATCTTGCCGATGTCGTGCAGGGCCGAGGCCAGCGGGATGTTGTCCTGCTCTTCCGGCAGGATCTGGTAGGTGCGGGTCTGTTCCAGCAGGCGTTCCAGCAGCATCTCGGTGAACTTGCGGATGTGCTGCACATGCAGGCCACTCTCGCCGTTGCGGAACTCCACGATCTGGCTCAGCACGCCCACCAGCATGGAGGTGTTCTTTTCCTGTTTGCGGATCTGGTCCGACACCAGCGACACCAGCCGCCGCTGCTTGGCGTACAGTTTGATGGTGTTGTACACGCGGCGGTACACCACCTTGGAGTCGAAGGGGCGGTTCACATAGTCCGAAGCGCCCATCTCGTAGGCCCGGCGGATGGATTCTTCCGAGTCCTCGCTGGAGATCATGATCACCGGCACATCCTCAATGGTATGGTTGCGGGTCATGAAGTCCAGCACGGCAAAGCCGTCCATGCCGGGCATGATCAGGTCCAGCAGCACCAGAGCGATGTCGCCACTGTACTGGTTGAGCCGTTCCAGTGCTTCCTCGCCGTTGGCCGCTTCCAGGATGCGATAGTCCTGCTGCAGGATCTCGGACAGGATGGCTCGGTTCATGGCCGAATCATCCACGATCAGGATCTGCTGCTTCTGCTGCGGCAGCTGCTCCGGGTCCTCGGGCTCAGCCTGCGGGTCGGCCACCACCACGGCATTCTTGCGGTTCTTGGCCTGGTACATCAGCAGGTCGGCCCGGCGCACGACCGCCTCAATGGGGTCGGCAAGGGTCTGGAGCACGCCGCCGATGCTCACGGAAGGACGCAGGTGCGTATAACCCGGCACCTGTGCCTCATGGACGCTGCTGCGGATCTGCTCCAGCTTTTCGGGCAGCTTTTCCGCCGGGATGCCCGGCAGCAGCAGCAGGAACTCGTCGCCGCCAAAGCGGATCAGGGTGTCGGTCTGGCGGATGCAGTTGCGGATGACCCGCGCCACTGTTTCCAGCACCAGATCACCTGCATGGTGGCCGTAGGTGTCATTGTAGATCTTGAAGTCGTCCAGATCCATCACCGCCACACCGGCCGGACCGATCAGGCTGCTCACCGTTTCTTCGTAGTAGCGCCGGTTGTATACGCCGGTGAGGGCGTCGCGGTAAAGCTTGGTGGCATAGCCCGGGATGCTGCTGATAAAGTGTTCGCTGTCCTCCATGTCCAGCACCGAAGTGCCATGGGTGCGCTTGATCATCTCCAGCACATAGGGTTTGCCGTCCACTTCGTAATACCGGGCGATCACCTGGGCAATGTCCGGGTCAAAAAATTCCAGCCGACATTGCTCGGTGCGGGTGCGCAGGGCCTGCTTGGCCGCACAGTGCCGGGAGATGTGTTCCTTGTGGCGGCAGGCATAGCAGAGATCTTCTCCGCAGGGGTCGGTGCGTTTCCCCTCCTGTATGCGTTCCACCGTTGCTTCGTCCAACAGGCGCACGTCGGTATAGATCTCCCGCAAATTCCGGATCAGCGCCTGAACCTCCTGCATCGTTTTCATTTTTCGTTCCCTTCAAACATCCGTTATCTCCCACAGAGGGAACCCCCTCTCCTCCGTGGAGCACTGTTTCTGTCTTTTCTATTATATCGGATGTGCCGGCAAATAAAAAGGGATCTCGCACATTTTTGTTGCAGTTTTATAACGGTTTTAGTGCGCTTTTGTTGCACTATTGTTGCATTTCTGGTTTTCCAGCTGTTCCATCCGCTCGATGAACGCCAACGCGTACCGGGGCAGATAGTTCCCGGCCCGCCAGGCTGCCACCGACTCCAGCGGGAGGGTGCAGTCCCGGAGCGGAAACGCGTTGAACGGCACCGCGTTGTTCAGGTGTTCCAGCAGCTCGCCGCTCAGGAAGCCGATGCCGTACCCGTTGGCGGCCAGCGCCGCGGCTGCCCGGATGTTGCTGCTTTCCAGAATTTCGGCCGGATGCAGGCGGCGGCTCCGCAGCTCCTGCAAAATATACTGGCCCTGCCGCTGGGTCTGGTTCTGCAGCAGCAGGGTCTGCCCCTCCAGCCACTCCCAGGCAAAGCTGCCCTCCCGGGCGGCAGCCTGCTCCAGCGGGTGTCCCTTGCCGAACACGGCGTACATCCGGTCCCGGCGCAGCACCCGGTAGTTCAGGCCGGGATGCCGGGCAAAGCTCATATAAAAGGCCAGGTCGATCTCGCCTTCCAGCAGTTTGCGGTCCAGCTCGGCGCTGGGTGCTTCCTCAATGCGGAACTGCACCTGCGGGAACTGCGCGCGGAACGCCGGAAGCACCTTCGGCAGCGAAAAACTGCACCGGAACCACTCCGGAAGCAGGCGGGCGCTGTGTTGTTCAGATTTCGCTCAGGGTCAGTTCGTGGTAGGTCCGGCCGTCCATGGTTTTCCACCGGAAGCAGCCGTTTTCCAACGTCATGTAGCTGTGGGCGCTGCCCTCCTTCGGCAGGCTCACCGAGCCGGGGTTCAGGTAGAGGCTGCCCTGCCCGAAGGGCTCCCACGCCGGGATGTGGGTGTGCCCGTGCAGCAGAATGTCGCCGGGGGCCAGCGGCGGCGGGGTCTTGGTGTTGTAGACATGGCCGTGGGTAGCGTACACCAGCCGTCTGCCCACCGGAAGCACGGCATAGTCTGCCAGCACCGGGAATTCCAGCACCATCTGGTCCACCTCGGCGTCACAGTTGCCGCGCACGCAGAGCAGGCGGTCCTTCATACCGTTGAGCAAAGGCATGACCTGCTTGGGCGCATAGCCCTCCGGCAGGTCGTTGCGGGGGCCGTGGTAGAGCAGGTCCCCCAACAGCAGCAGCCGGTCGGCCTGTTCCCGTTCAAACGCCTGCTGCATCTGGCTGGCATAGAAATACGACCCGTGCAGGTCGGACGCGATCATCCATTTCATGCGGGTTTCTCCTTTTTATAAAAGCTACAATTTTATTGTAACCCCTGCACAAAAAATGGTCAAGCCTATAAAAGTCATACTTTTGCACCCAGTCTCCTTGACAATGCCCCGGGGATGTGGTATCCTTCAGTCAATAAAAACCGTGTGGATTTTTACAGCGCTATGCTACTTTTCGCCACACAATGACTTCAAAAAAGCCATTGTGTGGCTTTTTTGCGGTCTTTTTCCATTTTCGATCTGTCAGGAGCGAGAAATCAATGAACGATACCTTTATGAAAGAACGCCCCGTGCTGCCGCTGCTGTTGTCCATGGCGCTGCCCAACGTGATCTCCATGCTGGTCAACTCCCTGTACAACATCGTGGACAGCCTGTTTGTGGCGCAGATCAGCGAGGACGCCATGACCGCCCTCTCGCTGGTATACCCCATCCAGAACTTTGCCAACGCCATCGCCATCGGCTTTGGTATCGGCATCAACGCCATGATCGCCCTGTACCTGGGTGCGGGCGACCGCAAAAAGGCCGAGATCGCCGCCACCCACGGCATGGTGCTCAGCCTGCTGCACGGCGTGGTCATCACGGTGGTGAGCATTGCAGTCATGCCGGGCTTTTTGCGCCGGTTCACCACCGACGAGAGCCTTGTGGCCTCCGGCATCACCTACTCCACCATCGTGTTCCTGTTTGCCACCATCAATATGGCCGCGCTGGCCTTTGAAAAGATGTTCCAGGCTGTGGGCCGCATGAAGGTGACCATGGTGGCGCTGGTGTTCGGCTGCGTGTGCAACATCCTGCTGGACCCCGTCCTGATCTTCGGCCTGGGCCCGGTGCCCGCCATGGGCATTGCCGGTGCAGCGCTGGCCACCGGCATCGGCCAGCTGCTGAGCCTGTGCGTGTACCTGTTCGTCTACCTGCGCACCGAACTGCCGGTGCGGCTGAGCCGCAGCGGCCTGCACCCGGACGTTGCACTGGACGGCAAGCTGTACGCCATCGGCGTGCCGGCCATCCTGAACCTGGCTCTGCCCTCCCTGCTGGTCACCTTCCTCAACAGCCTGCTTGCCGGGTTCTCCCAGAGCTATGTGGTCATTCTGGGCATTTACTACAAGCTGCAGACCTTTTTGTACCTGCCCGCCAACGGCATCGTACAGGGTATGCGCCCGCTCATCGGCTACAACTACGGTGCCAGGGAGCACGCCCGCGTGAAGAAGCTGTACGAGCTCACCCTGTTTATGAGCATCGCCATCATGGCGCTGGGCACGGTCATCTGCCTGCTGGCCTCCGGGCAGCTCATCGGGCTGTTCACCTCCAACCCCGATACCATCGCCGCCGGTGCCAAGGCCCTGCGCATCATCTGCATCGGCTTTGTGGTGTCGGCAGTGTCCACCACCTCGTCCGGCGCACTGGAGGGCCTTGGCAAGGGCGTGCCGTCGCTGGTGATCTCGCTGTGCCGCTATGTGGTGTTCATCATGCCTCTGGCCGCAGTGCTGTGCGGCCGCCTTGGCCCGGACGGTGTGTGGCACGCCTTCTGGATCACCGAGGTGCTCACCGCACTGGTGGCCTACCCGGTGTACCACCGCGCGGCGGCCCGGCACTGAACCTTTCCGGCCCCTTTTGCAGCAGGCTGCCCGACCCCGGCGGCCTGCTTTTTTGTTGTATTCCTGTCGCCCTGCGGGGCGCATAAATGCAGGGATTTCATTTGACAGCTGCGCAGAAATACGGTAGAATAGTTTTTATGTTGCGCTGACAAAATGTGTCAGAACGCAAGACTTTACAGAGGATGTGGGACGAATTATGATCGAGACGATCACGGCCGTCAATACGGCGGTCAACAATTTTATCTGGGGCGTGCCCGCCATGGTGTGCATCATTGGTGTGGGTTTGCTGCTGAGCGTGCGCACCGGCTTTTTGCAGATTCGCAAATTCCCGTACACCATCAAAACCACCATCGGACGCATGTTCCGCAAAAAGGACGCTTCGGACGGTGCCATAACCCCCTTCCAGGCGGTGTGCACCGCACTGGCCGGCACCGTGGGCACCGGCAACATCGCCGGTGTGGCGGGCGCCATTGCCATCGGCGGCCCGGGTGCCGTGTTCTGGATGTGGTGCTCCGCGCTGCTGGGCATGTGCACCAAGTTTGCCGAGGTGACCCTGGCCGTGCATTTCCGTGAGCGCAGTGAGACCGGCGAGTGGGTGGGCGGCCCCATGTATTACATCAAGAACGGTCTGGGCAAGCGCTGGCAGTTCCTGGCATTTCTGTACTCGCTGTTCGGCGTGCTGACCGTGTTCGGCACCGGCAATGCCACCCAGGTCAACACCATCGTGGCCGCCGTGGACACCGCCCTGCTGGAATACGGTGTGGTGGGCAGCGGTTTCCTGAGCACGCTGAACATCATCGTGGGCATCATCGTGGCCATGCTGGTGGCCATGGTGCTGCTGGGCGGCATCAAGCGCATCGGCAGCGTGAGCGAAAAGCTGGTGCCCTTCATGGCGCTGTTCTACATCGTGCTGGCTGTGGGCGTAGTAGGGCTCAACCTGCCCCGCCTGCCCTATGTGCTGGAGTCCATCGTGGCCGGTGCCTTCAACCCCGCTGCCTTCACCGGCGGCACCATCGGCAGCCTGTTCATCAGCATGCAGAAGGGCGTCTCCCGCGGCATCTTTTCCAATGAGGCCGGCCTTGGCACCGGCTCCATCGCCCATGCCTGCGCCGACACCAAAAAGCCGGTGAAGCAGGGCATGTTCGGCATCTTTGAGGTGTTTGCCGACACCATCATCATCTGCACCCTGACCGCCATGGTCATCCTGTGCAGCGGCACCCCCGTGAACTACGGCACCGCAGCCGGTGCAGAGCTGACCATCTCCGGCTTTACCACCACCTACGGCGGCTGGGCTTCCATCTTTACCGCCGTGGCGCTTTGCTGCTTTGCCTTTTCCACCATCATCGGCTGGGGTCTGTACGGCTCCCGCTTCCTGGTATTCCTCTGCCACAGCGACAAGGTGGCAAAGCCCTTCTTTGTGGTGTACTCCTTCGTGTCCATTCTGGGCGCGACCGTGGACCTGGGCCTGCTGTGGAGCATCGCCGACACCTTCAACGGCCTGATGAGCATCCCCAACCTCATCGCATTGCTGCTGCTCTCCGGCACCGTGGTCAAGCTGACCAAGGAGTTCTTTGCCTCCGAGGGCTGAGCACCTGTTTTTCCCGATACGCAAAAGGACTGCTGCACTGAAAATTGTGCAGCAGTCCTTTTTTCGTGCGCGGCTCCGGAAAATTTTACTTTCCGGGTGTTTTTCTGCAATTTTTATTGCCGCTTGTCCGTATTTAAGGCAAACAGACCGAATTTCGTTGGCAGAATGGAGGGCCCTCTATGGCGATTTTTGAAAAGACCATCCGCAATCAGAAATTCAACACGCTTCTCCGCAAATTGGAACAGGAGATCCCGGACAGCAGCTGGTCTGCCGACCTGGAAGCGGGCAGCGATTTCAAGGAGGGCGAAGCACGGTGCAGTGTCCGCGTGTTTGAGCGGTACAGCATGGTCGGCGGCAACCGCCTGAGCCTGACACTGACCATGTTTCAGAACGGTGACAGCCCCATCCGGCTGTCCGCCATCACCGCAGGCGGCAGTCAGGCGGTGTTTTTTAAGATGAACACGCTCGGAGAAGAATCTTTTCTGGACGATGTAAAGGACCTGCTGGAAGAAATTTTGGAGGAATGAAATGTTTTACGCTGGATTTGATATGCTGTTCAGTATTCTGTTTCCCATCCTGTTCCTTGTGGTTTTGGGCATGATCCTATACACCATCATCGGAAATATCAGCACATGGAATAAAAACAACCATTCGCCGCGGCTGACTGTTCCGGCAACGGTGGTGGCAAAGCGCACGGAAGTTTCTCACCACCATACGGACAATACGATGGCGCATACGTTCACGACCTATTATGTGACCTTTCAGGTAGAGAGCGGCGACCGCATGGAGCTTACCGTAAGTGGTTCGGACTACGGAATGCTTGTGGAGGGCGACATTGGAAAGCTGAGTTTTCAGGGCACCCGCTATCTCGGCTTTGAGCGTCGATAAGGCCAGACGGACTGCATTGTCAGCAACTGTATTCAGAAAGCGATTTGGACCTTCCGTTCGGAAAAAACGGAAAATTTTCATTCCAACTTGGGTATACTCCTGTTGTGTCCGACATGAAGAAAACCGTTCGGAAAGCTGCCGCATCGTCTTTTCCCACATGGACGTTAACCGTATGGGATATGGATACTGCAACATTCTATATGGTCAAATACGACAGAAGTCATTGATTTTCTTTGTTTATCTGTGATACCATTCGTTATGAGTCCAATTGCATTGCACTCTTCGCCTATGGTGGAGACTACAGCTTTCCGAAAAACACAGCGAGGTGACCATTTTTGAAACGTCGAACTTTTCTTGTCTGCACCGCTGCACTTTTTTGCGGTGCATTTCTGGCAGGGGGCTGCACTCCAAAAACTTCTCAGCCTGTCCTTCAGCAAATCGAATACTCCAATTTGGCAGATTCGGATACACAGGCTCTTCTTTCCAAACTTTTGCAGAATGCCGGCGTATCCGACCTGCGGATACGGACCTTCTTTGATCATGTGCAGAAGTTCAACAATGCTGTGGACCCGGCATGGCTCACCACAGGTTTTGAAAACGCCAAGCCTTTGGATCTGAAATACGATCCTTACTCCATGCAGGACGCATGGACAGAAAAATACGATACCTTCCCCGGCTGGAACTGTCGGATCACCGCCTGTGGGCTGTTCGGTGATTTTATCACTGTCACAGGCAAGGCAGACCTTGACTCAGCCGAGGACACCCTGTTTATGGACTATGAAACACTGGATTCTGACCCGGAATCCCTTTGCGGCGATGAACGGCAAAAGTTTGATGCGCTGTTCGCCCCGGTCAAAACTACCAATACGACCGATATTCCCACCCATTTGAAAACGATTCAGCAGGAATGGAAGAAACGCGGCCTCTCCTTCGTGGAAGATGATAAGATTCGTCTTGTCTCCGTGGTCCTGCACGATCAGTTCTCTGAAACGGACAATTCTCTTATGATCGGTCATGTCGGCGTTATGCTTCCCACATCGGATGCGGTATATTTCGTCGAAAAGGTCGCTTTTCAGGAGCCGTATCGCTTGTTGAAGTTCAAAAATCGAACCGAGTTGAGCGATTATCTGATGCTGAAATACGACAACTCGTGGGGACAGGATACCGCCCACACCTTTATTCTGGAAAATTCAGACCTGATGGACGGCTGGCGTATTCTTGAAGAACAGGAAAATGCAAGCTAAAAGCATCGCATTCGTTGGGGAGCCGTTCGGTCTGACAGATCACTCGCCCTCTGATACCAAAAAGGACGCTGCAGCCTCTCACCCAGAGGCGGCAGCGTCCTTTTTATCTCGGAATGTTTGGTTCTCAGGGGAACTCCGGGCTTATGACAGGGTCACGATGAACGTACCGGTTTATACCGAACGGTAGATTGCAGACAGGATTACGGCTGGCTCATCCGATAAGCTGAAACAGAAAACCGGTGACTTTCTCCATTGCGGAAAGTCACCGGTTTTTGTTATCTTACTGCCTGTTTCAGCCGCTCCAGATCATCCGCATCCGGGTGAGAAAGGGCTTTGTCGAAATTCTCGATCATTGCGTCCAGATTGGGCAGATGAAGTGGCTGCTTTTTCATGTTCTCATATCGCTGGCGTACCGACATCGGCATCTTCCCCTGACACATGAAGCTGCCGATCACCGTGTTGCTGCTGTGCAGATCTTTTTGCACGGTTTTCAGGATCTTGTTAAAATATTCTTCGCTGCCGCCAAAACCAGCGGTACCAAACAAAAACACCTGCTTTCCCCGCAGCTGCTTCAAAAAGTCTGAAGAGCTTTCATCTGCTTTTCCCTTATCCGTCCAGAAGCCCACATAAAGGGTGTCCGCTTCCATGGCGGCAGAGTTCGGGTTGCCAAAATAACAGCAATCTGCCTGCGGCAGGCAGCTGTGCAATGTGTCTGCCAGTAATCCCGTGTTGCCTGTTTTACTGCTGAATACGATTGCGTAACTCATTTTTTCTCCTTTGGCTCATTCAATTCCTTGTATTGCGTAACGCATCAGGCTTTCTGTGAGTTGCACTTTTTGAAGTTCAGAATAGACTCGGCTCCCCAGAAAATTCCGCAAAAAAGATTTGCCAGGAATGGAAAATACGATTTTTCATCTGGTTTTTCAATGACATCAATACAAGTTCTGAGTACACAAGCAACTGTGCACAAAGTGCAAAGCACAGCAGGCAAATAATTATTCTTCTTCATAACCATACCTCCCATAATATTTTCTGATTATAACGCATCCCAATTGATTTTTCAATCCCGATAGAAATACTCTTTGTCATGTTCGCTGATGGGGCGCAGCACACGGCATGGGTTGCCTACGGCCACTACGTTAGCAGGAATGTCCTTTGTCACAACGCTTCCCGCACCGATCACCGTATCATCCCCAACGGTAACACCCGGCACCACGATCACGCCAGCTCCCAGCCAACAGTTGCGACCGATGCGGATGGGCAGATTGTACTGGTATGCTTTCTCCCGCAGTTCCGGCAGGATCGGGTGGTTAAGGAATTCTTCTCATTTTTCGGTAGAGCCTTCCAGATTTTTTCGATACTGTGCCGGACTGACACCATACTCTTTCTTGAATACCCGGCTAAAATAGAGTG
>OLSC01001358.1_pt1 | contig 23004 bp, 19 predicted proteins | sample 1672881 | NCBI WGS metagenome assembly OLSC01 (sample SAMEA3136733, study PRJEB25190) | human gut metagenome | biome: human gut; feature: human-associated habitat; material: faeces | place: Austria | collected 2013
GTAGATAGATATTTATATCATCAAAAGCATACTCGTTGAAGTAGGAATGAAACATAGAAGTTTATAACTTTTTATAAGTTTTCAGTAACGGTACAATAAGGGGACATGGATCTTTTCGATTATATGAGACAGACCAATCAGGAAAAGGAAGCGCCGCTGGCGGCAAGGCTGCGGCCCCGGACGCTGGATGAGGTAGTCGGGCAGCAGCACATTATCGGAAAGGACAAGCTTTTGTACCGTGCGATTCAGGCGGACAAGCTTTCCTCCATCATTTTTTACGGACCGCCCGGAACGGGCAAAACGACTCTTGCGAGGGTGATCGCGAATACGACCAGCGCGGAGTTTATGCAGATCAATGCGACTGTGGCAGGCAAAAAAGATATGGAAGAGGTTGTCGCAAAGGCAAAGGACAACCGTGGAATGTTTGGAAAAAAGACGATCCTGTTCATTGATGAGATCCATCGGTTCAACAAGAGTCAGCAGGACTATCTGCTTCCCTTTGTGGAGGATGGAACCCTGATCCTGATCGGTGCGACGACGGAAAATCCGTATTTTGAGGTAAACGGAGCGCTGCTGTCCCGTTCGGTTATTTTTGAGCTCAAGCCGCTTTCAAAGGAAGATATCGAAGAACTGATCCGACGGGCAGTCTATGATCAGAGAGGAATGGGTGCCTATCAGGCACAGATAGAGCCGGATGCGCTGGAGTTTCTGGCGGATATTGCAGGCGGAGATGCACGTGCGGCATTGAATGCAGTAGAGCTTGGCGTAATGACGACACAGCGCTCAGAGGATGGAAAAATCCATCTGACCCTGGAGGTTGCCCAGGAATGTATTCAAAAACGTGCAGTAAAATACGACAAAACAGGTGATAATCATTACGATACGATTTCTGCTTTTATCAAGAGTATGCGGGGCTCCGATCCGGATGCGGCGGTTTATTATCTGGCGCGGATGCTGTATGCCGGGGAAAGCGTGACATTTATCGCCCGCAGGATGATGATCTGTGCGTCGGAGGATGTTGGCAATGCAGATCCGACAGCGCTGCAGGTAGCGGTTTCTGCATCCCTGGCGTCAGAGCGGGTGGGCATGCCGGAGGCACAGATTATTCTGGCACAGGCGGCGGCCTACATTGCATGCGCGCCGAAAAGCAACGCGGCGGTCAATGCCATTGCGTCAGCAATGAAGACGGTGGAAGAAACCGGAAATCTGGCGATTCCGGTGCATTTGCAGGATGCTCATTATAAAGGAGCAGCAAAATTGGGACACGGAAAAGATTATAAATATGCACACGATTATCCAAACCACTATGTCAGACAGCAGTATTTACCTTATGAGCTGTCCGGAAGAGAGTTTTATCAGCCCGGTGGGATGGGATATGAAGTAAAGATCAAAGAGCACATGCAGCGGATACGCAGGGAAGCGGCTAAGACAGAGCAAAAGCCGCAGGATGGAGCAGAGCAATGAAACAGATACCAAAGCGGGTCATGATCGTGTCCTTTGATGCGGTCGGAGCAAAGGACCTGGAATATTTACAGACCCTGCCGAATTTTCAGCGTTTTTTTGAACAGGCGGCGCTGTGCAGCCATGTAAACAGTGTGTGTCCGTCCCTGACATATCCGGCCCATACATCCATTGTGACAGGGCGGATGCCGAAAAATCACGGGATTGTGAACAACACAAAAATCCAGCCCAACCGGAAGGATCCGGACTGGCTTTATCATCGCAGATGGATCCGCAGCACGACGCTTTATGACGAAGCGAAGAAAAAGGGAATGACGACGGCCGGGCTTTTGTGGCCTGTTGCGGCAGGCAGCAGGATGGACTACTATGTGCCGGAGATTATGGTGACACGCAAATGGCAAAATCAGATCCTGATGAATGCGACGAACGGTCCGTTGTTTTATCAGCTGGATCTGAACAAACGCTTCGGACATTTGCGAAACGGAATCGCACAGCCCCAACTGGACAATTTTATTCAGGCATGCGCGCTGGATACGATCTACAAATACAATCCGCAGCTGTTTTTGCTGCATCTGACGGATGTGGATACGAACAGACATCTCTATGGCGTGGAGAGTAAGGAGGCAAAAGAAGCTCTTAAGCGCCACGATAAGCGTCTGGGCGAGATTGTAAGGGCACTGGAGGAAACCGGAGAGATGGAAAGCACGACGGTCGTGCTTCTGGGGGATCATTATCAGAAGGATGTGGACAAGGTTGCCTTTGTCAATCATGCACTGTGGAAAGCCGGCTTGCTGACGGTCCGCAACGGCAGGATCAAAAGCTGGAAGGCCTATGCAAAAAACTGCGACGGAAGCTGCTATATCTATCTGCATCCGTCTGTAGAAAACAATGCAGAAGTGCAAAAGCGTACAAGAAAAGTGCTGGAGACGCTGAAAGGACGGGAGGATTTTGGAATCGAAAGGATTCTGACCCGGGAAGAGGCAGCAAACATGGGCGCAGACGAAAACTGCTTTCTGATGCTGGAAGCAAAGGAAGGATGGTTTTTTCTGGACGAATGGGAACAGCTGACGGCAGCAGAAAAAGACTGCGCACATGGCATGAAGGGAACCCACGGGTATCTGCCGGGTGAGGCAGACTATCAGACCTTTTTTGCAATGGCGGGATGCAGTGTAAGAGCTGGTGCCCGGATAGAAAAAAATATCGCGCTCTGGGATGAGGGCGCGACATTGGCAGCACTTTTGGAGTTAGACCTCGGAAAAACAGATGGCAGTGTGATCCGGGAGATGCTGCAATAACATACTTTAAAACAGGGCGGTTGTCAGATACTGATAAATCTCCCTGTTATTTTTTTGCCAGTTTTCGCAAATGGAAATTGCGAGCTCTTCTGTAGGAACCGTAAGACGGATGGTCACCAGGTTGACGTCCTTGTCCACTGCAGTCAGCTCTGTTTCGAATTCCCCGTTGACAGCCTTATAGTAGTTGCTCTGGATCGAAGATTCGTTGCGCATTTCCAGTTCATTTTTTTTCAGATATTCGCCGATGTCTGCCTTGATCGCGTCACTGATGCGGTTCTCAAAATAGGAAAGGGTATTGCGGCCCTCCTCTGTGATCTGCAGATGGGTGCGGTTGACCAGTGTTTTGGCAGTGATCAGCCCGGCCTGTGCCAGCTCATTGATAACCTGCTGCAGTGTCAGATAATTGGTGTATTCTTTTTCCAGAATGAGATCGCTGACCTGCGCCATTGTAAGTGGAAAGGATACCTTGTTGAGCAGATAAAGAACGATCAGTTTATAGAGTGTAAGAGGTTCCTGGTTCATAATTATCCTCATTTCTGCGCACGTTTTTTGCGCATGTCGAGTTTGTGTCAAGTGTGTGCAGACACAAATCTCGAGATTGAAAAATTTTATTTTTCAATCTTATCCCCTTGTCTGAGATTTCGTTGTTTCATAAGGGCATGCAGCCTGTTTAAGACGTTTCGTTTCGAAAGACTCCACTGGGGCGCGATTAGAAGCTTGCGAGGACCGTCTCCGGTGATTCGGTGGAGGCAGATATCCGGAGAAAGTGCAGCGATACAGCTTATCAGCAGATCGAGATATTCTTCCTGTGTCAGTACAGGAAGCTTTCCGGATTCATAAAGAAGGGCAAGATCTGTTCCCTTTAAAATATGGAGAAGCTGCAGCTTGACCCCAAAGGGATGCACCTGATTGACGGCACGGATGCTTTCCAGCAGGTCAAGCCGGGTTTCCCCGGGGAGTCCGAGGATCAGATGGACGATAAAGGGAAGCCTTCTGGCATGGAGCTTTGCTGCAGCATCATAAAATACGGAGGTCGGATACCCCCGGCGGATCCTTGCTGCAGTGTGGTCATGAATGGACTGCAGACCAAGCTCGATCCAGATAAACCGGTCAGGATACAGTAACCGGAGGCGGTCAAGTCCCTCCAGAATGATATCGGAAAGGCAATCCGGGCGTGTCGCAATGGAAATTCCTGCGACCTCCGGAGAGGAAAGTGCTTCTTCATAACAGGAAAGCAGTCTGTCCGGGTCGCCATAAGTGTTGGTATATGCCTGAAAATAGGCAATCAGAGACGGCTTGCCGGGTTCCGGTGTCCATTTGGAGGACAGAAGTGCCTTGGCCTGATTTAACTGATCTGTTACAGAAAGCTGCCGGGAAGCAGCAAAATCGCCGCTTCCGCCTGCAGAGCAGAAAATGCAGCCTCTTGTATCGAGGGTGCCATCCCGGTTGGGACAGGTACAGCCGATATCCAGTGCAGCCTTGTAAAGCTTCCGTCCGTATGTATTTTTACACCAGGCGTCCAGCGAATAGTAGGGCTTCTGGTGCCAGAGATCAGCGGATGTTTTTCTTGACTGCATCTGCAACAACGTCCGCAACTCTGGGATCGAATGCCTCTGGCATGATATTGTTTTCGTTTAAGTCTTCGTCAGAAACGAGGGCTGCGATGGCATTAGCGGCAGCCAGTTTCATTTTATCGGTGATCTGTTTTGCATGTCCTTCCAGAGCACCGCGGAAGATGCCGGGGAATGCGACAACGTTGTTTACCTGGTTCGGGAAATCGCTGCGTCCGGTGCCGACAACGCGTGCCCCTGCTTTTTTTGCGAGATCAGGCATGATCTCAGGAACGGGGTTAGCCATTGCAAACAGAATAGCATCGGAATTCATGGAAGCCACCATCTCTTCCGTCACAATGCCCGGAGCGGAAACACCGACGAAAATATCAGCACCCTTTAAAGCATCTGCAAGGGAACCGGTTTCGTGAGCCAGATTGGTGCGTTTTACCATCTTTTCCTGCATCCAGTTTAAGCCCTCTGCGCCATCGCAGAGGATGCCGGATTTATCGCACATAATGATATTGGAAAAGCCGTAGGTCAGCAGCAGGCGGGTGATGGCAACTCCTGCGCTTCCTGCGCCGTTTACAACAACGCGGCAGTCTTCCTTTTTCTTACCGACTACCTTTAAGGCATTGATGATGCCGGCGAGTACAACAATAGCAGTTCCGTGCTGGTCATCGTGGAAAACAGGAATATCCAGAGTCTCTTTCAAGCGCTCTTCGATTTCGAAGCAGCGGGGTGCACTGATATCCTCCAGGTTGATGCCGCCAAAAGCGGGAGCAAGCCAGGTAACGGCTTTGATAATCTCTTCCGTGTCCTGAGTATCCAGGCAGATGGGAACTGCGTTGACACCGCCGAATTCTTTAAATAAGACAGCCTTGCCTTCCATAACGGGCATAGCAGCTTTCGGACCGATATTGCCGAGTCCCAGTACGGCGGAACCATCGGAAACAACAGCTACAGTGTTTGCTTTCATCGTATAGGTGTAAGCGGCAGCCGGGTCTTTTGCAATGACCTTACAAGGCTCCGCAACGCCGGGAGTATAGATAAGTGCAAGGTCTTCACGGGTGCGGACGGGTGTTTTGGAAACGGTTTCAAGCTTTCCCTGCAGCTTCTCATGCAGTTCCAGCGCTTTCTCCTGATTTGTCATTTGATTTGCCTGCTTTCTTTTTTTATATGGAATGATGATGTCGGGGCATACGCGTCATTCGTAGCTCTCTGTATATCATCATATCTGATTTATTTGAGTGAATCAAGGAAAAAATCTTCCTATTCTGTTTTGAGTGTGGTACAATGAGCGAAACAGAAGGAGACCTTTGACTTGTGTCTCCGATGTGTAATAAAATTCACTAAAATGACAGGCACTTTTGATTTCTGACAAAAGACCGCTGTTTCCCGGATCGGGATGTTCTGGCGCATTTCAAAAAGATCGTTTCATGTAGAATTCCGTATGAAAATAGGGACGAATCACGATGGCAGTAAAAGGAGTAAAGATTGAAAAATAAAATTTTTCAATCGCGAGATTTGTGTCTGCGCGCACTTGACACAAACTCGACATGCGCAAAAAGCGTGCGCAGAAATGAGAGGAAAAAATGATGAGAGAAAAATATGAATCTCTGGCAGTGCATGATCTGAAGGAGATTGCAAAAGCAAGGGGGATAAAAGGACTTTCTACAATGAAAAAGGCGGAAGTCATTGATGCGATGCTGAGGTTGGATGCCCAGGAGACCGCAGAAATCAAAACAGAACGCAGCGTCCCGGAGAACCGCCCGGCAGAGCGCAAGGATGCCCCGGAGAGGGACGCGGCAGAGCGCAAGGATGCTCCGAAGAGGGACGCAGCGGAGCGCAAGGATGCCCCGGAGAAGGGCGCGGCAGAGCGCAAGGATGCTCCGAAGAGGGACGCGGCAGAGCGCAAGGATGCCCCGGAGAAGGGCGCAGTGGAAAAGCAGGATCCTCATGACGGTGGGACAGAACCGGAGAGCAGAGCAGGGGATCGGGAGGAAAGGCGGCAGCAGAGAACAGGAAAGCGCTTCATCAGCAATGGTTCTTATCATAATGGACGGACAGGAAGCCGCGACAACAATGGTGCGCGGGAAAATACTGCAGCTGCAGCGCCCCGTGCTGCTGCGCCTGTGGCAGAAGAGGCACAGAACCGTGTAAGCGCGCCTGCACCTCGTTATAATGAGCGCTACAACAGTCCGTATAATCGCGGAACTGCACCGATCCAGAGTCCAGAGGACGACAAGTTCCCGACAGAGCTGGACAGCGGCATTACGGTAAAGGGTATCCTGGAGGTCATGGCTGAGGGCTATGGCTTTATCCGCTCGGATAATTATATGCCGGGAGATAATGATATTTACGTGGCACCCAGCCAGATTCGTCGGTTCAATTTGCGGACAGGCGATATTTTAGAGGGAAATACCAGAGTGCGGACGCAGAATGAAAAATTCTCCGCCCTGCTTTATGTCAAGACCATCAATGGCTATACCACAGAGGAAGCATCCAGACGAAGCAACTTTGAAGATATGACGCCGATCTTTCCGAACAGCAGACTGAAAATGGAACGCTTCGGCTGCCCGGTGGCGATGCGGGTCATGGATTTGTTAAGCCCCATTGGGAAAGGACAGAGAGGTATGATCGTGTCCCCGCCGAAGGCTGGTAAGACAACCTTATTAAAAGAAGTGGCCATGTCGGTAAAGAAAAATTATCCGGACCTGCATCTGATCATTCTCCTGATCGATGAACGTCCGGAGGAGGTAACGGACATGAAGGAGACGGTGGCAGGGCCGAACGTTGAAGTGATCTATTCCACCTTTGACGAATTGCCGGAACATCATAAACGAGTCTCCGAAATGGTTATTGAGCGTGCAAAGCGTCTGGTTGAGCATAAAAAAGATGTTATGATCCTGTTAGACAGTATTACCCGCCTGACCCGTGCCTATAACCTGGTGGTTCCGCCCAGCGGACGTACTCTGTCCGGTGGTATTGACCCGGCGGCATTACACATGCCGAAGCGCTTTTTTGGTGCAGCCCGCAATATGCGGGAGGGCGGAAGCCTGACGATTCTGGCCACTGCACTGGTGGACACCGGATCCAGGATGGACGATGTCATTTACGAGGAATTTAAAGGAACCGGTAATATGGAAGTTGTGCTGGATCGAAAGCTGTCTGAACGCAGAATTTTCCCTGCCATCGACATCCCCAAAACCAGCACGAGAAGAGAAGATCTGCTGCTGAGTGCAGAAGAGATGGAAGCGATCAACGTGGTGCGCCGCGCGCTGAATGGTATGAAATCCGATGAAGCTGTGGATAAGGTGCTGGATCTGTTTGCAAAGACGAAAACCAATATAGAGTTTGTGCAGACGGTGAGAAAGATGAGATACCTGTAAAAATACGGCCCATGCAATAAAATACGAAAGAAGGAGCGATCGGGAACTGCCGGCCGCTCCTTTTTGATTTCATAAGGAAATGCGTCCTATGAAATCAAAACGCTCTACGAGGATGCGCACCGGAGGTTCTTCCTTTTCCGGGAAATGAAAAAAATACTTGCATAGGGCAAAAGTTTATGCTATATATAGTTGCATAAAATATACAACGAAAGGAAAGCCGAGGATGAAGCTGCAGGAAACCCTGGAACATTTGAATTTTTCAAGGCTGGAAGCACAGATTTATATGGCATTGATCGGTTCTGAGCCCATGTCTGCCTATCAGCTGGCAAAAAAAATCGCAATTGCGCGCCCTTCTATTTACAATGCGCTGGAGCACATGCTGGATAAGGGGATGGTGGAGCTGGTTCCGGATCAGACAGCACTGTATATCGCCCAGGAGCCGGAGGTGCTTTTGGGGCGGATGCAGGCGGAAATGACAGCGAACCTTTCTCTCGCCAGGCAACAGCTGGAAGAATACGAGACGGCGAAGCAGCCGGAGGTGCATTTCGTATTCCGGGGCTTTGAAACGGCGATGGCAAGGGCTGGGAAGCTTCTGGAGGATGCCCGGGAGGAGGTTTATCTGAATGCGGATTTTGATCTTTCCTGTTTTGCAGAGATCTTCCATCGGCTAAAGAAAAAAGGCGTGCGGATCGTTGCGTTTTCCTTTTATGATCTTGGACTGAACCGGGAGGATGTGGAGTTCTATACCCACGGAGGAATGCTGACAGCACACCAGCCCTCCCGTCTGATGCTTGTGACAGACAGGCAGATGACGCTGACAGCAGACTGCGGTGCATTTGCCAACTGGAGCGGTACGGTCAGCAACAATGGGCTGATGGTGAAGATCTTGTCAGAGCATATTCAACACGACATCACTCTGTTGCAGTTGCAGGAAAAATATGGACTGGAAATTCATTGAAATGAGATCGGCTGCAGTTTAAAAGGATGCAGCCTGGAAAAAGGAGGTCTGAGCATGATTCATTTAGAAGCGGTTTATCATAGAGCGTCACAGCAGTTTTGCTATGCATTGGATGAGGAAATTTTGATGGTAGGTCTGCAGACCGGAGAAGAAGTGGAACAGGTTTGGATTCATTACGGCGACCCGTTTTCTACCGGTATTCTGGGCGGAAATGAGGCCTGGGAAGGCAGCCGGGAGGAGATCGTGACAAAAATGCGTCTGCCCAAGCACCTCTGGTGGGAAATTCCCGTGCAGCCTCCCTATAAACGGTGCCGGTATTTCTTCGAGCTGCAGGCAGGAGCAGAACGGGTCTTTTATTTTGAGGATGGCTTTCATTCGCCGGAGGATGTGAAAAACGGACAGCTGGGACAGTGCTTTACGTTCCCGTGGATGAATTCGGCGGATATCAACGTGACACCCAAGTGGGTGCGGGAGACGGTCTGGTATCAAATTTTTCCGGAGCGCTTTTGCAACGGCAACAAAGAAAATGATCCGGACTGGGTAAAGCCCTGGGGATATCATACTGTAAGTAATCTCGATTTTTACGGCGGCGATCTGGATGGGATCCGTCAAAAGCTTCCTTATTTACAGGAGCTTGGTATTACCGGCTTGTACCTGACGCCGTTGTTTGAATCTCCCTCAAGTCATAAATATGATACGACAGATTACCGGAAAATCGATCCGGGCTTCGGAGATGAGGAGACCATGAAGCTGCTGGTTAAAGAGGCCCATGACAGAGGTATCCGCGTGATGCTGGACGGTGTATTCAACCATTGCGGCAGTAACTTTTTACCGTGGCGGGATGTGATGGAAAAGGGACCCCAGTCCCCTTATTACGACTGGTTTATGATCAATCGCTGGCCCTGCCGGGAGCAGGAGGGCAGCACCCGGGATGGACGCTATTATTCCTTTGCCTTTGCGGAGCGGATGCCAAAGCTCAATACAAGTGAAAAAAAGGTGAGGGACTACTTTTTGGATACGGTTCGTTATTGGATCGAGACCTTTGACATTGACGGACTTCGGTTAGATGTTGCAAACGAAATTTCCCATCTGTTTTGCCGTGAGCTGCGGCAGATGACAAAGCAGCTAAAACCGGATTTTTATCTGCTGGGGGAAATCTGGCATGACGCAATGCCATGGCTTGGCGGGGACGAATTCGATGCTGTTATGAACTATCCCTTTGCTGCAGCCATCCGGGAGTTTTGGTATCGGCCGGAAAAGACGAAATCTGATCTGGAAGAGGCGATCCATGAAAATCTGGTGCGTTATATGCGCCAGACGACAGAGGTTTTGTTTAACCTTCTGGATTCCCACGATACGGATCGGCTGATCCATCAGACAGGCGGAAATCAGGACCTGTTTTTCCAGCAGCTTGCAATGCTCTTTACAATGCCCGGAAGTCCCTGTATTTATTATGGAACAGAAATCGCGATAGAGGGCGGCGCTGATCCGGATTGCAGACGCTGTATGCCCTGGGATCAGATTGCACAGGGAAATTATGCAGAGGTCACAGAGCAGGTAAAGCAGCTGATTGCCCTTCGAAAAGAGCCTGCGGCCCGCAGCATGGAAATCACATTTGAAAATAATAACAGCGCTGACCGGGTGGTGGAATATGTCAAAACCGGGGCAGAGGGCAGCAGGCTCCGGGTTGTATTAAACGCATCCGGAAAAGAGACCGATGTGGAGACAGAGGGCAGCGTGCTGTTTGCAAGAGGTTATGAGAATGGGGTGCTGCGCGCAGGCGGCGCATTGGTGGAACGGCTGTAAAACAAGGATTTCTGGTCAAACCGCAGCGAAAGAGGACAAAAATTTCACCAAAACTTTACCGGCATGTATATTGACAGAAGACTTTGCATATGATAACCTTACTGCTAAACAAAATTCCCTGTGAGGGAGTAGCGAGCGCAGCAAGTGCAGCTGCCGGGATGGAACAGAGCCGGCGGATCGCCTTTGCATCAGCGTAACAAGTCAACAACCCCGATCCTATGCCGATCTGGCTTGTTTTAAATTGCGAGACTCAGATACTGTTTTCTTTTTGAAAAGCAGTATTTGGGTCTTTTGTGATTCAAAAACACCATCGGGAGGAAAAAGAATGAAGTATTATTGTGAAGACTCACAACAGGTACTGCAGGAGCTTAACAGCCAAAAAAGCGGCCTGACGGAAAAAGAAGCGGCAGAGCGGCTTTTGCAGAACGGGGCAAATGAGTTAAAAGCGGCGAAGGGAAAATCCCTGCTGCGCCGGTTTGCGGAACAGGTGGCAGATCCGATGATCGTGATCCTGCTGGCGGCAGCGGCCATCAGCGGTGTGCTTGCAGTCCTGGAAAATGACAGCTTTGCGGATGTCATCATTATCCTGGCAGTGGTCCTGATCAATGCCGTGCTGGGTGTGTATCAGGAAAGCAAGGCGGAAAAGGCGATCGAAGCGCTGCAGGACATGGCAGCGGCCACCTCAAAGGTTGTGCGGGACGGGAAAATGTCCTCGATTTTGAGCAAAGACCTTGTGGTGGGGGATATCATCTGTCTGGAAGCAGGGGATGCGGTTCCGGCGGATGCAAGGATTCTGGAAAGCGCAAGCCTGAAAGCAGAGGAAGCTGCACTGACAGGAGAATCCGTGCCGGTCACGAAGCTGATCGATCAGATCTTTTTGGCAGACGGGGAACGGGATGTGCCCCTGGGCGACCGTAAAAATATGGTCTATATGGGAAGCACGATCGTATATGGACGTGCTGTGGCAGTCGTGACGGCCACCGGTATGGATACGGAAATGGGAAAAATTGCGGATGCTCTGTCTCAGGCACAGGAAGGACAGACACCGCTGCAGAGAAAACTGACACAGCTTTCGAAGGTGTTGACAAAGCTGGTGATCGGAATCTGTGTACTGGTTTTTGCAATTCAGATGATCCGGGCAGGCAGCCTGAATTTTGAGGTTGCGCTGAACTCCTTTATGATTGCGGTTTCCCTTGCAGTGGCGGCGATCCCGGAAGGACTTGCGGCAGTTGTGACAGTGGTACTTTCCATCGGTGTAACGAACATGTCAAAACGAAACGCGATCATCCGCCGGCTGACTGCAGTGGAAACTCTTGGCTGTGCTCAGGTGATCTGCTCGGATAAGACCGGAACGCTGACGCAGAATCAGATGACAGTTGTAGATTCCTTCGGAGTAAAGGAGCAGGAGCTTTCGGCAGCAATGGCACTGTGCAGTGACGCAGAGCTGGATGCAGACGGCAGTGTGACAGGTGAACCGACGGAGGCTGCCCTGGTTGCCTGGGCGAGCCGGATCGGGCAGGATAAGAATCTTTTAAAACAGAGTATGCCTCGTGTGCTGGAGGCTCCCTTTGATTCCGGACGAAAAATGATGTCCACGGTTCATAAACGCAAGGACGATTATATTCAGTTTACAAAAGGAGCGCCGGATGTGGTTCTCACCCGTTGTGGGTTTTATCTGGAGGATGGACAGCTTCTGCCCATGACAGAAGAATATCGGAAAAAGGTTTTGCAGGCAAATAAGTCCATGGCAGATCGGGCACTGCGTGTGCTGGCATGCGGACAGAGAGTCTGGACGAAAAAACCGGAAAGCGAGGATGCGGATCTGCTGGAGCAGGAGCTTTGCTTTTTGGGACTGTGCGGTATGATCGATCCGGTGCGTCCGGAGGTAAAGGCAGCAATTGACGAATGTCGGGAAGCGGGTATTCGACCGGTTATGATCACGGGCGATCATGTGGATACGGCAGCAGCGATTGCAAAAGAGCTTGGTATTTTACAGGATGGCAGCCTGGCAGTGACCGGAGCAGAGCTGGAAAAAATGGACGATGCAGAATTTGCAGAAAAGTTCCGGAACATCAGCGTTTATGCCCGCGTACAGCCAGAGCACAAGACCCGTATCGTAAACGCCTGGAGAAATGCCGGTTATGTGACGGCAATGACCGGTGACGGCGTTAACGACGCGCCCTCCATCAAGGCTGCGGACATCGGCATCGGAATGGGCATCACAGGAACGGACGTTACCAAAAATGTGGCAGATATGGTGCTGGCGGACGATAATTTTGCAACGATTGTCGGCGCGGTGGAAGAGGGCCGCAGAATCTATGACAACATCCGGAAGGCAATCCAGTTTCTGTTAGGCTCCAATATGAGTGAAGTGCTGAGTATTTTCTTTGCGACACTTCTGGGCTTTACGATTCTGCAGCCGGTGCATCTTTTGTGGATCAATCTTGTAACGGACTGCTTCCCGGCGCTTGCGCTGGGTACGGAAAAGGCAGAGCCGAACATTATGAAGCGCAAACCCAGAGATGCGAAGGCCGGGATTTTTGCAGATGGAATGGGCTTTGATATTGCTTATCAGGGATTTTTGGTAACAGCACTTGTCATGGTTTCCTATTTTATCGGACATTTCATGGAAACCGGAGAATGGACCATCACAAACAGCGCCCATGGTACTACGATGGCGTTTGTCACAATGTCAATGGCGGAAATTTTCCACAGCATGAATATGCGTTCCCAGAGAGGAAGTATTTTCAAGCTTGGCTCGAGAAACTGGCTTCTGCTTGGAGCAGCAGTGGTTTCCCTGCTTGCAACCACTGCAGTGTGTGAGATCCCGCTGCTTGCCGGAGCATTCGGCTTTACGAGCGTGGAACCGGCAGAATACCTTGTCGCGCTGTTATTGAGCGTGCTGGTAATTCCCATCGTGGAGCTTGTAAAGTGGATCCAGCGGCGCAGTACGAGATAACTGTAACGTAAACTTCAGAGTCAACAGATGCGAATCTACGCAACTGTTGACTCTGTGCTTTTTACGGGATATAATTGGAAAGAGCTGCAGCTGTTGAAATCAACAGACTGCAGGTTTATCAGGATGCGGCAGGCTTCAGACAGTGCTGCGGTATCCTAAGAGAAGCAAGAGGGTGATTGAACAGCTGAATAAGACTTATAAAAGTATATAAATTATTATTGAGTTTTATAAGTTATTAGTATGGAATAATATTGAAAAGAGGTGATACTTTGAGTAAATATTATTCTATACATGAATTTTCAAAAATTATAGGTGTATCAGCACAGACATTACGAAATTGGGATTCTAATGGAAAACTTCATCCGCATCATACTACAACAAGTGGTTATAGGTATTATTCCGATGAACAGCTCAACCAGGTAATGAATGTAAAGCCTAAAAACCGCATTATCATTGGCTATTGTCGTGTTTCAAGCCACAAACAAAAAGATGATTTAGAACGACAGATTGAGATTATTGACAATACTGAAGAATCTGAGCAACAAGAACTCGTTGAAGATTTAGTACAGATAATCACAGTATTTAGCTGCAAGTTACAAGAAAAACGAGCGAATAAAGCGAAGAAACTTATCCGAGAATTGATGCAGGAGGAGACCGATGGTAAAAGCCATAAAAGTAATGTTGATCCCAAATAATGTACAACAAACTAAGCTGTTTCAGTACGCAGGTGCTTCAAGATTTGCTTATAACTGGGCTTTGGCCAGGGAAAAGGAAAACTATGAAAAAGGTGGCAGATTTATTCCAGATACGGAGCTTAGAAAAGAATTTACAAGACTTAGAAATTCTGATGAATATGCATGGCTGCTAAATGTTTCAAACAATGTAACTAAGCAGGCAATTAAAGATGCCTGCTCAGCCTATAAAAACTTTTTCAAGGGTTTACAACGGTACCCAAGGTTTAAGGCGAAAAAGAAATCAATGCCTAAATTCTATCAAGATAATATCAAGATACAGTTTCGTGATACGCATGTTAAATTTGAAGGATTTTCTTTCAGCAGGAAAGCTAATAAACAAAAGCTGAACTGGGTAAAACTTGCTGAACATGGACGTATTCCCACAGATGCTAAATATAGGAATCCGAGAGTATCCTTTGATGGATTGAATTGGTGGATTAGCGTATGTGTGGAATTCCCAGACTGCAGGGACAGGTCTAATCATGATGGAATCGGTATAGACCTTGGAATTAAGGATTTGGCGATATGTTCTGATGGTAACACCTACAAGAATATAAACAAAAGCCAGACTGTTAAGAAGCTGGAGAAATGCAAGCGTAGATTGCAACGCAGCGTATCTCGTAAATATGAACACAATAAGAAAGGAGGAAGTTACTGTAAAACTAACAATATAGTAAAAAAAGAAAAACTTTTACTTAAAGTAAATCACAGATTAGCAAATATCCGAAAAGATTATTTGAATCAGACCACATCTGAAATCGTAAATCGAAAACCAAGATTTATCTGTATCGAAGATTTAAACGTTAGTGGGATGATAAAAAATAGACATTTATCTAAAGCGGTTCAGAATCAGGGATTCTTTGAATTTCGTAAACAGTTGGAATACAAGTGTAATGATAGAGGTATTCAGCTCATTGTGGCTGATAGATTTTATCCATCATCCAAACGTTGTAGTTGCTGTGGGAAAATAAAAAAGGATTTGAGATTATCTGATAGAACATATAAATGTGAATGTGGAAATGTTATAGATAGAGATTTCCAGGCATCACTAAACCTAAAAGCTTATGGAGAACAATTTGCAAGCTAACACTTAAATGTTAATGCAAATATGTACGGATGCGTTAATTCGGAATTTACGCCTATGGAGAGTACAAGAACTTGTGAGTAGATAGATATTTATATCATCAAAAGCATACTCGTTGAAGTAGGAATGAAACATAAAAGTTTATAACTTTTTATAAGTTTTCAGTAACGGACAGGCATATGAGCAAAAAGATTATTTTAACGGGGGATCGCCCCACAGGACGTCTTCATGTGGGCCATTATGTAGGCTCTTTGAAGGAGCGTGTAAGACTGCAGAATTCCGGTCAGTTTGACGAGATTTATATTATGATTGCGGATGCACAGGCGTTGACAGACAATGCAGAGCATCCGGAAAAGGTACGTCAGAACATTTTACAGGTGGCGCTGGATTATCTGGCATGCGGCCTTGATCCGGAAAAGGCAACGATTTTCATTCAGTCCATGGTTCCGGAGCTGACAGAGCTGACCTTTTACTATATGAATCTGGTAACGGTTTCCAGAGTACAGAGAAACCCTACCGTGAAAGCAGAGATCCAGATGCGTAATTTCGAAGCAAGCATTCCGGTTGGTTTTTTCTGCTATCCCATCAGCCAGGCTGCGGATATCACTGCATTCCGTGCAACTGCTGTTCCGGTTGGCGAAGACCAGCTGCCGATGCTGGAACAGTGTAAGGAAATCGTACATAAGTTCAACAGCGTTTATGGGGACACCCTGACAGAGCCCGAGATCATCCTGCCCTCCAATAAGGCATGCTTAAGACTGCCCGGCATCGACGGCAAGGCGAAGATGAGCAAATCCCTTGGCAACTGTATCTATCTGTCCGACCCGGAGGCAGATGTGAAGAAAAAGGTTATGAGCATGTTCACAGATCCGAACCATTTGCGTGTGGAGGATCCCGGCAACGTAGACGGAAACCCTGTATTTATTTATCTGGATGCCTTCTGCAGACCGGAGCATTTTGCAGAGTTTTTACCGGATTACCAGAATCTGGACGAATTGAAAGCACATTATCAGCGGGGCGGTCTGGGGGACGTCAAAGTGAAGAAGTTCTTAAACAATGTTATGCAGTCTGAGCTTGCGCCGATCCGTGAGAGAAGAAAATACTGGGAAGAGCATCTGACCGATGTTTACGACATTCTGAAAAAGGGCAGTGAGGTTGCAGAAGCAAAGGCTGCGGAAACCTTAAAGGATGTCAAGGCAGCGATGAAGATCAATTATTTCGAGGACAGCAGCCTGTTAAAGGGCGAATGAAAAATATCTGCGTGTTTCGCGGAAAAATAAAGGCTTATCGGAAATAATCAGGGCGTGTGAGGAATGAGAAATCGTTTTTTACACGCCCTTTTTATTATAAAGGAAATTCGCTTGCATCCATCGGTGCGATGGGATATTATTTTGGAAATGCAGTCCATATGGAAGAAGCGCTGGAGAAGATGCCGGCAGACAGACTGGTCATGGGAAATGTAGATCCTGCTGGGCAGTTTAGAAACGGTACGACAGAATCTATCCGGAAGGCGACGCGGGAAGTGATGGAACAATCCGCAGGCATCAAGGTCGGGGGCTTTTGACCCCGACATCATATTATGAAGCAAAGGACAAATAGGAGACCGGACTGTTGGCTGGCAGGCAGAAAACGGACGGTTTATAGCCTATTTGACAGGACAGAATAAAAAATGACAGACAACAGCGAAAAAATCCGTTTTTGGATCAATGGAGAAGCTCTTTTCACAGAGCTGGGAACAACAGTCAGCAGTTTGCTGAAAAAATCACATGGTGTGGAGATGCCCTGCGGCGGACGACATGCCTGCGGGAAGTGTATGGTGTATGCGGAAGGAAGTTTTGCAGCGCCGTCCGAGACGGAACAAAAACTTCTTGGAGCCGAGCGTCTTGCGCAGGGAATCCGGCTTGCCTGCTTTCTGGAAGCAGTGCCGGACGGGAAAATCGATGCGCTGCGGCAGGAAGCAGACGGGGATGAGACGATTTGTGTAAGCACGCCGTCTGCGCCGCCAGTTGCCAACGCCGCCGGCATGTCGCCCGCACAGCCATCAGAGCGCGCCAGTGCTGCGCCGTCTGCAGAAGCTGCGCCCGGCGCGCGGCTCTACCGTCACCTCGGCGCGGCGGTGGATATCGGTACAACGACAATTGCCGCCGTCCTCTATCGGGAAGGCAGGGCTGTCGGGACGATGGGCGCATGGAATCCGCAGTCCGTGTTCGGAGCGGATGTCATCAGCCGGATGGAAGCTTCTCTGGAGGGAAAAGCAGATAAACTTGCGGCAATCGTCCGGGAGGCAGTGTCGTGCCTGCTTACGGAGCTGGCAGAACACGCAGGAGAAAGTGCAGAGGCCATTGAGACAGTTATCATTACCGGAAATACGTCGATGCTGTATTTCCTGACGCAGAAGGATCCCAGATGCCTGTCAAGGGCGCCGTTTGAAGCGGACGAGCTGTTTGGCTGGTGGACGACAGGAGAAGCACTGGATTTGAGCTGCCGGAAAGCAGACGTATATCTTCCGCGCTGCATGTCTGCGTTTGTCGGTGCGGATATTACGACAGCGATTCTGGGATCGGGTCTTACAGAAACGGACCGCATACTCAGTGCGGACGGCAGCCACAAAGAAGCTGCGGCAGCAATTGACACGAATGTCAGCTGCGGAGAAATGGATGGCGTCTCAGCCGCGCGCGGCGGCAGACCCCGGCTGATGGTGGATGTGGGGACGAACGGAGAGATCGTCCTGTTTCATAAGGAACATCTGATCTGCTGCGCGACAGCGGCGGGACCGGCTTTTGAGGGCGCTGGGCTTTCCTGCGGCATGCGAGGTGTGGCAGGTGCCATTGACCATGTGAACTGGGAAAACGGCAGCTGGAAGGTACATGTGATTGGCGACAGGGAGGCTTCTACAGCAGAAGGCATCTGCGGCAGCGGCGTGATCGACGGTGTGGCAGGATTGCTGGAAAGCGGATTGCTGGAGGATACCGGTTATCTGGAAGAGGATGTATGCTTTGCTGGAAACGTCGGTCTGACTGCAGAGGATATTCGTGAGGTTCAGCTTGCCAAGGGAGCGATCCGGGCAGGAATGGAAACACTTTTGGCGGAGGAAAAAATAGATGCTGCCGGGCTGGAAGGCCTGTATGTGGCAGGTGGCTTTGGCTCCTATATGTCGGCCAAAAGTGCGGAAAGAATCGGACTTTTTCCAAAAATTGACCTGTCCCGTATTAAAATCTGCGGAAACGCGGCACTGGCGGGTGCGGTAAGGATTCTGCATGACCGCGGGATGGAAAAAGAAGCAACAGCACTGGCAGAGCGGGCAAAGACCATCAATCTTGGATCGAGTGCGAAATTTCAGGAATTTTATATGGAATATATGATGTTTGATGAATAGAAAGGAAGAAAGCGTTCGGTCTTGGATTCGGAGCGATGTGCTCGATTCCCTATCTGTTTATCGGGGGAATCCATACGGCATTTGCATGGTGGGTGTCTGGAATCCCGTTTGATATGATCCACGGAGTCAGCAATTTTGTTCTGATGCTGGTATTGTATAAGCCGCTGCGTCGAGTGTTGGAACACTGTGTTATCAGAAAATGATAGAATGTATACGCTGCATTCTATTGTTGAGGAACCGAACGGAAAATGGTAAAATAGACAGGTCAGCAAATATACTGGCAGGAAAGAGGAATTTACTATGTGGGCATATGAAAGTGTATTTTATCAGATTTATCCCCTTGGTTTTGTCGGAGCACCGTTTGAAAATGACGGAGTGGAGACACATCGGATTTTGAAGGTGCTGGACTGGACAGATCATATCAAAAAGCTGGGGGCAAATGCGATTTATTTTTCACCGGTCTTTGAATCGGATACCCATGGGTACAATACAAGGGACTATCGTAAAATCGATTGCCGCCTCGGTTCGAATGAAGACTTTAAGCAGGTTTGCGATAAGCTGCACAGCGAAGGCATCCGGGTTGTGCTGGATGGCGTGTTCAATCATGCAGGACGCGGCTTCTGGGCATTTCAGGATGTTTTGAAAAACAGGGAAAATTCCCCCTATTTAAACTGGTTTCATATCAATCTTGGCGGCAACTCCAATTACAACGATGGCTTATGGTACGAGGGCTGGGAAGGTAATTACGATCTTGTCAAGCTGAATTTACAGAACGAGGAGGTTGTCCAGTATCTTCTGGAAAGCGTAAGAGGCTGGGTTGATGAGTTTGATATTGACGGTCTGCGGCTGGATGTCGCTTATTGTCTGGACGAAAATTTCGTCCGCCGTCTGAGAAGCTTCTGCGACAGCTTAAAGCCGGATTTCTTTCTCGTCGGAGAAATGCTGCATGGGGATTACAACCGGTTGATGAATGATTCCATGCTGCATTCTGCCACCAACTATGAATGCTATAAGGGACTGTATTCCAGCTTCAACAGTATGAATATGTTTGAAATTGTCCATTCTCTGCTGCGCCAGTTCGGCCCGGAAAACTGGACCCTTTATAAAGGAAAGCATCTGCTTAGCTTTGTGGACAACCATGATGTGACGCGAGTGGCAAGCATCCTTACCAATGAAAAGCATCTGCCGCTTATCTATGCGCTGATGTTTGGTATGCCCGGAATCCCCTGCGTTTATTATGGAAGTGAATGGGGCGCAAAGGGAGAGAAAAGCCAGGGAGATCCTGCACTGCGTGCATGCTTCGATGGACCTCAGACAAACGGGCTGACAGAGTGGATCGCAAAGCTTGCAGAAGCTAAAAAACACTCCAATGCCCTCAATTATGGCGCATTCCGCAGTGTTGTGCTGACGAACCGCCAGTGCATTTTTGAACGCGCCGTAGATGGAGAACGGGTTTTGGTTGCGATCAATGCAGAGGAGCAACCCTATACAGCCCACTTCGATGCAGGCTGTGGTCGTGCGGTGGATCTGATCACCGGACAGGAGCATGATTTTGGCGGCGGAAGTGAGCTGCCGGGATATAGTGCTTACTTCTGGAAATGTGAGAGATAATAGTCGAAAAAAAGACGTTCCCGAAACAAATCTGTTCGGGAACGTCTTTATTCATGACAATAGAATGCTCGCAGAGCGTGCATTCTATTGTTCAATCAGTGATCGGCATTGCGCTGTGCCGCATGTCCGGCATCTCCCTTACACAGCAGCTCGCATTCTTGCGCATTTACGCTTCTTCATCTGCCGCGCGGTCGAGCATCGCGCGCACAGCTGCGACAGCCTCCGGATCAGTCTGCCAGATCTCATATTCGCTCATACCGGGAATTCCCATAAAAACCTCCGGGTTGCGGTAGACCATCTCACTGTTTTTAATGGTCTTGCCGGACATATGGAATTGGGTCAGGGACGTTTTTTTAAGGAGAGCAGGAACCGTTTTGGCAGAGACGCCTGCGCCTGCAAGGAGATGGATTCTGCCGTCAGCTGCCTGATGGAGTTTGTTGAGCAGATCGACGCCGTGCAGACAGTCCGGAGCCTGACCGGAGGTCAGGATGGTCTGAATATCCAGGGAAATCGCTTCCTCAAGGGCTGCAAAGGGATCGCGGCACATATCAAATGCACGATGCAGCGTGACGGACATATCCCGGGCATGTTCGCGGAAACGTTTCATCTGTTCGGTACACAGGGAACCGTCCGGAGAAAGACTTCCGATTACAACGCCGTCGGCTCCGGCTGTCCGAAACGCGTCGATTTCTTTACAGATGAGGGCTGCCTCATCCTCCGAGTACAGGAAATCGCCGAAGCGGGGGCGGATCAGAACATGGATGCGGATGTCGGTCTGGGGTCGGATCTGTTCATAAAGGGCGAGGGTGGGCGTCGTACCGCCGATGACAAGATTAGAGCAAAGCTCGAGTCGGTCTGCACCGCCTTTTTTGGCCATACGGGCAGAATATGCGGAATCGACGCAGCATTCTAACAGGTAATTGGATGATTTCATGAATTGTTTCTCCATTTTGCAGGATTTCCCGGGAAGGAAATCCTGCATTTCTTTGCGCGGTTGTTAATGTTTTTTCGATGACCCTGGGCAGGATGCCAGCAGGATTGTTCCGTGCTGCGCACTCCCACAATCCTGCTCGATAGTCGCATATCGTGGGATTGGCATCCCACTTTTATGCTCCTATCCGGGCGGGTCAAGAAGTCAAAACGCCTTCTGCAAGCAAGCTTGCGTCGGCTTTTTGACTTCTTGACCCTGGCATCCTATATGATACAGGATTTTTTCGTATTTACAAATGCAAAATGGTGTAAAAGGAAGAAAAAGCCAAAATATGTACAAATTGTGAACAAAACCTTATAAAATTCATAAAATGTTTTAAAAATAGAAAAAAACTATTTACAAACAAAAAGAAAGGTGGTATCCTCACTTTCGTATTAAAGAAACGGCATAGTTTTAAAATGCCTGGTTTTGATTTAGGAGGAGAAATTATTATGAAAAAGAATTTAGTAGCAGTTTTAGCAGCAGTAGTTATGACAGCATCCATGGTAGCTTGCGGCAGCGCAGCAGCTACAGAGACAACTGTTGAGACCACAACCGTTGCAGAAGAGAGCACAGTAGCAGTTGAGTCTACTGTAGAAGAGACCACTGTAGAAGCTACCACAGAAGAAGCTACAACCGAAGCAGCTACCACAGAAGAAGCTACAACTGAAGCAGCTACCACAGAAGCAGCTACAGAAGAAGCTGCAACTGAGACAGCTACCGAGACTGTTGCTGAGTAATTATACCCAGACAGCTTTGACAGGATGTGTTTTTTCAGGCATTTGATCAGTCCTCATGTGAAAGGCACATCGGATAAAGGTAAGGAAAGAGACACCCTTTTGTATGGAAACATGCAGAAGGGTGTTTTTTTGTCTTTTCTTTTCCGGTATAATAAGAAAAAACGTTTTCATAAGGGAGGATTTTATGAAGCTTTTGATCGTAGTAGACATGCAGAACGATTTTGTTACAGGGAGCCTTGGAACAAAGGAGGCTCAGGCGATTGTAGAAAACGTCATCTGCAAAATCAAAGAAACTCCGGCAGAACAGATTTATGTGACGCAGGACACGCATCCGGAACAGTATCTGCAGACAAAAGAGGGGCATCATCTTCCGGTTGCACATTGCATTGAGGGAACGGATGGACATTGCCTGTGCCCGGCAGTGGAGCAGGCGCTGGAAGAAAAACAGGTGGATGCAGGGAGAAAAATTCAGAAGCCAACCTTTGGCTCCATGGAGTTGATTGAGAAACTGCGCTCGGATGAGAAAATCCTTGGGGATTCGAACCTGCAGATCGAGCTGGTCGGACTGTGTACCGGAATCTGCGTGCTTTCCAACGCGATTTTGTGTAAGGCTGCATTTCCTGAGGCAGATGTTATCGTTGATGCGGCAGCGTGTGCCTGCGTGACGCCTGCTTCTCATGATACTGCGCTGGCGGCAATGAAGCTGTGCCAGATCGAAGTAGAGAAGGAAGGGAAAGAACCCTGGAGAAACGAAAACATAGAATCCTGACATCATAAAAAAGGAAGTCCCTATTTACATTTGTGTGTCTGATGTATCAACAGTATAATGATACATTTCACGAATTGCGTATGCAATTAGAAAATCAAGTAGTCCAAATTCCATAAAATGAAATTTTAGGGCAAATTACAGACATTGGCTTGGCTGTAGTATTTTTAAACAACGTGTGTTAGACTACTGTTATACAAATCGTTAAGGAAAGAATCGAAGGTGGTGCAAACGAAAAAGCAGTATGGAGACTTTTCATTAACTGCCCTTTCGTTTGCATCAATTTCGATTTTTTCTGGTTG
>OLSC01001370.1_pt1 | contig 22890 bp, 16 predicted proteins | sample 1672881 | NCBI WGS metagenome assembly OLSC01 (sample SAMEA3136733, study PRJEB25190) | human gut metagenome | biome: human gut; feature: human-associated habitat; material: faeces | place: Austria | collected 2013
TCAGGACGATGGCTACACGGGGCTGAACATGGAGCGCCCCGACCTGAAACGGATGCTCAAAGCCATCGAGCGCAGGCAGATAAACCTTGTCATAACGAAAGATTTATCGAGGTTGGGCAGAAATTATTTGCAGACCGGCACACTCATTGAGGACTTCTTTCCCCGCCACGGCGTCCGCTATATCGCCATGAATGACGGTATCGACACCATGCGGGAGAATAACGACATTGCGCCGTTCAAGAACATCCTCAACGAGATGTACAGCAAGGATATTTCCAAGAAGGTACATTCCTCTTACCTTCTGAAAGCCCAGCAAGGCCAGTTTACCGGCTGTATCGCCCCTTTCGGGTATCAGAAAGACCCGGAGGACAAAAACCATCTGCTGGTGGACGAGGAAACCGCCCCCATTGTCCGGCAAATCTTCCGCTGGGCGCTGGAAGGACACGGCCCGAACTTTATCCGGCGCAGGCTGGAAGAACAGAAGGTGCCTTGCCCTACATGGTGGAACCGGGAACGGGGCTTCCGCAATGTCCGCACTAAATGGGAAAAGAAAGACCCGGTAAACGGGCGGTATATGTGGGATTTTTCGGTAATCAAGGACATCCTGATGAATCCCGTCTATACCGGGGCTATCGCTTCCCAGAAGAAGGACTACCGCTTCAAAATCGGCACCATCGGGGAAAAAAAGCCGCAGGACTGGATTGTGGTGGAGGAACGGCATGAGCCGATTGTTGACCGCAAGAGCTTTGACATCGTGCAGGACAAGCTGAAATCCCGGCAGCGTTCCCGCCAGACCGGGGAAATCAGCCTGTTTGCGGGGCTTCTCAAATGTGGCGAGTGTGGGAAATCACTGACTATCCGCTACACCAACGACAAGCACCCGAAGCAGATTTATTCCTGTAAGACCTATAATGCCTATGGGAAACAGCACTGTACCCAGCACCGTGTGGAGTACGAAACCCTTTACCGCCTTGTGCTGAACAAAATCCGGGAATGTGCGAAGGCCGCCCTGATGGACGGGGAAGCTGTTGCCGGACGGCTTACCAACACCTGTGAAGCCGAGCAGAAAGGCCAGCGGGAAGCGTTGGAGCGTTCCCTGACGAAGCACGAGGAACGGATTGAGGTACTGGAAAAAATGGTGCTGCGGCTCTATGAGGACATGGTTGCCGGACGTATCAGCGAAGCAAACTTCAATCTCATGCTGGATAAGACGCAGAAGGAACAGGCTGAACTAAAGGAACGGGTTGAACAGGGGCGCAGGAAGCTGGCTGATGAAATCCGCCTTGCCGTGGACGCCAAGCAATGGGTGGACGCCATTCAGGAATACGCCGACATCACGGAGCTGGACGCTGCCACCCTCAACCGTCTGATTAAAGAAATCGTTGTCCATGAACACATCGACAGCGATAAGACACGACACATTTCTATTGAAATTCATTTTAATCTCAAACCCATCCCGGAGGTGGAACAGGTCACGGCCTGACCTGTTCCCGCCGGGGCGGTTCTAAAAAAATTCCATAAATTTCTTGACACGCCGCCGCCCGCCATCGAGCAGAGTTTTACACCTATTTTGGTATGAAACAGCTCATGGCCGGCGGCGGTGTCGCCCTGATCGGCACCACCCTCGTCCCTCTGCTCAGCGGCCTCTTCGGCTGATGCGCATCCGACCACTCTTTCGCCCTCTCCCGCATCAGCGGGAGGTGGCCTTTAAGGAGGGATGTCCTTGAATTTCATTTGGGACAAGATTACCGAGTGGCTCAAAGGGCTGCTGGTCGGCGGCATCGTCAGCAATCTGTCCGGGCTGTTTGACAGCATCAATACCCGTGTGGCCGATGTGGCATCCACCGTGGGTAAGACACCCCAGGCATGGAACGGAAGCATCTTCAGCATGATCAAAAGTCTGTCTGAAAATGTGGTGGTGCCCATCGCCGGGATCATCCTGACCTTTGTCATGTGTCTTGAGCTGATTCAGCTCCTGATCGACCGGAACAACATGCATGATTTTGAGACCTTCATCTTCTTCAAATGGGTTTTCAAGACCTTTGCCGCTGTGCTGATCGTCACCAACACCTGGAACATTGTCATGGGTGTCTTTGATGTTGCACAGCATGTGGTCAGTCAGGCAGCCGGTGTGATCATCGGAGAGACAGCGCTGGATATATCGACGCTGCTCGGCGATATGGAAGCCTCGCTCATGGAGATGGATATCGGCCCGCTGTTCGGGCTGTGGTTCCAGTCCTCCCTGATGAGCATTATTGCATGGGTGCTGAGCATCTGCATCTTCATCATTGTGTATGGCCGAATGATCGAGATCTACATGGTGACTTCCGTCGCCCCGATCCCCATGGCAACCATGGTGAACCGGGAATGGGGTCAGATGGGACAGAACTACCTGCGGTCGCTTTTTGCCCTGGGCTTTCAGGCGTTCCTCATTATGGTCTGCGTTGGAATCTATGCCGTGCTGGTGCAGAACATCAGCGTCGGCAGCGATGTAAGCGCCGCGCTCTGGACGTGCATCGGGTACACAGTGCTGCTGTGCTTCACCCTGTTCAAGTCCAGCTCCGTCGCCAAGTCCATTTTCAACGCACATTAATCAGGAACGGACGTGACGGCAATGAAAAAGAAAAACACAAGCTGGAAAGCAAAACCACGAAAGAAGTACCGGACGCTGCGCAAGCGGAAGCCCCGGCGTCAGGGAAGCCGGAGTCAGACCGGGAAACGACTTCCTGTCTGGTACGTGCTTCGCAGAAAAGGAGGATAACCGATGGCTTATGTCCCTGTCCCTAAGGATCTGACCCGTGTCAAATCCAAGTTTCTGTTCAACCTGACCAAGCGGCAGGTTGTCTGCTTCGGTCTGGGTGCTTTGGCTGGTCTGCCGGTGTTCTTCCTGACCAAGGAAGCGATCGGCGTGAGCATGGCGGCAGCGCTCATGATTGTCATCATGCTGCCCTTCTTTATGTTCGCCATGTTCGAGCGCAATGGCCAGCCTCTGGAGGTTCTGCTGAAGCATTACATTCAGGCCCGGTTCGTCCGGCCAAGGACGCGCGTATTTGAAACGGAGAATTTCTACGCCACCCTTGAACAGAATACGAGAAACAGACGGGAGGTCAGAAAGATCCTTCATGGCAAAGAAAAAGGAAAAGCTTAAGCTGACGCGGGCTGAAAAGAAGCAGCTGCAGGAGCTGATGACGCGCAGCCAGCAGCAGAACGCGAAGAAAGTTCCGCGGACAGCGCAGGCCACCATCCCATATCAGCGGATGTGGCCTGACGGGATCTGCCGCGTCACGGATAACTACTACACCAAAACCATTCAGTTTCAGGATATCAACTACCAGTTGGCGCAAAATGATGATAAAACCTCGATCTTTGAGGGCTGGTGCGATTTCCTGAACTACTTCGACGCATCCATTCACCTTCAGTTTTCCTTCCTCAACCTGACGGCAAGCGCGGAATCCTTCGAGCAGAGCATCATCATCCCGGATAAGGATGACGGGTTCAACGATGTGCGGCATGAATACGCCGAAATGCTCCAGAATCAGCTGGCCAAGGGCAACAACGGTCTGACCAAGACCAAGTTCATTACCTACGGCATTGAGGCGGAAAACTTCAAGGCCGCCAAGCCCCGGCTGGAGCGCATTGAGATTGATCTGCTGAACAATTTCAAGCGCCTGGGCGTTGCCGCATCCCCGCTGGACGGACGGGAGCGGCTGAAATTGATGCATGACATGTTCCACATGGACACGCAGGCTCCGTTCCAGTTCGACTGGAAATGGCTGGCCCCGACCGGGCTTTCCACCAAGGATTTCATTGCTCCGGCGAGCTTCGACTTCCGGGCGAAGAACACCTTCGGCATGGGCAGCAAACAGGGTGAGGTTAGCTTCTTCTCCATCCTCGCTGCCGACCTGAACGACCGGTGTCTGGCAGACTTCCTCGCCATGGAATCCAGCCTGATCGTTTCCCTTCACATTCAGGCCATCGACCAGGTGGCCGCCATCAAGGATGTGAAGCGGAAGATCACCGATCTGGACAAGATGAAGATTGAGGAGCAGAAAAAGGCTGTCCGCGCCGGGTACGATATGGACATCATCCCGAGCGACCTGGCCACCTATGGCGGCGAGGCCAAAAAGCTGCTGGAAGATCTTCAGAGCCGGAATGAGCGCATGTTTCTCATCACCTTCCTGGTGCTGAACACAGCGGACAACGCCAAGCAGCTGAGCCTGAATGTGAAGCAGGCACAGAGCCTGGCGCAGCAGCATAACTGCCAGCTCATCCCGCTGGACTTCCAGCAGGAAAGCGGCATGGTTTCCTGCCTTCCCCTAGGGCACAATGCCATCCGGATTCAGCGCGGTTTGACGACATCGTCAACCGCTATTTTTGTGCCCTTCACGACACAGGAGCTGTTCCAGACCAGTAAGGAAGCACTGTACTGCGGCCTCAACGCCCTGTCCAACAATCTGATCATGGTAGACAGGAAATGGCTGAAGAACCCCAACGGTCTGATCCTTGGTACGCCCGGTTCCGGTAAATCCTTCGCCGCGAAGCGTGAGATCGCCAACGTGATCCTCCTCACTGACGATGATGTGATCATCTGCGACCCTGAAGGTGAGTATTACCCGCTGGTCAATATGTTCCATGGACAGGTGATCCGGATTTCGCCCACCAGTGATTCCTACATCAATCCGATGGACATTAACCTCAACTACAGTGACGATGAGAATCCGCTTTCCCTGAAATCGGACTTCATCCTCTCCCTGTGCGAGCTGATTGTCGGCGGACGGGACGGCTTGCAGCCGATTGAGAAAACCATCATCGACCGTGCCGTGCACATCATCTATCAGCCCTATCTGGCCAATCCCTGCCCGGAGAACGTGCCGATCCTGGAGGATCTGTACAACGCGCTACGGCAGCAGGAGGAAAAGGAAGCGCAGTCCCTGGCAACCGCCCTTGAAATCTACGTCACCGGTTCTCTGAACGTGTTCAATCACCGGACGAACGTGGATGTGAACAACCGGCTGGTCTGCTACGACATCAAGGAGCTGGGCAAACAACTGAAAAAGTTAGGTATGCTGATCGTCCAGGATCAGGTATGGGGCCGCGTGACCGAAAACCGCGCTGAAGGCAAGTCCACCCGGTACTACATGGACGAGTTCCATCTGCTCCTGAAGGAAGAGCAGACGGCAGCGTATTCCGTAGAGATCTGGAAACGCTTCCGTAAATGGGGCGGCATTCCCACCGGCATCACGCAGAACGTGAAGGATCTGCTGGCCAGCCAGGAAATCGAAAACATCTTTGAGAACAGCGACTACATCTACATGCTCAACCAGGCCGCCGGCGACCGTGAGATTCTGGCAAAGAAGCTGGGCATTTCACCGCATCAGCTGTCCTATGTGACACAGAGCGGTGAAGGTGAAGGACTGCTGTTCTACGGCAATGTGATTCTGCCTTTCCAGGATCGCTTCCCGAAGCATACCAAGCTCTACAGCATCATGACGACCAAGCCCACCGAGGTTCATGCGTCCTGATCGCTGGGAAAAGGAGGACGAGCGTGACCATTTTCCTGATCATCATGATTCCGGTTTCCGGATTCCTGGGCTTTATGACCTGTGCGATTTTGCAGATCGCTGCCCGGGTCGACAGACAGGAGGAAAAGCTGTTTGCCGCGCAGATGCAGAAAGACGCTGCGGAAGCGCAGGACCATAAGGAGGACGATGCCTGATGGATGAACATCGCAGCCGCGGCTCTCCCAGACTTCAGTTCTCCAAGGAGGAGCTGGAAAACGACGCCCTGGCCCGGTCCATCGCCAAAGAGGAAAAGGCTGCTGACAAATATGAAGCTGCCCAAAAGAAGATGCGGAAGGGTTATCGGATCAGGCTGACCCGGGAAAGCGGAGAAACCGCCTCTTCTTCCTCTTCGGATCATCCGCGCAGTGTTTCTGATGAACACCATGCAGTGCCGCACGAAGAAGAAACCCCGGACATCCGGACGGATCCCGCTGTGCAGAATACGCGGAAAAAGCCGAAGTCTGTAAAGGCTGAAGCGAAGGCTCCTGGTGCCGACACCACGCCGGTGCCTGAGCCGCTTTCCCGTGGGACTGCCCCGGATGCAGCCGTTCCTGCCGCTTCTGCCGGTACAAAGAAAAAGGTGCTGCGTCTGAGGTTTGAGGCAACGCAGAAAAAGAAGCCCTCTCAGCTTACACATCCTGCGCAAAAGGCCGTCCGAACAGCCAGAGACCAGCTTCACCGTCAGGCGAAGGATGCGAACGAGGACGACAACGTAGCTGTTGATGCGGTGCTGCAGGCAGACCAGAAAGCAGAATCAGCTTTGCAGATGGGTGAACACGCCTATCACGCCCACAAAATGCGTCCATATAAGCAGCTGGAAAAAGCGGAAAAACGCTTGGACAAAGCCAATATCCGTATGATGGAAAAGCAGTACCAGCAGGAGCACCCGCAGTTCACCAGCAATCCCTATTCCCGGTGGCAGCAGAAGCGTGCTATTCGCCGGGAATATGCCGCAGCGAAGCGAGGCGCGAATGGCAGAACCGTTCAGAGTACAGCAAAGAGCGCGGAGAAAGCAACGGAGAAGGTCAGCGATGCAGCCGGAAAAACTGTCGAAGTCATACGCCGTCATCCGACCATTCTGCTGCTTCTCGCCCTGGGCGGTATGCTTCTGATCGTCATGAGCAGCCTCCAGGCCTGCACGCCGCTGGCGCAGTCCGTACTGGAATCCGTCGTCATAGGCACCTATCCCGCTGAGGAAGAGGATGTCCGGGCTGCTGAGCGTGTCTACGCGGGAAAGGAGCGGCAGCTGAAGGACGAGATGGATCACTATGAGCGCTACCATCCCGGGTACGATGAGTATCATGTCGAGGCAGATGAGATCTGGCATAACCCGTATGTGCTGATCGCCATTATCTCGGCCTATTACGATGGCCAGGAGTGGGACATTGATTCGGCCATGCCGGTCATTGAAAAGTATTTCGCGCTGCAGTACATGGTCACGGAAACGGTAACCACCAAAACCCGATACCGAACGGAGCGTCAAACCGGAACGCGCCTTGTGACCGATCCGGATACCGGACGGACACATACGGAAACCTACTCCTATGATGCGGATGTGCCCTATACCTACACAATCTGCAACGTGAAGCTGGAGAACAAAGATCTGTCGCATCTGCCGGTCGTCAGCATGAGCCATCACACCATGGGCATGTACGCCCTGTACATGGCAAGCCACGGCAATATGGAGGGCATCTTCCACGGGCCTCACGCGGTTCCGCTGAAGGATCCCATGCTGTATGACATCCCCCAGGAAACGCTGGACGCGGATCCAACCTTCGCAAGACTCATGGAGGAAGCCAACAAGTATGTCGGCTATCCCTATGTGTGGGGCGGCGCAAGTCCGGAGACCAGCTTCGACTGTTCCGGCTTTGTCAGCTATGTGTTCACAGCCAGCGGCGTTTACAACACCGGACGGCTGGGAGCCAAGGGCCTGCGGAGCCTGTGCCGGGATGTTCCGGTGGATCAAGCAAGGCCCGGGGACATTGTGTTCTTTGACGGCACCATGGGCGAAGGCGTAGCAGGCATTACCCACTGTGGCATCTATGTTGGCAACAATATGATGATCCACTGTGGTTCGCCTCTGGGCTATGCCAACCTGAATGATTCTTATTGGAGACAGCACTTCCATTCCTTCGGGCGTGTCCCGAACTGATCCCGGGAGCGGAGTCCTGCAGCGTCAGGGCTCCGCTTTCCATACCGAAGACAATAAAGGAGATGCAGAAAATGATTCGCATGTATGAAAAGCAGTCCGCTTTTTCCGCCAGACAGGTGCTGGCAGTTATCCTCGCCCTGATCCTGATGTCGGTCTTCCTGCCGTCACAGGCAACTGTCGCAGAGGATGAACCCCTCATCGAGATCGAGGATATTGAGTGGGATGAAAATGCCTTTGTCATCCAGGACGATCCGATCTACTTCATGGGCGATGAGGATGAGGAGATTCCGGTGATCACGTCCGCCGGGAAGACGAACGTCAAGGTCAACGGCGTGAAGTCCAAAAACAAGCTGGTCAAGTACACCATCCCCGAAATGCTGCTGGTGCTCGACCCCAATTTCCGGGATCTCATGGTTGAGGCGGGAAAATACATCGGATATCCCTACGTATACGGCGGCTCAAGTCCCGAAACCAGCTTTGACTGCTCCGGCTTTGTCTGCTGGGTGTTCAATCATTCCGGCGTGTACAGCACCAGACGCCTGGGAGCGCAGGGCCTGTACTCCCTGTGCACGGATATTCCCCGTGAGGAAGTGCGGCCCGGTGATCTGGTGTTCTTTGAAAAGACCATGGGAGCCGATGTGAAGGGAATCACCCATGTGGGGATCTACGTGGGAAACAACATGATGATCCATGCCGGTGATCCCATCGGCTTTGCGGACCTGAAAAACGCGCAGTGGGCGAAGAAGATTTACGCCTTTGGCCGGCTGCCGATTGACTGAGGTGAAGAGTATGACCGAAAAGAAACAGAAAAGGTATCCCACGGACCGGCTGAAACTGCACGCGCTGCTGAAGAAAAAGGAAAAGGAGCTTGTCGACCTTCGGGAAGAGGTCGAAGAGATCCGGAAGCTTGTTCAGCAGGCAGATGCCTCGGCGATCAACGCAACGGCGGCGCAGTACAACGTTACGCCTGAGCAGCTGGCTGAGATCATGAAGAAGCTGTACGGCGACAAAACCAAACCCGTGCCGGAGCTTCCCCAAAGTGTGAAGGACGCGGGCAGGCAGCCCGCTGAAAAGGAGGAATCCATTGATGATGACAATGCGTAAGCGCGGGAGGCGAATGATTCTTCTGCTCCTGATCGCTTCCATGCTCAGGGGCATCTGCCCCGGCATGGCGGAAACCGTGAATGATCTGTCAGGAGCGGAAACGCCTGTCCTGCCTGTAAACCCGTACCGGATTGTGCTGGTCGCGCCGGGCGGCTGGACAAACAACAACGGCGCGGAAATCAAGGCCACGGTGACGGATAAGGAAAGCATCGGCTGGCAGAAGATCGAGTACCGCATGAACGGCGGAAGCTGGACGGACTGCGAAGATCGGTTTGACAAGGGCAAGGCGGAAATCACCATACATGAAAACGGCACCTTCATGCTCCGCGTCACCGATCCCTATGACCGCACGTTTGAGGAAACGGCGCAGGTCACCAGTATTGACCTGGCTGCTCCGCTTGTGAGCGCCAACATTGCAAACCATGCCCTGCACATTGAGGTGCGGGATGAGCTGTCCGGCATTGCCGGTGTTCAGATCAACAGCATGCTGTTTACGACCGTGGAAGGCAATAAGCTGGACGTTGAGCTGGATGACAACATGAACAAGTTTGAAAAGCTGGCTGTCCGCGCCTTCGACTTTGCCGGAAACTTCTCCGATCCGATTACGCTGGATAATCCGGACTATGTGAAGCCGGTTGATCCCACGCCGGAACCGACCGCGACACCGAAGCCCAGCAAGAAGCCGGGCAGCGGTGCTTCCGCGACAGATGCTCCGGCCTCTGCGGAACCCAAACCCGATCCAACGCCCACTGCTGTGGTTGTTCCGGCTGCCACGGAGAAGCCGCATGGTCTGGGCAGCTCTCTGATCTATGTTTCCGACGAGGACTGGATGGAGCCCACCCAGGCACCAACCGCGGAGCCCACGGCGGAACCCACCGCCGCGCCGACACCGGAGCCCATCATCCAGACTGAGTACATTACCATCGGCCCGGGCATGCCGTATCAGGCGGATGGCAATTCCCATACGCTGGATGTGCTGTATAGCGCGGCCACCAACAAGCAGTTCATCACCCTTCAGTCCAAGGCCGGCAACACCTTCTACCTCGTCATTGACTATGACAAGCCGATTGATGAGGAAGCGGAGATGTATGAGACCTACTTCCTGAACCTGGTGGATGAGCGGGATCTGCTGGCTCTGATGTCTGATGAAGAGAAGGAAGAGGTTCCGACTCCTACGCCGGAAATCATCTATGTCACGCCTGAACCGACTGCCGTACCCGCACCGACGCCGGTGGTTACTGAGCCGGAACCCGAGAAAAAGCCGGATCAGATGACGGCGATCATCGCGCTTGCGGCCATCGTGCTGCTGGGTGGCGGCGGTGCGATCTTCATGCTGAAGAACAAGGGCAAGGGCGGTAAGAACCGCGCTGACAATGACTTTGTTCTGGATGATGACGACGACGAACCGGACGAGGAAGAACCGAATCAGGAATAAAAACACGTGCCCTGCGGACTGAACCCGCAGGGCCGTTTGCATGGAGGAAAACATGGAATTATTCATTGCTGAAAAGCCGAGCGTCGGGAAAGCCATCGCGGCCGCGATTGGCGCGACGGAATCAAAGAACGGCTACATGGAAGGCCATGGCTTCATGGTCACCTGGTGCCTGGGGCATCTGGTCGAGCTGGCTATGCCTGAGGACTACAACAAGGGTTTTTCTACCTGGCGTTATAAGGATCTGCCCATTATCCCAGACAAGTGGAAATACAACGTATCCGCTGACGGCGCGAAACAGTTCAACATTGTCTGCACCCTGATGAACGATGACAAGGTGAATGGGATTATCTGCGCAACGGATGCCGGACGCGAGGGTGAGCTGATCTTCCGTCTGGTCTATGAAAAGGCAGGCTGCAGGAAGACAGTGCGGCGCTTATGGATTTCCTCCATGGAAGAAACTGCGATCCGTGAAGGCATCCATACCATGAAGAACCAGTCCGCCTATGACAATCTCTATCAGGCTGCCCTCTGCCGGGCGCAGGCTGACTGGCTCATCGGGATGAACGCCACACGGCTGTATTCGCTCCTCTACGGTCCTACGCTCCCCATTGGGCGGGTCATGACGCCAACCCTGGCGATGCTCAGTGAGCGTGAGGATGCTATTGAGCACTTTGAGCCGGAAACCTTCTATACCGTGAAGCTGGATCTGGGCGGGGGTCTGGTGGGTCATTCTGACCGCATCCATGACCTGAACGAAGCCCGCACGGTGATGGACGCCTGCAACAGGGACAGCGCCGTAGTGAAAAAGGTCGAGCATAAGGAGAAGCGGGAGAACCCACCTCTGCTTTACGACCTGACTACTCTCCAGCGGGACGCGAACCGCATCTTCGGCTATACAGCCCAGCAGACGCTGGAATACGCCCAGTCGCTGTATGAGAAAAAGCTGCTGACCTATCCGCGCACCGACAGCCGGTTCCTGACCTATGATATGGAGGGGAAAATGCCGGAGCTGGCCTCCCGGGTCAGCGGCACGCTCCCTTTTGCTGCCGGCCTGGATCTGGGCGGTCATGCGGATATCGTCGTGAATGACAAGAAGGTCAGCGATCATCACGCCATCATCCCTACGGATTCCATGCCGGGACAGGAACAGGCAATCAACACGCTGCCCTCCGGTGTACGGGATCTCCTGACGCTGGTCAGCACACGGCTGCTCTGCTCCATGGACGATCCGTTTGTGGCCCAAGAAACGACCGTTACGGTGAACTGCGGCGGACGTGAGTTTAAGCTCAAGGGAAAGAAAGTCCTGAACATGGGCTGGCAGAGGATCTGGCAGGCCTTCAGGGGAAGCATCGGCGGGCGTGCTCCGGAGGATGACGAGGATCAGGCAGGCACGCTCCCTGACGAACTGAAGGAAGGCGATGAAATCGCTCTGCCAAAGGCTGAGGTTGCAGAAGGCAAGACCACGCCGCCTGCGCATCATACCGAGGACACGATCCTGCACGCCATGGAAACAGCTGGTGCCGAGGATATGCCCGATGACGCCGAGCACAAGGGCATCGGAACACCTGCCACTCGTGCGGCTATTCTCGAAAAGCTGCTGGAAACCAAGCTGGTGGAACGCACTGGCGACCGGAGAAAACGCATTCTCACGCCGACCGCCAAGGGCAAAGCCCTGGCATCAGTGCTTCCAGCGAAGCTGATGTCCGCACAGCTCACGGCTGAATGGGAGCAGCGGCTCAAGCGGATTGAAAAGGGCGAAGAAAAGCCGGAAGCCTTTATGGAGGATGTCCGCGCCTTTGTCCGTGACCTGACAAAGGACACCACCCGTGCGGAGAACGCGGATCAGCTTTTCCAGCCCATGCGGCAGGTGATCTGCAAATGCCCGAAGTGCGGGGCCGCTGTCACGGACCGTCCCAAGGGCTTTATGTGTGAAAACCGGATTTGCGGCTTTGCCCTCTGGAAAACGGGCGGCATTCTGACCGGTGCGGAGCATCCGCTGACAGCCAGTGATGTAAAAGCGCTGGTAGAAAAGGGCTCTGTCCACAAGACAGGGCTCCTGTCCGCCAAGTCGCACATCCGGTATGAAGCAACGCTGCATCTGGACTACAAGGACGGAAAACCCTGCCTCCGTCCGACCTTTGACAAACAAGGAGGCAAATAGATGAAAAAGCTTGTATCACTCATTTTGATTCTGATGCTGCTGTGCGGGACGGCCCTGGCGGATACCGGAACGGTCATTACCATGGACACCTCCAATGTGCCGGTGATTCCTGAAGGCACGCTGTCCGCCGAAGTCATTTCCTTTACAGGCAATCAGACCTACGCCGTATATTCCGCCCCGACCAAGAAGAGCATCCGCGGCGCGAAAGGCAAAGCCCGTGTGAGCACCAATGGCTGGATTCAGGTTTTCGGCGCGGAGGACGACTGGATTCTCGTGCAATATGATATTTCCGATAAACAGAACCGTATCGGCTATATCTACATCAACGCGCTGCCCAAAGATGTCACCGTACCCGATCTGAACCTGAAACGTGCGGCTGCCGTGGTCAACTATGACGTGGAGGTTACGGATGATCCGCTGGTCAGCAAAACTCCGCTGGCCAAGCTGACCGAAAACACCAAGGTGACATGCCTTGGCACCATGGGTGCCTGGACCTACATTGAGGGCACCGAAAAGGATGCCCTCTTCCGCGGCTTTGTTCCGACCGAATGCCTTTCCGGCACCGTCACAACGCTGCGTGAAGCGGAAAAAGCCATTGCGGGCAGCTGGAAGCTGTATGCCGGCACCTCGATTGACGCCAGCCGGATCGTATTCTACGAGGATGGCTCTGTGACCGGCAGATCCACGCTGGAAAGCGGACGCGAGGTGGAATGGAACGGTTCCTGGCAGCTGGACTATTACGACAGCAACCGCAGCCGCTATTGGAATGACTCCGAGTTCGAGCTGACTCTTTCAAGGGGCACATCGGTGGAGCTGTACGGTCTGCGCATCTGCAGGCAGTCCTCCGAGAACGGAAAGATCAAATACGCGCTGGTGCTTTCGGATGGAACCAAGACCAGTGGGATGGTGCTGACGGAATAACCCCTTACAGGCTGGAAGCTTTGATTGGCGTCCAGCCTGATCTCTTATGGAGGTGACGATTTTGCAAGACAATAGTTTCGCGATTTATCAGGTGAAGGATGGCCAGGATTACCACCTGCTGCGGTTTGCCAGCATGGATGAGCTGAAGCGGGATGGACTGCGCCTGCGGAGAGATGTCCATAAAGTCCTGACCGCTGCCGAAGGGAATACCTTCCCAGATAAAGCCGCCGCAGAGCAGTTTCTCCGGGATGAGGGTTTCCAAGTCATTCACAATGATGACCCGCAGATGATCACGGTCAGGAACATGACGCGGCAGGAAACGACTCTGTATCTGACCCTCGGAGACGGGTGCTGCTGGCTGGAAGGCTGCGATACGCGGAAGGTTGATCAGATCGTGAAGCCTGAAAGCTATGAGCTGGTTTATTCAGCTCCTCTTTCTTCAGCGGATGTGCGTGATCAGGCTGCCATTCTGGACAGCCTCTATGCCAGGTTCAATCTGGATCGTCCTGAAGACTTTCATGGGCACAACCTGAGCGTCAGTGATGTGATTGCCCTGAAGCAGAATGGACGACTGACCTGCTATTACACAGACAGCTTCGGTTTTCAGAAGCTGCCTGATTTCATTCCTCCAGAAAATACGCTTCGCAATGCGGAGATGGCGATGGAAGATGACCTGAATATGATCGACGGGATCATCAACAACGGCCCGAAGGATGAAAAAACGCATAAGGTTCCTGGTGCGCCTGATCATCCGCATAAGCCCAAGCACTGGAATGAACCTGAGCGATAAACACGGAGGTACAGAATGATAGAATCTACTCACGATTACGAAAACTGGCGTGACAGCCTGCATGACACTCCCAAGCCTGAGGCGGATGAGCATCAGGTTCGGTTCTACTCCCATGATTACACGGCGGACACCACGCTGGAATACACCCGTCAGGGAGACCGTGCTGAGCTGACACTTTCCTTCAGCTCCGAGGATCCCGATATGGGCGTTGAGGAAATGGTCTATGGCGGTGAAAACCAGGAAAGCATGGCGGAGCTGGTCTCTGATCTGAAAAGTGAAATCACCGGCTATCTGGATGCCGTGGATACCTCTTCCTTCTATGACCAGCAGGGGCTGCCCATGGAAGGCGCGGATGCCTATGGTGAGTATTCTCGCACTGCGCTGTATGCCTTTGAGGCCATTTTGAGTGAAACGGAAAAGGAGCTTCAGGGAGAGCTCTCGTGGAAGCCCATCGAATCGGATAAAACCGATTGGCTGTATTCCGGCAGCAGCGAACAGGATCTGGAGCGCGGCTGCGTGGGGCATCTACACGGCGACTTCGGGAAAAGCGGCGGTGAGTTCTGGACGAGCTGGTTTGACCACCAGCCGGAGCTGAAAAGCCCCGCTTTCCATGAGGAATTCCAGAATGTGGTGAACTCGTTTCGGAAGCAGGATGGACTGCTTCGGAACTTTGCCAGCATGAACAGAGGCTGCCGGGAAGGCCTTTCCTGTGATGACAGCTTCGGCTTCAAGGCTGAGTCTCCCCATTACACCTATTGCCTGCGCTGCACCCCGCGCAGAGGCGATTACAACTTCTATCTGTATGCCTATGACAAGGATGCTCAGCGTGAGCATGCGCTGCTGAAGGGCCGGAAAGAGCCTGAAAAGCAGAAGACTGCGAAACCCAAAATCAAAAGAAATGAAATGGAGCGATAAGAATATGTATCTGATGAATCTGATGAATAAGAAATGCATGACACGCGCCGACCTGAGCATGATGAGTGGTGTGCCGGATTCCACCCTGCGGGATATTCTCAGCGAAAAAGCGCAGATTGATCACTGCGAGGCTGCGACGATCTACGGCATCGCGGACGCCCTGGGCACGACTGTTGAGGATGTCCTTGATCACTACTGGGATGAATGCCTGGGAGCGGACGACGAGGAATGCGAGCGTGAGGTTCTCCATGATGGGCATACGCTGCTGCTTTTCTATTCCACGGTAGACAGAGTGGTACAGCTGCGCCAGCATGTAGACGACGCTCTTCTCACGTCCTGCGTCAACAGTGAAGCTTTTATTGATCTGTTCTTTGACAAAGGGTTTTATCGGGAAGCGTTCTTCCTGCTGGGTCTTACCGATTACCTGAACAGGAAGCTTGGGATGAAGACGGATCCCCGTTTTGATGCTTATCGGGTATACCGTCTGGATAATCCGGTTTATTCTCTGAGCACGCTCGAGGAGTACGACGATCCCGAAGAACTGAAAAACGCCAAGGCTTATGCGGAAGACTATGCCATTCCTGAGCTCGCTGCTTTCAATATCTTCATGACCGAGGAAGACATCAGCCCTGATGACTGATGCCTTTTTCTCTGCCGGGGATGTTCCCCGCAGAAGAAGCGAGGTTCCATGACTGATAAGCAGATTTTGAAAAGCATCAAGGCACTGGCCAGGGGAGAGTGTGCAAACTATTCGTATGGAAACTGCCTGCTGACAGATGAACGGTGTCATCTGGTGAATCCGGATTATGAGAGCATCCATGACGGAGCGATCGACTGTGATTATTTTCTGGAGTGTGTGCTGCCGGCTGACTGGAATCTGAATGACCTGGTGTCCTATGCACTCTGGTATGACGAGGCGGATGAGGAAACCCTTCCTCACGGCATGAAACGCTGTGAAATCTGTCAGAATCCTTTTGTACCAACGCATGCTAAACAGAAATACTGTAAAGGCTGCGCAGAGACAGCGAATCGGAGAAAGACAAGAGCGCGCATGTACGAGCAGCGACATAACTCGTGAGATGGCAGTCAAATGTTTGATTTAGCCTCTTCCAAGCATCCGCAAAAGCCTTATATATCAACACTTCTTCGACAGCAAATTTCCCTTTTTTGAGGCAGGATGACCTCTTGGTCGTCCTGCCTCAATTCAGCTCTGTAAATCAAACATGGAGGTATAGCGATGACTGTGTTTACGACTGAAGAACAGAACCTGATCTGCCTTTACGATCCCGGTAGCCGGAAAGGTCTGATCCATGAGCTGCGTGAAATGCAGAAGGATCTGATGCCCGATGAGGATGATCTGGAAGCCCTGACCCGCAGTGCGTTGGCGAAGCTGGAGCGCATGACAGACGCCGAATACTTTGAGATTGCGGAAGCATTGAATCCCTTTTATCCGCTGGACGATGCGTCCTATCCGGACGAGGATTCCGCGTTCGGCTGGACAGACAACCCTGAATGGGACGAGATTGATCCGGACGCAGAGATTGAATAACCCGAGAGAAGGTAATACCCGATGCCCAACAAAACACAGATCTATGCACAGATGGCGGATGATACCGCCAGAAAAATCACCGGGGATTATCTGGACTGGGCGGCTTTCCTGAATACTTCTTCCAGACTGTACAAGTACCCCTTTCATGATCAGCTGATGATCTATGCCCAGCGGCCTGACGCCACAGCCTGCGCTACCTATGATCTTTGGAATGACACCATGCGGCGGTATGTGCGCCGTGGTTCAAAAGGTATCGCGCTGCTGACACCCGGTCCCTACGGCATGGATGTCCGGTATGTCTTTGACGTGTCGGATACCGGCACGCGCCGCAATTCCAGAAACGTGGAGCCATGGGTTCTGTCAGATGAAGCCATGGAGCCGGTTCGGCAGATGCTGGAGGATCAGTATTATGCCGATGCGGCAATGGGACTGGAAGGCCAGATTGATCAAATTGCCCGGCAGCAGGCACTGGAATACTGGAGGAACCATGCCCGTGACATCCGCGACAGCGTGGACGGATCTCAACTTGCCGAGTATGATGATTTCAGCATCGGAGCTTCCTTCCGGAAGGCCGCTGCCGCCAGCATCTCCTACAGCATCCAGACCCGGTGCGGACTGGATCCGGAGCTGTTCCGGGAGGATTTCACAGAGGTGCTGGACTGGAATACCCCCGCTACCGTTGCAGAGCTTGGCAAGGCTGTCAGTGAGATCAGCGGCCAGATTCTGCGCCAGATTGAAACGACCGTCAGAATGACTGAAAGGAGCATGAACCATGAGCGAACTGATTTACAAGAGGAACGGAGATTACCTTCTGCCGGACATGGGCCTGACCGAAGCGGAACGCAGACCCCTGGGCAAGTACGGGATCATGAGGCAGCAGTACCTGGAGCAGAACCGGCCCGGCCTGTACACGAGGCTGATCCTCAGCGGCAAGCTGATGGAGCATCTCCAGGAGATCGACACGACGGCGCACGGCAGGCTGGAGAGCCTGATGAGCCTGCTGACGAAGCAGCAGGGCGTGACGGAGGAGCTGAAGGCCCAGGATCAGATGGCCTGGGTCGGAGCGATGAACAGCCTGAAGAATCAGGCCGAGGAAATGATCCTGACGGAACTGATCTACGCCTGAGGTATCGCGAGCCGGAAACAGTCCAGATCGGCTTTGAGTTTCCTACTGAAGCGGAGCAGATTGAAGAAATCGACCGACAGGATCAGGAACCGGAAATACTGGAAACACCACCCCGTGCAGAGGCAAAGCCCTCTGCATTTTCTGTTTCTGACGAAGAGATTGATCATGTCCTTCGGCGCGGTTCCGGCTTTGCAGGCGGCCGGCTTCGGATTGCCGCCCTGTATGACAGTCAGCCTACGCCCAAGGCTGCGCAGGAATTCCTGAAAGAGGAATACGGCATTGGCGGGCACAGCCACACCTACCTGGATGGCTCCTCCGGCTTCGTGGACTACAACGGTCAGGGACTCCGGCTGACCCGTCGGGGCTTTCAGGAGGAAATGAAGCTGCGCTGGCCTGCTGTGGAACAGCATGTCCGCAGGCTGGTCGAAAGCGGAAACTATCTGGATGACGCGGAAAGGCAGCAGTTGGATGAGATGCGCAGCGCACTGGCCGGCCAGGATCTGCCCGTGCCTGTTCCTCGCTTTGCGTATCAGCCTGTCGCGCCTGTTGACGATGAAACAGTGCCGGAAGCGTCTGATACGACCGATGTGCAGGAAGAGCCGGATGAGGCAGACCCTCTGGATGACATTGATCCTGACGCGATCCGCGAAGAGCTTGCACGAAACGGCATTGTGAACGGCGAAGTGGTCGATCCGGAAGCGCTTGCCCGGAATCCATTCATTCAGCAGGTGGAGGCCGATGTAGCTGCGATAGCGGCTGAGGAAGCCTCCGCTGAAAAACCGGATATTCCGCCCCTTCAGCCCGGTGAACGCCGCATTCCTGAACATGACGGGATTCCCGCTATGAGGGAAGTCACCATTGACCTGACGCTGGATGACCCGATGCCGCCTCCCCGGCATCCCCAGAGACCGCCGCAGGAACCGCCCTTTGCGTATGATCTGCATCCCGGCGATACGATCTATCTGGATGGACGCCCATTCACGGTGGACGGTCTCCGCTTTTATGATGTCACCTTCCGCGATCCGGAAATGGTTTACCCGATTTTCCGTGCGGAAAGCAAGAGCATTCTGGGGCCGCTGCTGGACCGTGATGAGCGTAACTTGCCCTTCAGGACAGAACCGCTGGAGCAGACGCAGACGGAAGAAAGCCCGGAGATGGAACTTCCGCCGGTGCAGGAGACTACTTCTGAGCTTGCGGTCAATTATCGGATCACGGATGATCACCTGGGTGAAGGCGGTCAGAAGACCAAGTTTGAAAACAACATGCGCGCGATCCGCACGCTGAAAACACTGGAGAAGGAACATCGGCAGGCATCTCCTGAAGATCAGGAGGTGCTTTCTCAGTATGTGGGCTGGGGCGGTATTCCGCAGGCGTTCGATGAACGAAACGCGGCCTGGGCAGATGAATACCGGGAACTGAAATATACGCTGACCCCGGAAGAATACAAAATGGCGCGAGCATCCACACTGAACGCACATTACACATCGCCGACCGTGATTCGTGCGATCTACTCCGCCGTGGAGCAGATGGGCTTCCATACCGGCAACATTCTGGAGCCGTCATGCGGTGTTGGCAATTTCTTCGGTCTTTTGCCGGAAAGCATGCAGAACAGCAGGCTGTACGGCGTGGAGCTGGACAGCATCACCGGCAGGATTGCGCAGTATCTTTATCCGCAGGCGGACATCGCTGTCACCGGCTTTGAGAAAACGGATCGAAAGGATTTCTTCGACCTGGCCATCGGCAATGTGCCCTTCGGCGCTTATAAGGTCTCGGACAGGCAGTTCGACCGCTACAACTTCCTGATTCACGATTACTTCTTTGCCAAGGCGCTGGATCAGGTGCGCCCCGGTGGTATCGTTGCTTTCATCACCTCCAAGGGCACCATGGACAAGCAGTCGCCGGAGGTACGGAAGTATATCGCTCAGCGGGCTGAGCTGCTGGGAGCGATCCGCCTGCCCAATAATGCCTTCAAGGCCAATACGGGCACGGAAGTGACCTCAGACATCATCTTCCTGCAGAAGCGCGACCGTGCCATCGACATTGAGCCGGACTGGGTGCATCTGGGTCAGACGGAAGATGGCGTACCTGTCAACAGCTACTTCGCGGATCACCCCGATATGATTCTCGGCAGGATGGTCTGGGACGATTCCATGTATGGAGCACATCAGGAGACGGCCTGTCAGGCAGTGGAAGACGCAGACCTGTCTCAGCAGCTGGCGGAAGCGGTCACAAAGATCTCCGGCACCTATCGGGCAGAGGAAGCACCGGAGCTGTCAGAGGGCGAAGCGATCCGGGACAGCATACCCGCTGATCCCAATGTGCGGAACTATTCCTATACGGTTGTCGATGACAAGGTGTATTACCGGGAAAACTCCGCGATGGTGCATCCGGATCTGAACGCGACAGCAGAAGCGCGCATCAAGGGCATGGTCGGTCTTCGGGACTGCGTGCACCGCCTGATGGACGCTCAGCTTCAGGAATCGGATGACTTCACGATCCATGAGCTTCAGGCAGAGCTGAATACACTGTATGACAGCTTTACAGCCCGGTTTGGACTGATCAACAGCCGTCCCAATGCGCAGGCTTTCTCAGATGATTCCTCGTACTATCTGCTTTCCTCGCTGGAAATCCTGACGGAAAACGGAGATCTTGAGCGCAAGGCGGATATGTTCAGCAAGCGCACGATCCGGCAGCAGCGGACCGTGGAGCATGTGGACACAGCGGTGGAGGCACTGGCTGTTTCCATTGCTGAAAAGGCCACTGTGGAGCTGCCTTTTATGGCGGAGCTGACCGGGAAGAGCGAAGAGGAAATCGCCTCTGATCTGACCGGCGTGATCTTCCGTCTGCCTGCGCCGGTGGATGATGAAGGAAAACCGCGATACGTAACCGCGGACGAATATCTTTCCGGGAATGTGCGGCAGAAGCTGCGGGATGCCCGTGCAGCGGCTGACCTGTCACCTATCTTTGAGCCGAACGTGAAGGCGCTGGAAAAGGCACAGCCCAAGGATCTGGATGCATCCGAGATCGACGTCCGTCTTGGCGCGACCTGGGTTGATAAAGAGTATATACAGAAATTTATGGAGGAGCTCTTCGAGATCCCGTTCTATCAGCGCCGTGCGGTTCAGGTGCAATATTCCAACTTCACATCGGAATGGCGAATCAACGGGAAAAACGTTCTTTCCTACAACAACGTTCCAAACAATCTGACCTACGGTACGGATCGGGCCAGCGGTCTGCGGATTCTGGAAGATACGCTGAATCTCCGTGATGTCCGCATCTACGATACCATCGAGGATGCCGAGGGTAAGGAAAAGCGCGTGCTGAATCAGAAGGCAACGACACTGGCGCAGCAAAAGCAGCAGGCCATCAAGGACGCTTTCAGGGACTGGATCTGGAAGGATCCGTACCGGAGGGACGCGCTCGTCTCCAAATACAATGAGCTGTTTAACAGCGTCAGGCCCCGTGAGTACGACGGGCAGCACATCACCTTCTCTGGGATGAACCCTGAAATCACACTCAGAGAGCATCAGCGAAATGCGATTGCACACACGCTTTATGGCGGAAATACGCTGCTGGCGCATGTTGTCGGCGCAGGCAAAACCTATGAAATGGTTGCTTCCGCCATGGAGAGCAAACGCCTGGGCCTGTGCAGCAAATCCATGTTCGTGGTGCCCAATCACCTGACAGAGCAGTGGGCCTCTGAGTTCCTGCGGCTTTATCCGTCTGCAAAGATCCTTGTAACCACAAAGAAAGATTTTGAGAAGAACAACCGCCGCCGCTTCTGCTCCCGGATTGCTACTGGCGACTATGATGCCATCATTATAGGTCATTCGCAGTTTGAGAAGATCCCTATGTCAAAGGCCCGGCAGGAACGGCTCCTGCAGGAGCAGATCGAGGAGATCACCCAGGGCATTCAGGAGCTGAAATTCATGCGGGGTGAGCAGTTCTCCATCAAGCAGATGGAGCGTACCCGGAAGCAGCTGGAAGGCCGTCTGCGGAAGCTTCAGGCTGAAGAGCGGAAGGATGATGTGGTCACCTTCGAGGAGCTGGGCGTGGATCGGCTCTTTGTGGACGAGGCGCACGCCTACAAGAACCTTTTCCTGACGACAAAAATGCGGAATGTCGCTGGCCTTTCCACATCTGAAGCGCAGAAATCCACCGACATGTTCCTGAAATGCCGCTATATGGATGAACTGACCGGAGGGCGCGGCGTTATCTTCGCCACCGGCACACCCATCAGCAACAGCATGACGGAGATGTACACCATGCAGCGTTATCTGCAATACGGTACGCTGCAAAGGAATAACATGACCCACTTCGATGCCTGGGCTTCCACCTTCGGTGAAACCTCCACGGCGATTGAGCTGGCTCCGGAGGGTACGGGCTATAGGGCACGCACCAGGTTCAGCAAGTTCTTCAACCTGCCTGAGCTGATGTCCATGTTCAAAGAGGTTGCTGACATCAAGACTGCTGATCAGCTGAATCTTCCGACGCCGACACCGCACTATGAGACAGTTGTTGTGCAACCAACGGAGGTTCAGAAGGCCATGGTGCAGAGTCTTTCCGAACGCGCCGGGAAGGTTCACTCCGGCAGTGTCGATCCGAGGGTCGATAACATGCTGAAGATTACCAGTGATGGACGAAAGCTGGGGTTGGATCAGCGCCTGATCAATCCGCTGCTGCCGGATGATCCGGGCAGCAAGGTCAATGCCTGCATCAATAACATCTTCCGTATATGGCAGGACGGTGCAGATGACCGGCTGACGCAGTTGGTCTTCTGTGATATAAGCACGCCCAAAGGCATGGAAAGAACGGCGCAGCAGACTGAGCCGGAAGTCTCTGATGCTCCGAAGGAAGACGACGAGATGCCGCTGCTGGAGCCTGTTGATGATCTGACGGAGCTGGCCGGGGTATCCAGCAACGCGGTCGAAAGCAATTTCAACGTGTACGAGGATATCCGCAGCAAGCTGATCGCCCGCGGCGTGCCTCCTGACGAGATTGCCTTTATTCACGACGCCAATACCGAAGTGAAAAAGAAGGAGCTGTTCGCAAAGGTACGCGCCGGTCAGGTGCGTGTACTGCTCGGTAGTACGGCCAAGATGGGCGCAGGCACCAACTGTCAGGATCGTCTGATCGCCCTTCATGATCTGGACTGCCCCTGGCGGCCTGGTGATCT
>OLSC01001383.1_pt1 | contig 22749 bp, 23 predicted proteins | sample 1672881 | NCBI WGS metagenome assembly OLSC01 (sample SAMEA3136733, study PRJEB25190) | human gut metagenome | biome: human gut; feature: human-associated habitat; material: faeces | place: Austria | collected 2013
GAAGTATTTTATGGGGAAAGTATGCACTTAATTTGACAATTCAAGATATGAAAAAACAAGATCCTTTCTGGATCTTGTTTTTACAGTCTAATTAAGCTTTGTTTGCTGAACATAGTTGATTTATTCGCCATACTTCCCATTACACCGTAAAACGCTATATTTAAGATTTCAAACAACCATGTTAATAGGAAGAGAACTTCATTATTCCTCTTAGTTCTATAAAAAGTGTGGCTAATTTGAGGCAAAATATTAAATTAAATTTGCCACAAATCGTAAGACCTGGTTTCAAAAATACTAATTTCAATAAATTTAAAAAACCAATTTTATCAATACTTAAAAAAGTTCTCTTAGAAGAAAACTGAGTCTAGTTTCAACTAACTTCAAAAAGATGGTGTGAATTTCATCATTGAAATTATATATACAACTAGTAAATAACCAAACATTTACATTTTATACAATACTCTTAATCAAATAAGTAATGCTCTTGTAATTTGATTTTTTAAAATGAATTAGCTCAATCAAGCTCTATGAATCCAATTAAATCATCTATTCTAATTTCAAGTAACGATTTTCATAAAGCCATTTAATCTTTTTTGCAACTACATATTCAATAGCATCAAAATCTTCCATTTCATATTTTCTATCTAATACTAATTTAGGAAAAATTTTGTCATTTTTTAATAATTCAACATTTTTGTCTAAAAAATTAACAAATTTTTTAAGTTCTGTTCCTGAATTAAATTCAATAATAAAATCATTAAAAATACTTTTTAAAATTTCCCTGCTATCACCCGGATAATGTTCTATTAAAATTTTATTTACCAGTCCTTGGAAATTGCTATTATCATAATAGTATATACCATACATCTCATCTCGTCTAACTGATTTGTTAGATATAATCTTATGTTGTGGTACTGCAATCATATATCTTCCTCCATCTAAATAGTCTACCCAATGAGTATAAATAACTATATTAGCATACTTTATTTCAAATTCTTCCCATGTGAATCCGTCACCTTTCTTTATCATCAATTGATCATAAAATTCACTACGTTTAGATTGACATTTTTTCTCTTCGTAATCTACCCTTTTAATTTCAATAGTAAACATAGGTTCCATTCGATAATATAAAATAGCTCTTTCATCATCATAAACCCAGTTTTCTATATCTGATAAATACAGTTTTACTTTCTCTTCAACTGATAGATGGATGCCAAATCTTTTCCTCCACAGATATTCTATTTTATCAACATCTGCAGTACGATTAATTGGTGTATTTGTATCATTAATCCTAGTATAGATATTTTGTTTCAAAACAACTTTAGGCTTTTGAATATCTTTCTTTTTTGAAGTATAATCTTCAGTTAAAAAATATGGAGTGTGAATGTCATTTCTTATAGTTAATACATCAATTTCATGTCCTTCAACTGTTATTGTTTTCAAAGAAACTGAGGGACGAATTCCTCCAAAAAATTTTTTATCTCTAAGAAATGTAGAAAGTTCATTATTGTTTTTTCGATTAGGATCATCGTTTAGTGAGTAATATTCAAAATCATTATTTTCATCAATACCAATAATGATATAACAGTCTCTATTTTCAATATTATTTGCTAAGCAAATAATATCATGAAGCAGGCATCCATCATCCACATGCCAACTCCTTTTAAAATCCCAGTACCCACCTTCGGATTTTGAATAAATTAAATTTAGTATTTTATCTTCAAATTTCATTGTAGGTTTAAAACCGTCCTTAATATTAATTTAAATATGTATTTGACGTTAAGTCAAGTTTCCTCAGGGTATCTATAAATAAACTCTGTCTCACTGGCAGTTTTAAATAGATAAGAAATAACACTTTCAACATCACTTTCTTTAGGACTTCTAATTTCTGCATCTGAACCATTTTTAAAATAAAATAAAAACTTTGAACTTTTCATACTTATACCCTTTTTACAAGCTACTATTAATATTTCAATTTAATTATCGTCTATGTTACCATAATTTTATTATCAAACACCTAAGAAACAGTTGACGATTACAGATAATGGTCTATAAATATTTGCTGATCATATACATTCACATGAATAACAATTTTTTAGATATTGTCATACGATTTTCTAATAGGTTGATAAAAAATATATATTAGACATTTCATTCTAGCCTATATATAATTACATTCTAGCCTATATATAATTATTGGTAAATAAAAAGGAGTAATAATGAATAATTATTATAATAAATACAAATCTTCCATTGGGTTACAGATGATAAGTGCAGTTATTATTGGTACAATCTTTGGTTCTCTACTTTATAATAATAAAGGTTTATTTTATGATAGTAATGTAATGAAATTAAAGGAAGTACATGGCTTATATGTCGATTTGATATAAATAAAATAAAAACGGAGGCTTTTATGAAAAAAGTTACTAAAATTATTATGGGAACAGCATTATGTACTGCTGTTTTGACACTTGCCGCATGTGGTGCTTCAAAATCCAAAGGGGCTGGTAAAGGCACACCTAAAGATACTGTTGTATTAGGAACAACGGATAAAGTTTTGACAATTGATCCAGCTGGCTCATATGATAAGGGGTCATTTACTATTGAAAATAATATTTATCCTTTCCTTTTCAACTTCCCTTATGGTTCAATTGAACCAAAACCTGATGTTGCTTCAGAAAAAGGAAATTTCTCTGAAGATGGCAAAACATATACGGTTAAAATTAGAAAAGGTTTGAAATTCGCAAATGGTCATGAGTTGACCGCTTCTGATGTTGCCTTTTCGTTTAAACGTGTTGTTACAATCGGAGCCAATGGTAAAGACTTAGGGAATGGACCATCATCACTTTTATCAGATATGGAATCAGTCGAAGCAAAAGATGATAGTACAGTTGTTTTTAAACTCAAAACGCCTTTTAACGTCCTCTGGGAGCAAATTCTTTGTACGGCGGCAGGACCAATTGTTGATGAAGAGGTTTTCAGTCCTGATGCTTTGACGTCAGATGATGATATTGTCAAAGCTAAGCCTTTTGCAGGTCCATTAACAATTGAAGCCTATGCCATTAATAATTCGGTTGCTTATGCTAAAAATAAAGATTACGATGGTATTTACGGACCAGCCAAAGCGGACAAATATCAAGTTAAATACTATGCTGACACTTCAAATATGAAACTTGATATTCAAAATAATAAAATTGATGTCGCATTCCGTGCATTGACCGCGACTGATATTGCAGACTTGAAGAAAAAAGATAATATCGAAGTAACTGAAGGTCCTGGTGGAGAATTGCGTTATATGGTCTTTAACTTTGCGATTCAGCCATTCGGAACTAAAACTGAAGATGCAGATGAGACAAAGGCTTTAGCTGTTAGAAAAGCAGTCGCTAATTTGGTTGACCGAGAAGAAATTGCTAAAAATGTTTATAAAGGTACGTATTCACCAGCCTATTCATATGTGCCATCATCATTTATTGGTTATACACCAGCATTGAAAGAAGTATATGGTCAAGATGGTAAACCATCTGTTGATAAAGCAAAAGCAGCTCTAAAAGAGGCGGGTGTGAAAATGCCAATTGAGATGACGATTCAGTATAATGGTGACCATTACGGTGCTTCGTCTCCAGATGAATATGCAGCCATCAAACAACAACTCGAAGATTCTGGTTTATTTAAAGTCAATATCGCTCAAACCGAGTGGTCAGTTTACTCTAAAGATCGTGTGATTACAGAAAATTCGAATGGTTCTTATCCAGTTTACCAACTTGGTTGGTATCCTGACTTCTCAGATGCTGACAATTACCTAAGTCCATTGTTTGGCAAAGAAAACTACATTCATAATAATTATGTTTCTGACAAGATTGAATCACAACTAAACTCAGAGGTATCTGAATTAGACAGTGCGGCTCGAGTTAAGAAACTTGAAGAAATCCAAAAAACACTTGCAACAGATTTACCAACTATTCCATTACTTGAAGGGAAGCAAATCGCTGTTTCAGGAAAAAATGTAAAAGGTATTTCAGATACCTTAGACGGTTCCTTCAAATTTAGATATGGTGCAATTTCTAAATAAGGCTTAATTTTAAAGATAGGGTTTGGCATGGGAGTATTAGGATACTAATCACCCCAAGACAAACCCTATTTTAAAGAATACGAAAGATTAAAGGATTTAAAAATGGTGACTCATAAACCCATTAAAAATAATTTTTTACGATACTGTTTGGTGCGATTTTTATTTATCATTCCAACGGTATTTGTTCTCGTGACAGTTGTTTTCTTCTTGACAAGAATGACTGGCGATCCAATTTCCATTGCGCTATCAGGGAAATTACCACCAGCAGAAATTGCGCAGCGTGTACACCAAGCTGGCTATGATAGACCAATTATTGTCCAATTCATCGAGTATTTAGGAAATTTAATGCATGGTGACTTAGGGAACTCAACTTCAATGTCAATGCCCGTTACAGCTATTTTAAAAAAATATGGTGCAGCAACTTTTGAATTAGCGTTTTTAGCTGTGATTTTAGCGATGGTCATCGGTATTCCACTTGGCAAATTTTCAGCGCATTATCGAGATAAATTACCAGATGTCATGATTAGGCTATTTGCGATTGCGTCTTATGCAACACCTGTCTTTTTCTTAGGTTTATTGTTGAAACTCATCTTTTCAGTCTGGCTACCGATTTTACCATCAAATGGTCGTGTCTCAACTTTCTACGAAAGTGATTTACAGGCTGTTGCGTTTCCAACCGGATTTAATCTGATAGATTCGATTCAGACGGGGAATATGACGATTATTGTCGATGTGTTGTCACACGCTATTTTACCAGCTTTGGCACTTGGTCTGCTGACAGCCGCAACATTCATTCGTCTGATTCGAACGAATTTGATTTCAACTTTGTCAACAGATTATGTCTTTGCAGCACGGTCACGTGGTATTTCTGATAAACGAATTATTAACAAACATGCATGGAAACCTGCCTTAATGCCGATTATCACGGTAATGGGAATGAATATCGCCATGATGTTAGCTGGTGCAATTCTAACCGAGACGACTTTCGAATGGAAAGGCTTAGGCTATCAGTTATCACAACTGATTAAAGCGCGAGATTTCAATGCCGTACAAGGTATTGTCATTTTGATTGCTATTATCGTATCAGTCACTAATTTTATTGTCGATATATTAGCGGCTGCAATTGACCCGCGTGTGCGACAAAGTGGGGAGGATGTCTAATGGAGAAATTTAAAAACTTACCTTTTATTAAGCAAATTCGCCAGTCTGTAGGTTTACAGCGTTTTATGTTGCTGACCGGTTTGATTATTATCCTAATATTTGTCTTAGCTGCCATTTTTGCACCATTGTTAGCACCATTTAGCTATTCACAATCCAAAGCTGACGGCATTTCTTTTGCAACACAGGCGACACCAGATGCTAAACATTTACTTGGTACAACTGTTGGTGGGCTGGATGTTTTATCTCGTGTTATCTGGGGGTCTAGAACGGCACTTTATACAATCTTAGTTTCTGTTGTCGCATCACTCTTTCTAGGGACTTTTCTTGGTCTGATTTCTGGTTATTTTGGTGGTTGGTTGGATCGTATTTTGGTTGCGATTGCAGATGCTATTTACTCATTTCCGTCACTATTGCTCGCGATTGTCATGGCAATCATGCTTAATACAACAGGCGGGAGTATATTTGGCGGCATTATGTCTGCGGGGATTTCAATTACCGTGGTTTTTGTCCCTCAGTATTTGCGAGTTGTTCGCTCAGAAGTCATGAAAATAAAAAATGAGGCCTACATTGACTCTGCTAAAGCCATTGGTGCATCGACGACACGAATTCTCTTTCGCCATGTCTTGAAAAATTCAACTCGTACTTTACCAGTCATCATTACTATGAATGCAGCAGAAGCGATTTTAACTTTGGCAGGGCTTGGTTTTCTTGGACTTGGTATAGAGCCGTCTGCAGCTGCTGAATGGGGCTATGATCTCAACCGATCAATTTCAGATGTCACCGCAGGTATTTGGTGGACAGCACTCTTTCCTGGATTTGCAATCGTTATTGTTGTGATTGGTATTACGTTATTAGGCGAAGGACTAAATGACTTAGCAGATCCTCGTCTACGTATTCGTCGCAAACCAACACCATTTAGCGCAAAAGATGACGAGAAAGGAGCAGACAAATGACAATTGGAACAGAAATTGAAAATGATGTCGCGCGTATTGAAAATCTACGTGTCCGATTTAGTACAGACCAAGGCGATTTTGATGCCGTTAAAAAGGCTTGTTTAACGATTGATCAAGGTGAAATTTTAGCACTTGTTGGAGAATCTGGCTCTGGTAAATCAGTCACCTCAAAAGCGATTTTACAGATGTTACCAGACTCATCTATCGAATCCGGAACAGTTCTCCTAAGATCAGATAAGCATGGCTTGCAAGATGTTCAAAGTCTTAATCCTGAGCAATTACGCGAAATTCGAGGAAAAGACGCTGCTATGGTTTTTCAAGAACCATCAACAGCGCTTAATCCAGTTTATAAAATCGGTTGGCAAATTGCTGAAGGAATCCGTGCGCACACGCAACTATTTGAAGGCCGTAAGTTGACAAATGCTGAAGCACGGAAACGTGCGATTGAGATTTTAGAAAAGGTTGGTATTCCTTCCCCTGAGACTCGTGTAGATTATTATCCTCATCAGTTTTCTGGAGGTCAAAAGCAACGGATTGTCATCGCTCAAGCCCTGGCCTTAGGTGCTAAACTTATCATTGCTGATGAGCCAACAACGGCATTAGATGTCACAGTTCAGGCTGAAATCTTGACTTTACTCAAATCCATTCGTGAAGAATTTAATACCTCAATTTTATTGATTACACATAACATGGGGGTCGTTGCAGATATGGCTGACCGAGTGATTGTTATGAATCAAGGACAAATTGTTGAATCAGCCGATGTTTATGATTTATTTGCTAATCCGAAAGATGCCTATACAAAGAAATTATTGGCTGCCGTCCCGAAAATTGATAGTCACACACGCCGTTCTAATACGCGAAAGGTGGCAATTGCTGATGATGCAGAAATCGTTGTTCAGGCTGAAAACATTAGTGTTGTTTATCCAGGATATGGTGCTACCAAAGCTTTTAAAGCAGTAGATGATGTTTCCTTTGAAATTCGCAAAGGAGAAGTAATGGGACTTGTTGGTGAGTCTGGGTCAGGAAAATCAACAATTGGTCGTGCAATTATGGGCTTATCTCCTTTTACAGGACAATTAAAAGTCTACGGTAAGGTGCTGTCTGAACTGAATAATAAAGAACGCCGAAACTTGCGACAACGCATCGGCTATGTTTTTCAAGATCCATTTGGCTCATTTAATCCTTTATTGACATTAGGCGAGGCAATCGCAGAGCCAATGATTGTTGCTGGTGTCGGACATCACTCAGGATTTGGGAAAAAGAATCTTAAAGAAGCCATGCCACGTGTTGAAGAATTATTAGAAATGGTTCAACTCCCTAAAGATTTTGCAAGCCGTTTTCCACATGAACTTTCAGGAGGACAACGGCAACGTGTTGGACTAGCAAGAGCGCTCGCATTGCAGCCTGAATTTATCATTGCTGATGAGCCAACATCAGCCTTGGACGTATCTGTCCAAAAAGAAGTTTTGAAATTGTTTTTAGATCTACAAGATGAGCTACAATTTTCATGCCTCTTTATTTCACATGATTTAGCAGTCATTAATATGGTATCAGATTCTATTTCGGTCTTATATCATGGTGAAATTCTTGAAAAAGGACATGGCGAACAAATTTTGACTAACCCACAGCATGATTATACGAAAAAATTACTAGCATCCTTACCAGTGCCAGATCCCAAAATTCAGAGAGCCTGAAAATAGACGAAATAAAAAGATAGACTTTCAATCAAAAATAAAGCGGTAGCAGTACGCTTTATTTTTTTTATTAAATAAGTTCATGTTTGACATTCTAATAAATAACTGATACCATATTTATTTTAACGCGAGTTATTTCGTCTGCTGGTATGAAGGCTGTGAATGATAATTTTTTTTCAGTTTGTTTTGGATAAATTTCCGCAATTATAGTCCCTTTAGGGAGTTCTGTTTGTCCTTTAAGATCTTCATTTAGGTGAATAGTTCCATCTACAGGTGATTTTAATACTTCTTGGTCTGATTGATTGTTTAATGTTTTTAAGGTGAGCATGTTTTTTCTCTGATTTTCGGATAGGTCTTCAATTTTTTGTTTTGTATTAGATAAAGCCTGCTCTTGTAGTTGCTTACCTTTTTCGATTTGAATATTAAGGGCACCTCTAAAAACGTATGAAAAGAGGTATAATAGATTAAAAATAAGCTAACGAGGTATTGAAGATGAATTTATTTGGAGATAGCGACTATCTTGAAAAATTAAGTTTAAAAGGAGACCCTCTTGAGCGGCTAGAAAAAGTGGTTGATTTCGAGTGTTTTCGCCCAACTCTTAACCGGATTTTTAAGTATGATTTAAAAAACAAATCTCATGGTGGTAGACCGCAATATGACCTTGTTTTAATGTTGAAAATTCTAATTTTACAACGCTTATACAATCTATCTGATGATGCAATGGAATATCAAATGATTGACCGGATTTCGTTTAGAAGATTCCTTAAGATTGATGACAAGGTACCAGACGCAAAGACTATCTGGAACTTTAGAAATCAGCTATCAAAATCTAATAGAGGAAACTGGCTTTTTTCTGCCTTTCAAGAAAAACTTGAATCACAAGGGATGATCGCTCATAAAGGACAGATTGTTGATGCAACATTCATAGAGGCGCCTAAACAACGTAATCCAAAAGACGAAAATGAATTGATTAAAGCAAATAGGGTACCAGTGAATTGGACGAAGAACAAAAGAGCACAGAAGGATACAGCTGCTCGCTGGACAATTAAAGGTAATGAGAGACACTATGGCTACAAAAATCATATTGCTATAGATACCAAATCAAAATTCGTAAAGAATTATCAAACAACGCCTGCAAATGTGCATGATTCTCAAGTAATAGGCGTTCTTGTTGATCCCGATGAGATCACCTTAGCAGACTCAGCTTATCAAAATCAAGCAACACCTAAAGGTACTGAACTTTTTACCTGTCTTAAAAACACACGTTCTAAATCTCTTAAGGCAGACGATAAAATGTTTAATAAAATCATTTCGAAAATACGTGTCCGTATTGAACATGTATTTGGCTTTGTTGAAAATTCAATGCATGGTTCTAGTTTACGTTCGGTTCTGTTGCGAAGTTTGAAAATCAAACGCGCCCTCTCTGAACTCCAAATATCTTAGGCTGTTATTCCCATTGGTTCTGTTGCAAAGTTTTAAATAAAGAATAAAATCCCTTACGGTATCTATGATTTAAGCTGGGATTCCCAATAATACCTTGATTTCAGTACAGACCGAAAACCCGAAGAGAGTGCCTTCTTTTCGAGTTTTCTTATATAATCCTCGGATGGCTTCCATGCCTTTAATCGTGGTAGAGGCAGTGCGTAAACTTCGATAGAATTTATTGTGTCTCTTTACTGGACGATGGTCTTGTTCAATCAAATTATTCAGGTATTTAATGGTACAATGTTCTGTCCCTTGATAAAAGCCCCGTATTCTCTTAGTTTCTTAAAGGCACTTGTAATAGAGGGGGCTTTATCTGTGACTACAACCTTCGGTTCATCAAACTGCTTAACTAACCGCTCAAGAAAAGCATAGGCTGTTTGTGTGTCCCGTTTTTTACGTAACCAAATATCCAAGGTTAAACCATCTGCATCGATGGCTCGATACAAATAATGCCATTTTCCTTTAATTTTGATGTATATTTCATCCATTTTCCATGAATAAAAGGATTTTTTATTTTTCTTTTTCCAAATTTGATAGAGTAGTTTGCCATATTCTTGCACCCAATGATAAATCGTCGTATGAGAAACGTTAATGCCACGATCATATAAGATTTCTTGAACTTCACGATAGCTAAGGTTATAACGAAGATAATAGCCCACGGTTACAATAATCACATCCTGCTGAAATTGCTTTCCTTTAAAATGATTTATCGTCATTCCTCCTGCTATCTTTTTCTATTATTCTACCTGATTTGATAGTAGATTTAAAACTTTGCAACAGAACCGATGTAACCGTTTATTAATCTTTTTTATCATCTATGGATAACATTTTTTTGTTACACTAGGAGTATGAAAAAGGAGATATGATGAAACAGAGCCAAGCTAAAAAGCATGACAATACGATGACTAATAAGATTTTGATGAGGTTGATTGCTCTTGTCTTAGGTTTGCTTTTTCTTGAAATTTTGATTATTCATAGTAAAAATGAGCAGCAAAAGAGTGTTTCAAATCAAGTACAGACAGCACGTATCATGGCTAATGGGGACTTGCTTTATCATGACGGTCTCTATATGAGTGCCTTGCAGGCAGATGGCAGTTATGATTTTACTGAAAATTTTACATATGTGAAGCCATGGTTAAAGCAGGCTGATTTGGTCTTGGGTGATTTTGAGGGAACTATCAATCCTGATTATCCTTTGTCAGGCTACCCTCTGTTTAATGCTCCTCAATCAGTGACGGCAGCTATTAGTGATGCCGGCTATGATGTTATGGATTTGGCCCATAATCATATTTTGGACTCTGGTTTAGAGGGAGCTTTTACAACAGCCGATGCATTTAAAGAGGTGGGCATTGACCCTGTTGGTGTTTATGAAAATCCTGTGCGTGATAAGGCGCCTCTGTTTATCAAGAATGTTAATGGCATCAAGGTGGCAATACTTTCTTATGCCTATGGTTTCAATGGCTTGGAGTCAAATCTGACCGAAAAAGAGATTGCGAATCATTTGTCGAATCTTGATGAAAAACGGATGAAAGTAGAGATTGAGCGTGCTGAAAAAGAGGCTGACGTTACGGTTATTATGCCACAGATGGGCGTGGAATATCGTTTGGAACCGACAGATGAACAGGTAAAGCTTTACCATAAGATGATTGATTGGGGTGCTGATATTATCTTTGGGGGCCACCCTCATGTGGTTGAGCCGTCTGAAGTGGTTAAAAAGGATGGACAGCAAAAACTCATTATTTACTCAATGGGGAATTTCATCTCTAACCAGCGCATAGAGACTATGGATGGTGTGGATAGTGCAGCATGGACAGAGAGGGGCGTCTTAATGGATGTCACTCTTGAGAAAAAGAATTGTCAAACCACGATTAAGACAGCTCAAGCGCATCCAACCTGGGTTAACCGCACACCCAAGGGAACAATTTCGCCAGAGGGATATCCTTTATATACTTATCAAACCTATATTTTAGAGGATTTCATTAAAGGTGGAAAATACAGAAATAAACTAGATGAAGAAACTAAAGAGCGTATAGATACTGCCTATAAAGAAATGAATGCTCATGTTAATCTAAAATGGAAATAAAGCTAAGATATCGCTAAAATTTGGCGATATTTTTCTTTATCGACAAGTTACCAACAGACTTATCCACAGGTGTGGATAAGTCTGTTCTCAGTGTTAAACCTTGATTTTTCAAGGTTTTATTAGAATTGTATTGTTTTACTTGTTAACAAGTTTATCCACAAGTTGTTGAATTGATAGAGACTGAATTTTATAAACGATACTGGTTAAATGTTGTAGAAACATTCGTTTTTTTCAATAAAAAAGGTGTAATTTCTATAAAAAATAGCGTTTTTAATCAAAATATGCTAAAATTATATAAAATAAAATGATGGAGGCTTCTCATGAAAGCGATTATTACAGTTGTAGGTAAGGATAAAGCGGGTATTGTTGCAGGTGTTGCGACTAAGATCGCAGAACTTGGTTTGAATATTGATGATATCACTCAAACAATCCTTGATGAATTCTTTACCATGATGGCGGTTGTATCATCGGAAGATAAGAAAGATTTTACACACCTACGTGCTGAATTAGAAGCTTTTGGTGAATCATTAAACGTCAAAATCAATATCCAAAGCTCAGCGATTTTTGATGCTATGCACAACTTATAAGATAGGGGTAGTTGAAAATGGATATTAAACAGGTTACAGAAACCATTGCTATGATTGAGGAGCAGAACTTTGATGTTCGTACTATCACCATGGGAATTTCACTTCTAGACTGTATCGATTCAGATATTGATAAGGCAGCAGAAAAGGTATACAACAAGATTGTTTCTAAGGCTAAGAACTTGGTAGCTGTTGGTGACGAAATTGCGGCTGAACTTGGTATTCCGATTGTTAATAAACGTGTTTCTGTTACTCCGATTTCAATTATCGGTGCGGCGACAGATGCGACAGATTATGTACCGTTTGCTAGGGCACTAGACCGTGCAGCTAAGGAAATTGGCATTAACTTTATTGGTGGTTTCTCTGCATTAGTTCAAAAGGGCTACCAAAAAGGTGATGAGATTCTTATTGATTCTATCCCACGTGCGCTTGCTGAGACTGATTTTGTCTGCTCATCTGTTAATATTGGTTCAACAAAAACTGGTATTAACATGACAGCGGTACGTGATATGGGACGTATCATTAAAGAGGCTTCTGAGGCAGATCCAATGGGTCCAGGTAAATTGGTTGTCTTTGCTAATGCGGTTGAAGATAATCCATTTATGGCAGGTGCCTTCCACGGTGTTGGTGAGGCTGACGTTGTAATCAATGTTGGGGTTTCAGGTCCTGGTGTTGTGCAACGTGCTGTTGAGAAGGTTTCAGGTGAAAGTTTTGATGTTTTAGCTGAAACAGTTAAGAAAACTGCCTTTAAAATCACACGTGTAGGGCAGTTGGTTGGTCAAATGGCTAGCGAACGTCTAGGTGTCGAGTTTGGTATTGTAGACTTGTCTCTTGCACCAACTCCAGCAGTAGGTGATTCGGTAGCTCGTGTACTTGAAGCCATGGGGCTTGAAGTTGTTGGTACGCATGGTACTACTGCGGCTCTAGCTCTTCTTAATGACCAAGTTAAAAAAGGTGGTATCATGGCATGTAACCAGGTCGGTGGTTTGTCAGGTGCCTTTATCCCAGTTTCTGAAGATGAAGGAATGATTGCAGCAGTTCAATCTGGGCATATCAACCTTGAAAAATTGGAAGCCATGACGGCTATCTGTTCTGTTGGTCTAGACATGATTGCCATTCCTGCTGATACGCCAGATACAACAATTGCGGCCATGATTGCCGATGAAGCGGCTATTGGTGTCATTAATCAGAAAACAACAGCTGTTCGTATTATTCCTTATGGTAAGGAAGGGGACATGTTGGAACTTGGAGGTCTTCTTGGTTATGCACCAGTAATGAAGGTAAACAAAGCTTCATCGGCGGACTTCATTGCGCGTGGTGGCCAAATCCCAGCCCCTGTTCACAGCTTTAAAAACTAAACGGATGATAAGTGCTTTACCGGATTGGTAAAGCATTTTCTGATGATTTCGCTAGCTAGATAGTCAAGGTGGATTTGTGTTATAATGAGTTCAAAATGACGGAAAGAAGGAGGGGTCATGAGTAAGGTTAAGTTATATATTGCGAGACACGGCAAGACTATGTTTAATACTATTGGTCGTGTTCAAGGTTGGTCTGATAGCCCTTTGACCCCGTTCGGTGAAGAAGGAATTCGTGAACTGGGGGTAGGTCTGAAAGCGGCAGGTATCCCGTTCAAATCTGCTTATTCTAGTGATTCAGGTCGAACTATTCAGACCATGGACATCATTTTACGTGAGACGGGTTTGGAAACTATTCCTTCGAGCATCCTCCATTGGACAACGGTTCGGTTACTGTCGTTGCTTATGAAAATGGTAGATTCACATTGGAAACACTTGGCGATATGACTTATCGTCAGGTTGGACGAGAGATAATAGAAAAAGACAATGGTAAAAAATAGCTATCCGAGTCGCCGTCAGGCGAAAAAGCAAACCAATTGGTTTTTGGTTATCAGTGGCGTCTTGACTGCAATTCTTTTAGTTACAGCAGGACTTTATTCAGTATTTGGTGTCAGTCGTACGGTCCAACAAACCAATGGATCGTCAGTAACAAAAAATAGTAAGCAAATTACTGATTCGACTCAAAGCAAGGATACAAAAGGACTACCTGATGTATTGCCTAAAGACTGGAAATTGCTTTTGGTAAATCGAGATAATAAGTCTAAAGAGCTTAATCCTGAGCTTGTTAACGTATATGGTGTTTCTGTAGATGCGAGAATTGCGAAAAATGTTGAAGAATTTTTAGCAGCAGCTCAAGAAATTAATCCAAGCTATCATTTGATTTCGGGTTATCGTAGTGTTGCCTATCAGACAGAACTTTATAACAGTTATGTTCAGCAGGAAATGGCTGATGATCCGACTTTGACAGAGTCCCAGGCAGAGAAGAAGGTTCAGACTTATTCACAACCACCGGGTGCTAGTGAGCATCAGACAGGTCTTGCGATTGACATGAGTACTGTAGACAGTTTAGATGAAGCAGATCCAGCTACTGTGGCTAAGGTCAAAAAAATAGCGCCAAAGTATGGCTTTGTTCTTCGTTTCCCAGATGGTAAAACATCGTCAACAGGTGTGGGGTATGAAGATTGGCATTTCCGCTACGTTGGTAAAGAATCAGCAGAGTACATGACTGCACATAATCTTACTTTGGAAGAATATCTGGTACTATTAAAGGAGAAAACTAAGTGAGACGACGTTTTAAACTAAAAGCCTTTATAATCTTAGTTGCTGTTTTCGCTTTAGGGATTCTCTTACCGCTGATTCTTCATGCATCTACAGCTGATAATGCTCGTACGGTAAAGGTTGCCTATACGCAGAAAGGGTTTATTGAAAACTTAGCGCCAACAGCACAAAAAATGTCTAAAAACTATGGTGTCCCTGCGTCGATTCTCCTTAGCCAAGCCGCATATGAGTCGAACTATGGTAGTAGTCTCTTATCTGTTAAATACCATAATATCTACAGTCTCCCTGCTCGGCCAGGACAAGAACATATCTATCTAAAGGATAATGTTTACAGTAAAGGCAAATGGCAATATCAAAAAGTAGATTTTGCAGTTTTTAGAGACTGGTCAAGTTCTATGTCATCTTATCTAGAAGAACTACGCCAAGGTAGATGGGGAGAATCAACCTATAAAGAGGTGGCAGGAACTACGAGTTATAAAGTTGCGGCAGAAAAGCTACAAGCTGCAGGTTTTAATAGTGATCCTGATTACGCTAAACATCTTATTTCTATTATTGAGACCTATAATTTGGTAAAATATGATCGCTGAGATTAGAACACCCCTAAGGGTGTTTTTTAATGTTTCTAGGTCTCTAGATGTATTTTTAGCACTCTTTCAAAAAGAGTGCTAATTTTTTTGTTTTTTGGGTTGACATGTTTAAGTTTAGGTGTATAATAGAATCATAAGTTAGCAGTCGTTGTACGAGAGTGCTAATAAATAGAAATGAGGTGACATCGTGATTACGCAAAGGCAAAACGCTATTTTGAATTTGATAGTTGAGATGTTCACTCGTACACATGAACCAGTTTGTTCTAAAGCATTACAAGACTCGATTGATTCAAGTTCAGCGACCATTCGTAATGACATGGCTAAGTTAGAAAAGATGGGTTATCTTGAGAAAGCTCATATCTCTAGTGGACGCATGCCAAGCCGAGCAGGTTTCCAGTATTTTGTTGCTAATTCTTTGAATCTTGATACGATTGATGAGCAAGATGTTTACCAAGTTGTCAAGGCCTTCGACTTTGAAGCTTTTAAACTTGAAGATATCTTGGATGCGGCGGCAAAGCTGCTGGCAGAAATGACAGGATACACAGCAGTGATTCAAGATGTGGAACCGACCAGACAGCGTCTGACAGGATTTGAAATTGTTCAGCTGTCTAATCACGATGCGTTGGCAGTTCTGACTCTAGATGAATCTAAGCCAGTGACAGTTCAGTTTGCCATTCCAAAGAATTTCTTGTCAAGCGATTTGGAAATTTTTCATAAGCTTGTTCAGGGACGGTTTTTAGGAAATACTGTCTTAGATATCCATTACCGATTGAGAACAGAGACTCCTCAGATTGTGCAAAAGTATTTTAAGATAACAGATAATGTTTTAGATTTGTTTGATTATATCTTTTCACACCTCTTTAAGGAGCTGATTTTTATAGAAGGTAAGGTTGCATCACTGGCCTATGCTGATTTGAACACTTATCAATTTTTGGATAATCCACAACATGTGGCTCTTGCGCTTCGATCAGCTATCTCCGATGATGAAGTGACCAAAATTTCGGTCGCAGAATCAACTGAAGAAGCTCTTGAAAATGTCACGGTTATGAGTCATAAATTCTTGATCCCCTATCGTGGGACGGCACTCATGCATGTGATTGGACCCATTGAAATGGATTATCGTCGCATGGTTAGTTTAGTCAACGTTATCAGTCGAGTTCTGGTTATGAAATTAACGGATTATTACCGTTATCTCAATAGTAACCATTACGAAGTTTTCTTAAGCCGTAACGTTTTAAAAAATATAGAAAGAGGTGAATGCCTTGACTGAAGATATTAAAAAAGAAGAAGTAAAAGAAGAGAAAGCTACCGAGACAACTGAAGAAGTTGTAGAAGAAGCAAAGGAAGCTACCGAGACAACTGAAGAAGTTGTAGAAGAAACAAAGGAAACTTCTGAGCTTGAAGAAGCTCAAGCGCGTGCAGAGGAGTTTGAAAATAAGTACCTTCGTGTCCATGCAGAGATGCAAAATATTCAACGCCGTGCTAAAGAAGAACGTCAACAATTACAAAAGTATCGTAGCCAAGATTTAGCAAAAGCAATCTTGCCAGCACTTGATAACATTGAACGTGCTCTTGCTGTTGAAGGATTGACTGATGATGTTAAAAAAGGTTTGGAAATGATACAGGAAAGTTTGATAAATGCTCTTAAAGAGGAAGGAATCGAAGAAATCGCAGCAGACGGTGAGTTCAATCACAACTTTCATATGGCTATTCAAACCATGCCTGCAGATGATGAGCATCCGGCGGATACCATCGCACAAGTCTTCCAAAAAGGCTACAAACTCCATGACCGCATCCTACGCCCAGCCATGGTAGTAGTATACAAAGAGAACTAAAAAAACCTTGTCCGAAACGACAATAAACTATGAGAGAAAAGATAAGAGGCAAGCCGAAGGTTTGCAAAAAGAAATATCAGAAAAGAAGAAAAAGCTTAGAAAAAGCTTAAGGAGATAAAACATATGTCTAAAATTATTGGTATTGACTTAGGTACAACAAACTCAGCAGTTGCAGTTCTTGAAGGAACTGAACCAAAAATCATCGCTAACCCAGAAGGAAATCGTACAACTCCATCTGTAGTTTCATTCAAAAATGGTGAAATCATCGTTGGTGATGCTGCAAAACGTCAAGCAGTCACAAACCCAGATACAGTAATCTCTATCAAATCTAAGATGGGTACTTCTGAAAAAGTTTCTGCTAACGGCAAAGAATACACTCCACAAGAAATCTCAGCAATGATCCTTCAGTACTTGAAAAGTTATGCTGAAGAATACCTCGGTGAAAAAGTAACCAAGGCTGTCATCACAGTTCCAGCTTACTTTAACGATGCTCAACGTCAAGCAACTAAAGATGCTGGTAAAATCGCTGGTCTTGAAGTAGAACGTATCGTCAACGAACCAACTGCAGCAGCGCTTGCTTATGGTTTGGACAAGACTGACAAAGAAGAAAAAATCTTGGTATTTGACCTTGGTGGTGGTACATTCGACGTATCTATCCTTGAACTCGGTGATGGTGTCTTTGATGTATTGGCTACTGCAGGGGACAACAAACTTGGTGGTGATGACTTTGACCAAAAAATTATCGATTACATGGTTGAAGAATTCAAGAAAGAAAACGGCATCGACTTGTCAACAGACAAGATGGCTCTTCAACGTTTGAAAGACGCAGCAGAAAAAGCTAAGAAAGACCTTTCAGGTGTAACTTCAACACAAATCAGCTTGCCGTTCATCACGGCTGGTGAAGCTGGACCTCTTCACTTGGAAATGACTTTGACTCGTGCCAAATTTGATGATTTGACTCGTGACCTTGTAGAACGTACTAAAACTCCAGTTCGTCAAGCCCTTTCAGATGCAGGTTTAAGCTTATCAGACATTGACGAAGTCATCCTTGTTGGTGGTTCAACTCGTATCCCAGCTGTTGTAGAAGCAGTTAAGGCTGAAACTGGTAAAGAACCAAACAAATCAGTAAACCCTGATGAAGTAGTTGCTATGGGTGCTGCTATCCAAGGTGGTGTGATCTCTGGTGATGTGAAAGACGTTGTCCTTCTTGACGTAACACCATTGTCACTTGGTATCGAAACAATGGGTGGCGTCTTCACAAAACTCATCGAACGTAACACAACAATTCCAACATCTAAATCACAAGTTTTCTCAACTGCAGCAGATAATCAACCAGCCGTTGATATTCACGTTCTTCAAGGTGAACGCCCAATGGCAGCAGATAACAAGACTCTTGGACGTTTCCAATTGACTGATATCCCAGCTGCACCTCGTGGTGTCCCACAAATCGAAGTAACATTTGACATTGATAAGAACGGTATCGTATCTGTTAAAGCGAAAGATCTTGGAACTCAAAAAGAACAAACAATTGTCATCCAATCTAACTCAGGTTTGACTGATGAAGAAATTGAAAGAATGATGAAAGATGCTGAAGCAAATGCTGAAGCAGATGCAAAACGTAAAGCAGAAGTAGAACTTCGTAACGAAGTCGACCAAGCTATCTTTGCCACTGAAAAAACAATTAAAGAAACAGAAGGTAAAGGCTTTGATACAGAACGTGATGCTGCCCAAACAGCACTTGATGAGCTTAAGAAAGCTCAAGAATCAGGTAATCTTGATGACATGAAGGCTAAATTGGAAGCTCTTAACGAAAAAGCCCAAGCTTTGGCAGTTAAACTCTACGAACAAGCAGCAGCGGCACAACAAGCTCAAGCAGGAGCAGAAGGCGCACAAGCAACAGATAACTCAGGCGACGATGTCGTAGACGGAGAGTTTACTGAAAAGTAAGATGTAAAGACTGTTAAAATCTCACAGTGAAAATAGGAAATCAGGCGAAGAAGCTTTAGTTTCTAGAAAGAATTGCACCTAAAGGTAGCCTTATATGTAGTTCGCTAAAGCGAAAACTGCTACGTCTCTTTTTCACACAGAAGTTAAGGTGTGCTCAATTCAACCTTACGAGTTCAAAAACAAAGCATAAGAAGAAATCCAGAGGTTGCAAACCAGCCTCTGTTTTTCGCTAAAATAAGTGAAGTGAATATAATGTATATTTTACTTCGTTTCGTAACAAATAAAATAGAAAGGATCAAAGAGTGTTCGTCGTTGAACACGGGCTATGGAACAAGCCAAAAAGATAGATGGTTTTGAGGGACCAGTAGTCCATCTTCGAAACTATTACTTTGGCTTTCTCCATTAGATGCCCTTTGTATCTTAAATTATGAACAATACCGAATATTACGATCGTCTTGGGTTATCTAAGGATGCCTCTCAAGACGAAATTAAACGTGCCTATCGTAAGCTATCTAAAAAATACCACCCAGATATCAATAAAGAACCAGGTGCGGAAGAAAAATATAAAGAAATTCTAGAGGCCTATGAAACTCTAAGTGATGCCCAAAAACGTGCAGCCTATGACCAATACGGACCAGACGGTGCGAACGGCTTTGGTGGCCAGGGTAGCTTTGGTGGCCAAGGTAGCTTTGGTGGCTTTGATGGTGGTGCAGGCTTCGGAGGTTTTGAGGATATCTTCTCGAGCTTCTTTGGTGGCGGTGCTACTCGCAATCCAAATGCTCCTCGTCAAGGAGACGACCTTCAGTATCGTGTCAACCTAAGTTTCGAAGAGGCTGTTTTTGGTGCTGAAAAAGAAATTCACTACAATCGTGAAGTGACATGTAAGACATGTTCAGGATCTGGTGCTAAACCTGGAACAAGTCCTGTAACCTGTGGTCGCTGTCATGGTCATGGGGTTATCAATGTTGATACACAAACACCACTTGGTATGATGCGTCGTCAAGTAACCTGTGACGTCTGTCACGGAACAGGTCAAGAAATCAAGGATCCTTGTCCAACTTGTCGTGGAACAGGTCGTGAAAAACAAAGCCATACAGTATCTGTCAAGATTCCAGCGGGTGTTGAAACAGGTCAACAAATCCGTCTTGCAGGCCAAGGTGAAGCTGGTTTCAACGGTGGTCCTTATGGAGACCTCTTTGTAGTCATCAATGTTAATCCAAGCGATAAATTTACTCGTGATGGATCGACAATTTACTATACACTTAACATTTCTTTTGTCCAAGCAGCTCTTGGTGATACTGTTGAAGTACCTACCGTTCACGGTAATGTTGAGATGGTTATTCCAGCGGGTACTCAAACAGGTAAAACTTTCCGTCTAAAAGGAAAGGGAGCGCCACGTCTTCGTGGAGGTTCACAAGGGGATCAACTCGTTACTGTCAAGATTGTAACTCCTACGAAGCTGAATGATGCTCAAAAAGAAGCTCTCCTTGCATTCGCAAAAGCAAGTGGTGATGAAAAGGTTGCACCACAGAAAAAAGGATTTTTTGACAAAGTAAAAGATGTTTTGGAGGATTTATAAAGAAAGGACGCTAAAAGCGTCTTTTTCTTTATTTTGGAAGCTGTATGGGGTCAGTTGGTGATTGACATACTTTTTATCCTTAAAGAAATCTGATATGATAATTTTATGGTTAGATATAAAGCGACAATTTCTTATGATGGGACACTTTTTTCAGGTTTTCAAAGGCAACCAAATGCTCGTTCTATTCAAGAAGAGATTGAAAAGACTCTTTTGCGGCTAAATAGTGGTACTCCTGTAACTGTACACGGGGCAGGCCGAACAGATGCTGGTGTTCATGCTTATGGACAGGTTATCCATTTTGATTTACCTCAGGAGAGGGATCCAGAGAAGCTGCGTTTTGGTTTAGATACACAGTGTCCAGATGATATTGACATTGTTAGTATCGAGCTTGTATCGGAGGAATTCCATGCACGTTATAGTAAACATATTAAAACCTATGAATTCCTAGTAGATGCAGGGCGACCTAAGAACCCCATGATGCGTAATTATGCTATCCACTATCCCTACCCTCTAAGTCTAGCTCTTATGCAAGAGGCTGCTATGGAATTGGTTGGCACACATGATTTTACAGGCTTCACAGCTTCAGGGACCTCTGTAGAAAATAAAGTGCGTACAATTACCCAGGCAAGTGTATCTATCGATGAGAAAACTGGGTTTTATGTCTTTACTTTTTCTGGGAATGGCTTTCTTTATAAGCAAGTTAGAAATATGGTTGGAACATTATTGAAAATTGGAAATGGACGCATGCCAGTTTCACAAGTGAAGACCGTGTTGGAAAGTCGTGACCGCAATCTTGCGGGACCAACCGCAGCAGGTAATGGTTTATATTTGAAGGAGATACGATATGAGTGATGAATTAGTATTAGCGATTTCAGGGAATGATATTTTTAGTGGTGGCGGGCTTCAAGCGGATTTAGCGACATTTACAACTAATAAACAAAATGGTTTTGTAGCTATTACCTGTCTAACGGCTATGACTGAGAATGGTTTTGAGGTTATTCCAATCGATAGTAAGGTATTTAAACAACAACTTGACTCACTAAAAGATGTTCCTTTCTCAGCAATAAAAATTGGTTTATTACCTAATGTTGAAATTGCGGAATTAACCTTAGACTTTGTTAAAAAATGTCCAGAAATTCCAATTGTATTGGATCCCGTTCTAGTTTGCAAGGAGACACATGACGTTGAGGTTTCACAGCTACGTGATGAATTGGTTAAATTCTTCCCCTATGTTACAGTCATTACTCCAAATCTCCCAGAAGTAGAACTTCTTATTGACAAAAAAATACATACTATTGATGATATGAAGCTTGCAGCTAGTTGCTTAAAAGAATTGGGTGCTAAGACTGTCGTCGTAAAAGGTGGCAACCGTCTAGATGGTAATAAAGCGTTAGATGTTCTATACAATGGGAAAGAATATAAAATATTTGAGAAACCTGTTCTAGATAAAAATAATACAGGGGCAGGATGTACATTTGCTTCCAGCATAGCCAGTGAATTAGTCAAAGGATTTTCAGAAACGGAAGCTGTAGCCAATGCTAAGGTCTTTGTTTTTGAATCAATTAAACAGTCGAATGAATATGGAGTCGTTCAATATGCAAAATAAGAGAATAAAAAAACTAACGTTATTAGCCATTCTAACGGCTTTATCAGTAACCTTTGGGTTTGTAGCGAAAATTCCAACTCCAACAGGACTATTGACTTTGGTAGATGCAGGGATTTACTTCACAGCCTTCTACCTTGGTAAGAAAGAGGGAGCTATTGTAGGAGGTTTATCTGCTTTTTTGATTGATCTCTTATCATCTGCTCCTCAATGGATGTTCATAAGTCTATTTATTCATGGTGCACAAGGCTATTTTGCAGGGCTAAAAGGTGGCTACCGTCCCCTAGGTCTACTACTAGCCACTGTTGTAATGGTTGGTGGCTACGCCCTTTCTTCGGTGTTTATGTACGGAACAGGAGCTTCAATCGCAGAGTTGGTTCCTAATTTTTGTCAGAATGGTTTAGGCATTGTAATTGGTTGGCTATTATATCAAGCGTTCAAAAGAGTTCAATCAAACAAATGACAACAGATTTGTGATAAGCCTCTTGACAGCTATCCAAAAGGGTGCTAAGATATAAAAGTTGTCTTAAGCGATT